>ERZ869909.162-NODE-162-length-101202-cov-10.863624_pt1 | contig 101202 bp, 90 predicted proteins | sample MGYA00520892_ERZ869909 | MGnify/ENA primary metagenome ERZ869909 (study PRJEB32215, sample SAMEA104723947) | bioreactor metagenome | biome: bioreactor; feature: anaerobic bioreactor; material: water | place: China | collected 2015-03-12 ... | reverse complement strand
AACCCGACGACAAGGCGCCGGAGCCCCGGATTACCACCGGTCACCGCGGTGAAACTTGGGGCTGTGAGAAATGCGGGCTAGCGGGAAGACGCCATAGACACGCAGCGCCGCGGCTTGCAGTGAGACGCGCAGGTAGCCGCGCTTGTAGGGGCGCAGGGCGGCGATGACTTCGGCCAGTGGGCGGTCGCGAATGTCGAGCAGGCCGTCGGACCAGGCCGCCAGCGGCGCGGCGAGGCCGGGCAGGGGGTGGATGTGGCTGGCGGTGTAGCGGGCGGCGCTGCCGGCGGAAAAGGTCTGCTCGCTGCCGTTGGCGGCGGTGAGCCGTACGCTGTGTTCGAGCACGGCGAGTTCGCTGTGATCGTCCTGCAGCCGCACGCTGAAGCGGGTGCCAAGGGCGCGGGCGAGGCCGTGAACGGTATGGACGATCAGCGGGCGCGTGTGGTCGACGGCGGTGTGGATGAGGACCTCGCCCCGGCGCAGGTGCAACAGCCGCGCTTGCGCGCTGAAATCGACGTCGACCGCGCTGCGCGCATTGAGGGTCAGCGTGCTGCCGTCGGCCAGTTGCACCTGGCGGCGTTCGCCGGTGGCGGTGCGCAGGTCGGCGATCAGCCCGGTGAGCGGCTGCTGGCGGTTCAGCAAGTAGCTGCCCGGGCCGACCAGCAGCAGCACGGCAGCGGTGTTGCGCAGGGCCTTGCGGCGAGCCGGTGCGGTGAGCGCCTGGCGGGCGGCGCGGCGCTGGCCGGGCAGCACGGCTTCGGCATTCTGGAGGGCTGCGACGGGTTGATCGAGCAGGCCGGAGATCGTGCGCCAGGCGTGCTGGTGGCGTAGGTCGGCGTTCAGCCATTGGGCGAAGGCGGCGTGGTCAGCGGCCGATGCGTCGCCTGAATCGAGCCGTACCAGCCAGTCGATGGCGCGCTCGGCGACGGGGTCGAGCTTGCGGGTGGCGGTGCTCACGGGCGCCGTGCCGACAGGCTGTCGGCCATATCCTGCGGCATGGCCTCGAGGCTGGCCAGGTAGCAGTGGGTGACGGCCCGCTTCATGTCGCGCTCTACGGTGGCGACGGAGATGCCGAGGGCCTTGGCGATTGCGCTGTGGGGCATCTCCTCGAGCCGGTTCATCAGAAAGACCTTGCGCGCGCGCAGGGGCAGGCCGTGGAGCAGCGTGTCGAGGGTTTCGATGGCTTCTCGCACCATTGCGTAATCCTCGGCCGACGGGGCGTGGTTCTCCGGCAACTGGGCCAGGGCCTCAAGCCAGGCGAGTTCCAGGCTGCGCCGCCGCCAGTAGCTGACCAGCACCCGCCGGGCGAGCGTCATCAGGAAGGCGCGGGGTTCGTCGAGCTTGTCGAGATCGCGTGCGCCGAGCACGCGCACGAAGGTGTCCTGGGTCAGGTCGGCGGCCTGGTGGCTGCAGCCGACCTTGCGCCGCAACCAGCCCAGCAGCCAGCCGTGGTGTTGGCGATATAGATCTGCAACGGGCTGGGGGGACGTGACGGCGCGCAAGGAAAGCCTCCGGGGAAGAGATGATTCGTCGGCTGGCTACAGGAAGGCTTGGCTTGCCGTTGAGAACGGTTCTTATTGTGACCCGGAGCGAAGCCTGGCGTCAAACTCGAATATTGGTCTTGGCGGGGTTTCGGGCTGACCGAAGCGGAAATCACCGACGCTGGCAGCGTGAGCGGCCAGCGTCGGTGGGAACGGCAATTCCAGCAGGAGGATTTCACGTCCGTGGGGATTGCTCCGCACGGACACGCAGCGTCAGAAGCTGTAGCGCAGACTGACGTTAACGTTGCGGGGTGCGCCCCAGGTGTAGAAAAGTCCCTGCGCGTTGAAGTTGGTTACTCCGGCGAAGTACTTTTTGTCGAGCGCGTTGTTGAGGTTGGCGCTGACGCTCAGTCTGTCGTTGATCTCATAGCGCGCCATGAGGTCGAGCAACCAGTAGGCGTCCTGGCTCAGCTTGGCATTGCCACGTTCGACCGAGATCTTGCTCTGCCAGCGAGTGGCGGCACCGACGGTAAGGCCTTGCCAGCCTTCGCCGCTCAAACGGTAGGTGGTGCCGAGTTTGAACTGGTGCTTGGGCGTTGAGCTGGAACTATCAAGGTCGCTGCTGTTCTGCACGTAGCTGCCCTGGGCTTGCCAGCCGCTGGCCAGTTCGCCGGAGAGCTCGAGCTCGTAGCCGCGCCGGATCACCCCGGATACCGCCCGGTAGATGCTGTCGCCCTGGGCATTGACGCCGACTTCCTCGGCGATGTTGTCGGTGCGCATCCAGAAATGGCTGACGCTGGCGTTCAGGCGCTTGTCGAAGAATTCACCCTTGGCACCGATTTCATAGGTCAGCCCTTCTTCCGGCGGCAGTGTGCGCTCTGAAGCATCCTTGGCGCTCTGGGCATTGAAGATGCTCGCGTAGCTGACATAGACCGAGACGTCGCGGGCGACGTCGACCACCAGCCCGGCATACGGCGTGACCACGCCTTTCTCGTTCAGCCGGGTGTTGTACCAGCTGATGTCGGTGACGTCTTTCTGCTTGTAGTCGGACACCCGGGCGCCGAGGATCAGCTTGACCGGGTCGGCCAGCGAGAGCTGGCTGGCGGCGTAGACGTAGCGCCGCTGGCTGCTGAAATAATCGTCCGAGTAAGTCGGCAGATTGGACGGTTGGGGAACCGCGCTGCCGCCCTGGGCGTAGTCGACCCCTGACAGCACCTGCAGGCCCTGGTCGCCGCGCAGCAGCGTTGTCCGGCTGCGCGAGGCGCCGGCGCCGAACAGCAGCTTGTGCTCACGGCCGAACAGCGAGAACGGCCCCTGCAGGTCCAGGATCACGCTCTGGTCGCGCGACTTGATGTCCTTGTACAGGCCGTACTGGGCGGTCACCGCCGGCAGCGCGTAGCGCAGCGAGCCGATGCGCATTTCGGGCGTCTCGATACCGTCGTGGGTCAGCTGAAGCTTGCCCGTCCAGCCGTTGGCGAAGTGATGTTCGAGGCGGGCGAAGGCATTGAGCGAATCCTGTTTGTAGCCGGCCCAGTCGGCACCGATGTTGTAGTCGCGAGCCGTCCGCGGCACGGCGTTGCCGTCGCCGTCGAAGCCCTGGATCGGCGTGGTGCCGCTGGCGCCGCGCAGTTCGCGCTGGCGCCAGGTGAGACCGGCGCTGACCAGCGTGGCCGGGCTGAGGTCGTACTCCAGCGTGCCGTACAAGGTCGAGGCGTCGCTGTCCTTGCCGTTGAAGGTCTTGCTCTCCTTGTGTGCGGCAACCAGCCGGCCGCGCAGGCTGGCGTCGGCGTTGAGCGGGCCGCTGACGTCTGCGTCGAGCCGGTAGGTATCCCAGCTACCGGCGCCGACGGTGGCGCTGGCCTGGAAATCTCGGGTCGGCCGCTTGCGGATCAGGTTGACGGTGGCACCGTAGCTGCCGTCACCGTTGATCAAGCCGGAGGAGCCCTTGAGGACTTCGATACGGTCAATGTCGGCGAGGTCGTCGAGGGTATGCACGATGTGCGAGTTCCAGCCCCAGCCGGTGCTGATCCGGCGGGCGCCGTCGGTCTGCAGGTTGACGGACGAGCCGCGCACATTGAAGGTGTTCGAGTCGCTCTGCCGGGCCACGGTGACGCCAGGGGCTTGTTCGAGCACGTCGGTCAGGGTCTCCAGCTTGAAGTCGTCCATGCGCTGGCGGGTCATCACCGTGACCGACTGCGGTGTCTCGCGCAAACTCAGGGCCAGGCCGGTGGCGGTGCCGCTCGGCCCGGTCGCGGTGTAGCTGCCGCTGCCTTCGGTAGTGCCGTCGTTCAGGCCCGAAGCCGTCACCTGCACCGGCGCGAGCTGCGTTGCCGCCGCTCCGTCGCCGACGCGTGGCGACGGTCTCAGGACGAAACTCTTGTCGCTGCCCACGGCATCCAGCCCGGTGCCGGCGAGCAGGCGGTCGAGGGCTTGGGCGACGGTGTATTCGCCCTGCAGGCCGGCGCTGCGCTTGCCGGCGACGAGCGCGGGCGGCATGGTGATGTTGATGCCGGCGCGGGCGGCGAAGCTGGCGAGCGTCTCGTCGAGCGGGCCGGGGGCGATGTCGTAGCGCGAGTGTTCGCTGGCGGCAGCGCTGGGTTCTGCCGCCCGGGCAGGTTCGACGAGCACCGCCTGGCCTGCGCTCACCGTCAGCAGGGCGATCAGGGTGCCGCGCAGGGCGCTGGCGAGCGGCGTGGGTCGCGGGCGACGGGGAAGGGTGGGGCTTGGGGTCATGCCGGATTCCTCGATGTGAATGGAAGGTTTCCACTCATTCACACGCGAGGCGGGAAAAAGGGGACAGCGCAATCGTTTTTTTATTGCTGCGGTTTCAACCTGGCTTCCTCGGTTGCCCGCTTATTGCGTGTCTGGGTAGTGCATGAATACCGTTCAATCGTCCGGCGTCGTCAGCGTGACCCAGTAGTTCGAGCGGTAGACGATCTTCACCGGCAGCGCCGCCGGCAGGCTGGCGAGGATGGCGTCTGTGTCCTCCAGCTGAAAGGCGCCGGAGATGCGCAGATCGGCCACGGACGGATCGCAGCGCAGCACGCCGGGGCGGTGGCGGTCGAGCTCCTTGGCGAAATCGGCCAGGCGCATGTCGCGCACGAAGAGCTGGCCGTGGGTCCAGTCCGTGGTGTGCAGGTCGGCTTCGGCCGGTTGGCCCGGGTCGATGGCAGTGAAGCGGGCCTGCTCGCCGGCGTTCAGCCGCAGGCTGCGATCGGGTGCGGCGGCCGGGCGGATTTCCACCGCGCCCGTATGGACGTTGACCCGGGTATGGTCGTCGTGCTGGCGCACGATGAAGCGGGTGCCCAGCGCACGCACGCTGCCCTGCACAGTCTTCACCAGCAGGGGGCGGGCCGGCAGGCCATCGGCGAGACGGGAATCGGGTGCCGTATCGATGAGGATCTCACCCCGGCGCAGGCGCAGCAGGCGTTGCTCACTGCCGTAGTCGACGTCCAGCGCGGTGGCGGTGTTGAGGTGTACCCGGGTGCCGTCGGTCAGCACGATGGGGCGCCGTTCGCCGGTGGCGGTGCGATGCTCGGCGAGCATCTGGCGCGCCGGGGCGCTTTGCCACGCCAGCCACCCGGCCGGGGCCACGATCAGCAGCGTCGCCAGCGTCTTGACGGCCCGTCGGCGTTGCGCATCCAGGCCGCCGCGCTTGCGGTCGAGGACGGAAAGCGCGAGCTCGCCGGGCAGGCCGGCGAAGCTGCCGGCAATCCGTTCGGCCTTGGCCCAGGCCGCTTCGTGGCGCGGATCGGCCGCCCGCCAGGCGGCACAGGCGGCAAGTTCCGCAGGGTCGGCGTCAGCTTCCCGCAGGCGGAAATACCACTCGGCGGCGGCCAGCGCGATCTGTTGGTCGGACGGAGTGGGGTTCATCGGGTGATCATGGGGCAAGCGCGATGCAGTGCGCCATGGCCTGCACCATGTAGCGCTTGACGCTGCGTTCGCTGACCTTGAGGCGGGCGGCGATCTCGGTATAGCCAAGGCCTTCGATCTGCGCCAGCAGGAAGGCGCTGCGCACGCTGGTCGGCAGCGTGTCGAGCAAGGCATCGAGCTCGTTGAGGGTTTCGAGGACGAGTACGCGCTGCTCGGTCGAGGGGGCGAAGGCCTCGGGTACCTGGGCCAGCGCTTCGAGATAGGCGGCCTCCAGGCTGCGGCGGCGATGCAGGTTGACCATCAGGCGCCTGGCGACCACGGTGAGGTAGGCGCGAGGTTCGCGCAACTGCCAGGCGGATTGCTTTTCCGGTGAGCCTTCGGGGGCGCAGAGCAGGCGCAGGAAGGTGTCCTGCGCCAGGTCGGCGGCATCGCCGGCATGCCCCAGCTTGCGCTGCAACCAGCCCTGCAACCAGCTGTGGTGTTCGGTGTAGAGCCGGGTGAGGGAATGTTCGGCGGTGGGGTTGCGCACGCAGGCCTCCGGGAAACGATGCGGCTGGCTGGCCCGAGCGTCTTGATCAGGCGTGGCTTGCGGTGTTTTTGAGAATTGTTCGCATTGTTAGTGATTTGAGCGTGGGAGTCAATCCGCCATCGCCATGCTGGATCGCCGCCCAGGCTCTGGATGGGGGTACCACGCTTGTGACCGACAACGAAGGTGAAGTCGTCCGCAGACCCGGCCTGATGGTGGAGACCAGGGGACGTGCTGGCCGAGCGGCCGAGTTCGTGCGGAGTGGCCTGCTCGACAACGGCTACACCGAACTGCCCATCCTGAGCGCAAATGCCATCGCGGTGGACACCTTGCCACCCCGCCACAAGGCCCCCTTCGACCGCATCCTGGTCGCGCAGGCGACGATCGAGGGCATTCTGCTGTTGACCTCCTGGCCAGGTATCCGGGGCCTGTTCAGTTGCTTTGAGGGCGGTAGGGAGACGCACGCCGAGTCGTCCCGCCGGGGGTGAAATCGCCGAAACCGCATGGTGCCCCGGGATGGATGTCGCTGAGCGCAGAGCGCAGTGGTCCGGTTCCTGCTCGGTATGGACTCCGCCTTCGTTCAGCCCTTGCTGAGAGCAACCCCCTTGTCATGTTTCGCCGCCCTAGAAGCTGCTGCGCACGGTCAGCATGAAATTGCGTGGGGTGCCGAAGACGTCGGTTGCCCAATAGGTGCCGTTGGCGATGCTGCTGTAGTACTTGCGGTCAAACGCGTTGTTCACGCTGAACTGAAGATCCAGCTTGTCGTCGATCCGGTACCCGGCCATCAGGTCAACAACCGTGTAGGCGCCCTGGGTGGTACGCCACGCGCTCGCGCCGCTGCCGCCTTTGGCGTGGATGCCGCTCTGGTAATAGAGGTTGCCGCCCAGACGCAGGCCGCGGCGATCGTCGCGCAGATGGTACATGGTGGTGAGTTTGAACAGCGAGCGGGGAATCCTGGTGTCGAAGGTTTGCCCTTTGTTGGCGGGGTCGGCGTCTCGCACGTACTTGGCGTGGGTGTAGGTATAACCGGCGCCGACCTGCCACTGGGGCGTCAGTGCGCCCTGGATTTCCACGTCGACGCCGGTGCTGCGGACCAGACCGGCGGCTTCGGCGCAGCTCGTTGCCGGATAGGTGGGGCAGGCGCTCTGGTCGTCCAGGTCGCGGGCGCGGTTGGTCTGGTCGACCCGGAACAGCGAGGCGCTCGTATTGAGTCGGCCTCCGAGGTATTCGCCTTTGATGCCGACTTCGTAGTTCTTGCCGACGATCGGATCGATTACGTTGCCGTCGATGCCGCGTTCTGTCTGAGGTTTGAATATGTCGGTGTAGCTGGCATAGGCGGAGTGGTTCTGGTCGAGATCGTGGATCAGCCCGGCATAGCGCGTGAGGTTGCGATTGATGGCGTAATCGCCGCTGCCGATGCGGTTGTCGAAGTCGTACCAGTCCAGGCGCCCGCCGACGATGAGCTTGGCGGCGTCGGTCAGGTTGAAGCGGGCGGCCAGGTAGGTGCTTTTCTGTTCCGTGCGCTGATCGCTACTGGGCGTGGTACTCACCGTGTAGTCCGGCTTGGGGAAAGTGCGCGGGTTCCAGCTATACACGTCCACAACACCGGGCAGATAGGCACCGTAGTAACCCGTGGTGAGATAGTCGAACCGCCGGTGACTGGCGCCAGCCATCAGTTCGTGGGTACGGCCGAGGAACTGGAAGGGGCCGCTGGCGTAGGCATCGAGTCCGCTTTCCTCCGTCTCCATGGTTTGCGCCCAAAGAAAGCGTTGGCCCCAAACGGCGGAGGCAAGCACGTCGACCTTGTTCCGGGCGGAGAGCGCTGCGATGCGCAACGTCCAGTCGTTGTCGAAGTGATGCTCGAGGTGGGCGAAGGCTTCGGTGTTGCGCGACTTGGAGTATTCCCAGTCGGCACCGATGAAGGTGGAGCGGGGCAGATCGAGGTGGTCACCGTTGGCGGCCGAAGGCAGACCACCCCAGATGAAGTTGGTGAAGTCGCGCTGTTGGCTGGCGCCAACCGTCAGCGTGGTGTGGCTGCCAAGGTCGGCCTCCAGCACCGCATAGACGATGTTGTGATCTTCGCGTTCGGCATCGCGGAAGGAGCGGGCGTCCTGCCCCGACGCAACAACGCGTCCGCGCAGCGTGCCACTTTCGTTCAGAGGCCCGCCGACGTCGGCACCCACCCCGTAGTTGTCCCAGCTGCCGGCAGAGGCCCAGAGCTGAGTCTGCCGTTCGGCGGTGGGGCGCTTGCGCACCAGATTGATCGCGGCGGAGGGGTTGCCGGCGCCCTGAACGAGTCCGGTCGCGCCGCGCACCACCTCCACCCGATCGAAGATGGCGAGGTTGGCCTGCGAACTGGGGACATAGCCGTGCACGGCGGTTGGCATACCATCGTGCATCACCGTGTCCACCGAGAAACCACGTGAAAAGTAGGACGGGCGCCCGATGCCACCGGATTGGCTCAGGTAAACCCCGGGCGTGCTCTGGGCGACGTCGGTGATGCTGCTCAGGTTCTGGTCATTCATGCGCTGGCGGGTCAGCACGGTCACCGACTGTGGGGTTTCGCGGATGCTCAGCGCGAGCTTGGTGGCGGTGTGCATTTCGCCCGTAGTGTAGGAGCCGCTGGCTTCGGTAGTCGCCCCAAGCCCATCGGCACTGACACGAACGGCCGCGAGGGTGACGTCGCCTCCTTGTGGCGACGCCGCTTGCCGCAACTGCCAGCCGTTGCCCCCCTCGACCGCCTCCAACCCGGTTCCCCGCAACAATGTCTGCAACCCGGCCGCCGGGCTGGCATCGCCCCGAAGCCCGGCGCTTTGTTTGCCGGCGGTGAGCTTGGCGTCGATGGTGAGCAGGATGTTCGCCTCGGCGGCGAAACGATTCAGCGCCTGGTCGAGCGGGCCGGCGGGGATGTCGTAGTGGCGAACGGCCTGGGTGGTCTGCGCCTGGACGGGGTGGGGAAAGCTGCCGATGGCGAGGCAGGCGGCGGCGATGGCGATCGCGATGGTGGTGTGCCGCTGCGGGCGGGGCGGGGTGCGGGGGATGGCGTGGGGCATGGGAGTTCCTTCTCGTCAGGTGGATGTGCCCGGGTTCAGGGCTTCATTGACCTTTCCGAACGAGAAGGAAAAAGTGCTACGGCAACCGGCAGATTATTCTCGTCAGGGTCTGCGCCAGGCCGCGACGACCAGCGCCAACCAGCCGAAGATCAGGCAGAAGCCGCCGAAGGGGACGATCTGGATGATGGCGCCGTGGTGGATGCCGGCGATGATGCGGATCAGGTAGAGGCCGCCGGCGAAGCCGAGGATGCCGAGGGCGAACAGCGTGCCGGCGAGGTTGAGCCACAGGCTGGGCTGCAGGCGATACCACAGCGCGACGCCGAACAGGGCGAGGGTGTGCAGCATGTGGTGCAGGCTGGCGCTGCGGGCACGCTCCAGCGCCAGCGGCAGTTGTTCGGGTGGCACGAAGGCGGGCAGGCCGTGGGCGCTCCAGGCGGCGACGCCGACGCCGAGGGCGCCAAGCACACCGGTGAGGGTGATCCAGAAGCGGAACATGTTCGTCCTAGCGGGGCGGGTGGTGTTCATCGGGGGGCGATGGTAACCCAGTAGGGTGTGACCGTGCGGACCTGCACCGGCAGGGCTTCGCTCAGCGCGGCGAGTACGCGGTCGGTGTCGGCCAGCGGAAACACGCCGGAGATCGGCAGCTCGGCAACGGCGGGGTCGCAGCGCAGCACGCCGGGGCGGTGGCGGGCGAGCTGGTCGATGAAGTCGGCCAGGCGCATGCGCTCGGCGACGAGCTGGCCGCGCGTCCACGCGGTGGCGGTGGCATCGGCCGCGCCTTCGGCGACCACGCCGTGCTTGTCGAAACGGGCTTGCTGGCCGGCGTCGAGCCGGGTTTCATCGCCGCTGGACGGCTGGAGGGCGACCGCGCCTTCGAACACCGCGACGCGGATCTGCGCCTTGTCTTCCTGGACGCGGAAGCGCGTGCCCAGCGCGCGGATGCGGCCGTGGGCGGTGGCGACGAGAAAGGGCCGTTTGACGGGCGCGCTGTCCGCCGCCGTGGTGATCACGATCTCGCCACGGCGCAGGATGATCAGACGGTTGGTGGCGTCGTAGCGGACGTCCACCGCGCTGGCGCTGTTGAGGTCGAGGAGGGCGCCGTCCTGGAGCACGATCTGGCGACGCTCGCCGGTGCCGGTGGCGTGGTCCGCGAGCGCCATCTGCCACTGCGGGGTGTGGCGGAGCGTGCCGGCGAGCAGGCCACCACCGGCCAGCCACACCAGCGCACCGAGCAGGCGGCGGCGCCCCGGGCGGGTGGCGGTTTCGCGCAGCACCTGGCCGCCGATGTCGCCGGGCAGACCGGCCAGACGGGCATGCAGGCGCTGGGCCTTGTGCCAGGCGTCGTGGTGGGCGGGGTCGCGGGCCAGCCAGGATTCGAAGGCGGCATGCTCGGCCTCGCTGACCGCGCCCGACCAGAACGTGACCTGCCATTCCAGCGCCTGGCGCAGCAACGGGTCAAGGGGCGGGCTGGCCGGCGGCATGGCGTCAGGGCCGCGCCGTGGCGGCGGGCGAATCTTCGAGCACCGCGTAGCAGGCCAGCGTGGCCTTGAGCATGTACTTGCGTACCGTGCCCTGGGCAATGCCGAGGCGCTCGGCAATGGCCGCGTAGGTCAGCCCGTCGAACTGCGAGAGCAGGAAGGTCTCCCGCACCAGGCCGGGCAAACGGTGCAGGGCGGCGTCGATGCCGATCAGGGTTTCGACCACCAGCGCACGGGTTTCGGGGGAGGGCGCATGTGTTTCCGGCACTTGGGCCAAGGCTTCGAGGTAGGCCTGCTCCAGCCGGCGTCGGCGGAACTGGTCGACCATCAAGCCCTTGGCGATGCGCGTCAGGTAGGCGCGGGAGTGTTCGGCTTCGGGCAGACGTTCGGACACCAGCAGGCGCACGAAGGTGTCCTGGGCGATGTCGGCCGCCTGATGGGTGCAGTTGAGCTTCTTGCGCAACCAGCCATGCAGCCAGCCGTGGTGATCGGTGTAGAGGGTAGCGATGTCGGGGCGCGCAGCGGTGGTCACGGTATCTCCGCGGTCGTGTTGGCTGGCTGACCCGATCGGGTTGGCTTGCTTGATTGATAACCGTTCGCATTGTTATTGCTTCGGGCAGAAAGGTCAAATGCGTGCGTGTGGGGCAGGTTCGGCGTGTGTCTGAATTCATGGGACTTTTCGATATCGAACAGCGCACCGGTCATCAACCTCCCACGGATTTCCGCCCTGACGCCGAATGCCTTTTGCTTGCTGATCAGCGGAGGCATTGTGTTCCGGCCGCCAGCATGGCTTGACCTGGCCCCCTGCAGTGCCTAGTATGACCACATGGTCATTTTTAAGAGGCCGTCGTGAAAAACGTCACCGTGGTCGAAGCCAAGAGCCATTTTTCCGCCCTGCTTGCCGAAGTCGCTGGCGGCGCTGAAATCGCCATTACGCGGCACGGCAAGGTCGTGGCGCGGCTGGTGCCGGCCCGCCCGTGCATGGCAGCCGAGGCCTTCTGCGATTTCTGGGACGACACCGGTGAGTTCGACCTGCAAGCGCCCGCTGACCCCCCTGCGGAGGACGTGCCCGCAATGGGCGATTGAGCCGGCGCCCCCATGGCCACCCGCTACCTGCTCGATACCAACATCCTGATCGCCGCACTCAAGGGCGAACCCTGCGTGCGCCAGCGGCTGGAAACCCTGCCGCTGTCCGATCTGCTGCTGTCCACCATTGTTCTCGGCGAACTGGAATTCGGCGCTGAGAAAAGCGCCTGGGCCGACCGCAACCGTCAGCGGCTGGCAGAACTGACCCGGCGCCTGCCACTGATTGGCCTGGAGGCCAGCACTGCACGGCATTACGCCCGCATCCGCATGCAGCTCGAACGGATGGGTACCCCAATTGGCGCCAACGATCTCTGGATCGCCGCCCAGGCCCTGACTGCGGATGCCACGCTTGTCACCAACAATCAACGCGAGTTCCTCCGCGTGCAAGGCCTGGTGGTGGAGAACTGGCTAAACGACTGAGTTCATGCAGTGCTGCCGGCAGCCACCACGGGCAGGGCAGCGCAGCAGTTCTGCGCCAGGCGCTCGGGACTTGGTTTGGCGGAAGCTCCCGTGCCCAAGACATCCTGCTGCTGACTGCCTATGTTGGCCCCATGGGCGATGATGGGCTTCCGTTGCTGGTGTCGTCCGCCAAGGCACCGCGGAGGTCAGCCCTTAGAAGTCATAGCGCAGCGTCGCCATGACGTTGCGCGGTGTGCCCCAATAGACGGTGTTGTAGTTGCCGATGCCCGCGTAGTACTTCTTGTCGAACAGGTTGTTGATGGTGACGTTGAGCTTGGCGTTGTGCGTCAGGTCGATTCCCGCCACCAGCCCGGCCAGCATGTAGGCGTCTTGCTGGAAGCGGCGTGGCGCCCCGGCGATGGTCTGCGTGAAGTAGGTCGCGCTTTGCCACTGCAGGTTTCCGCCAAGGCGGACGTGTTGCCACGCGCCCGGCAGCCGATACATGGTGGCGAGCTTGACGGTGCGCTCGGGCTGCGTGGTGCTGACACGTTGTCCGTCCGCGTCGCGTGGCTGAACGTAGGCGAGGCCGGCGCTGACTTGCCAGCCGGGGCGCAGTTCACCGGAGAGTTCCAGCTCGGCGCCCTTGGTCGTGACGCCCTGTGCGGCGATATACGCCACGCCGCCGCCGGGCCGTGTCGCGCCGGTCGGGTCGTTGATGGCGTAGTTGTCCTGTTCGAGCCGGAAGAGCGCCGCGCTGGCGTTCAGCCTGCCGCCGTAATAGCTGCCCTTGACGCCGATCTCGTAGCTCTCGCCGGTCAGCGGATCGAGTTGGCGGTCGTTGGCGTCGTAGTTGTAGGCCTGGGGCTTGAAGATGTCGGTGTACGAGGCATAGACGGTGTGACGGTCGTCAAGGTCGAACGTGATGCCCGCGTATGGGGTGACTTCCTTGTTCACCTTGGTCGAGAAGTTGCTTCGTGAACCGTTGGCAAAGATGCTGTCGAGGTTCCATGAGTAGTCCGTTACGCGGCCTCCGATGATCAGGGACAGCCGGTCCGTCGGATGCAGCACGGTCGCGACAGAGGCGATTTTCTGACGGGCTTCGATATGGGGTGTCCACCACAGCTGATAGGCGGTGGGTTCGGTCGCGTTGTTGTCCCACTCGAAAACATTCTGGATCAGGGCATCGGTTGTGCCGTCCCGGCGGTTCGAATCCGCTTTGGTACGCGAAGCGGAGTACCCCATCACGACTTTGTGCTCCCGACCCAGAAGCGAGTATTGACCGGACAGTTGCACGTCGAGGTTGTCCTCCGTCGTGTCCGTGTCGAAGCGGGCCGCTGTGCCCGGCAAGTATCCGTGTGCAATGCTGTGCGTATTGGCGTCAATCGTGCTGCTGTTCATGCCAGCGATAAGTTCACGCGATTTGTACTTGCGCTGTCCGAGGTGGGCCTTTAGGGTCCAGTTTTTGCCAAAGTCATGTTCCAGCGTGGCGAACAGGTGTTGCGTGTCCTGGTTGCGGTATGCCCACTTGTCGGCGGCGTTGGTCGAGCGGGAAAGTCGGGCGACCGTGCCGTCGGAATAGAACGCGGGCAGATGGGCATTGGTCGTCGCGTCGCCCTTGTTTTTCTGCATGTTGAAGCCCAGCGACAGGGTGGTCGATGCGGCCAGGTCGGCCTCGAAAATGCCGTATGCCAGCTCCTGGCGGATTTTCAGATGGTCGATGAAGCTGCGGCTGTCCTGAACGGCTGCCACCACGCGGCCGCGCAGACTGCCGGCGGTGTTCAATGGGCCGGACAAGTCGACCTCGCCGCTGTAGTTGTCCCACGATCCCGCGCCGACCGAAGCGTGGCCCTGGAATTCAGCCGTGGGGCGTTTGCGTACCAGATTGATGACACCGGATGGATAGCCCGCGCCGTTCACCAGGCCGGTCGCGCCTTTCAGGACCTCCACCCGGTCGTAGATGGCGGAGTCGGTCAGGCTGTAGTTGTCGCGCACGTTGCCCCCCGCAGTAGACAGACTGGGCACCCCGTCGAACTGGAAGTTCTCGATCTGGAAGCCCCGCGCGTAGAAGCTGTAGCCCTCGGTATTGTCGCGACGGACCGTGACGCCGGGTGTTTGCTGCAGGACTTCGGCGATGTTGGTCAGCCTCTGGTCATCCATCTGCTGACGGGTGATGACGCTGATCGATTGGGGTGTTTCGCGCAGTGACAGATTCATGCGGGTGGCGGAGTTGCTGGCGCGCGTCGTATAGCTGCCGGTGCCTTCGGTCATGACGGGCAGCGCGTGCTGTGCGGTCACGTTGACCGGCGCCAGGGTTACGTCGGTGCCCGCATGCCGGACCTGCAGGATAAAGCCGCCGTCTTCCTGGGGGGCGGCTTCCAGCCCGGTGCCGGCCAGCAGGCGGGCAAAGCCTTCCTCGATACGATAGCTGCCCTGCAGGCCGGGGCTGGACTTGCCGGCAGTCAGCGCGGCGTCGAAGGACAGCACGACGTTGGCCGTGCCGGCGAAGCGGCTGAGCACGGTGCCGAGCGGGCCGGGGGGGATGTCGTAGTGGCGGGCGCCTTCCTGTGTGCTGATCTGCGCATGGGCGGCCGTGGTGAGCGCCAGCGGGGCGAGGAACAGCGGGGTGGCGAGTGCCGCGTGAAGGAGGCAGGCGAGGCGGGCGGGGCGCAGGCGGGACGAGCTGGAATGGGGTCGGCGTTGCATGAGTGTCTTCCGTTCGAAGTTGCAGGGGATTCCCCGGTAGGTCGAACGGGAACGCGAAAGGGACAATGATTCAGCGAAAAAAATCGGGCGCTGGCGTTGCGACGAGCCGAAGGCCTCTGGCCACGCAGGGGCCGGCGGTTCAGGCGCGGGGCGCGAGCACTGTCCAGTAACGCGTGAAGCGGCGCACCTGCACCGGCAGCGCGCGCTCGACCGCGGCCAGGGCGCGGTCGGTGTCGTCGACGGGGAAGGCGCCGGAGATGCGCAGGCCGGCGATCTGCGGATCGTACCCGAGGTGGCCGGGGCGGTAGCGCGAGAGTTCGGCGAGGAAGGCGTCGAGCGGCAAGTCCGCAACCACGAGCAGGCCGCGCGTCCACGCGTCCGGGGCTTCGGTGGCCGGTTGGGGAAGCACTGCGTCGCGGGTCAGGATGGCTGCCTGGCCTGAATGGAGCAGGTGTTCGCTTGCCGACACGGCTTGCCCGGGTTGAAGGGCGACGGTGTGCTGGAGGACGTGCACCCGGGTGCCGGCATCCCGCAGGTGAACGGTGAAGCGCGTACCGAGCGGACGCACCTTGCCGTGGGGTGTCCCGACGGTCAGGGGGCGCGGGTCGGATGCAGTCTGCAGCAGGATTTCGCCGCGCAGCAGGTGGATGTGGCGTTGCGTGGCGTCGTAACGTACGTCGACGGCGCTGTCGGTATTGAGGATCAGCGTTGAACCGTCGGCGAGCAGGACTTCGCGGCGCTCTCCGGTGCCGGTGCGGTGGGTGGCCACCAAGGCGGTCGGCAGGCCTTGCGTGCCGAACCAGCCGGCAGTGCCGACGCTGGCGACCAGGGCGATGCCTTTGACAACGCTGCGGCGGCGCATGCCGGCGGGCGCACGTTCCAGCGTTTCGCGGGCGAGTTGTCCCGGCATGCTTTGCAGGTGCTGGCGCAGGGCCTCGACCTGTTGCCAGGCTCGTTCGTGCTCGGTGTGGGCGTGCAGCCAGGCAGAATGGGCGCGTTGCGTCTCGTGGTCTGCCTCGCCAGCGCAGAGTTGGGCATGCCAGCGCGCTGCGGCCCGCAGCACGGCGGGATCGATCCGGTTGCCGGAGCTCATGCCGGGGTGGCGCGCCGTTGACGCCGATGCGCCGGTGGGCGCGTGGAGGCGGGCCAAGTCATGCGGCGTCCTCGATCATCAGCAGCAGGCACTGTTCGGTTGCGCGTGCGACGTACTTTTTAACCGAGCTGACGGATACCCCAAGTTGCAGGGCGACCTCCGCGTAGCCGAGGCCGTCGAGCTGGGACAGCAAGAAGGCGCGGCGAACCTTGCTGCCCAGGCCGTCGAGCATGACGTCGAACCGCAACAGGGTTTCGATGATCAGCGCGCTGTCTTCCGGAGAAATTGCAAGCGGTTCGGGCTGGGCGGCGAGTGTTTCGAGCCAGGCGCGTTCCAGCGCGCGGCGGCGGAAGTGGTCGATCATCACACGCCGGGCGATGGTGGCGAGAAAGCTGCGCGGTTCGCGCAGCGCTGCCGCCTGCTCGATGTTGCGTGGTGCCGCGAGGATGCGCAGGAAGGTGTCCTGGGCCAGGTCGGCCGCGTCGGTTCCGCAGCCGGTCTTGCGTCGCAACCAGCCCTGCAGCCAGCCGTGGTGGTCGCGATAAAGCGCGTCGAGAGGGTCGGGCGCAGCAGTACTCAAGGACATCTCCCCGATTAGTGAGCGCTGGCTGGCCCGGGTGGGTTGGCTGGCGGTATTTGAGAAAGGTTCTCATTCTTTCTGCTTTGGACGTGAGCGTCAACTTCGGTATCTGGTTGGATCGCGGCTGCATTGAGTCGGGGCATGATGATATCGTGCGACGCCGCATCCAACGCTGCTCGCCCCGCGCATGCACCGGGCACACCAACTTCTCCAGGAGAGCGGGTGTCAGGTGGCCCTGGGGGCATGGCTGACCGGTTACCGGCACCCGGAGAACCTCAGCGTGGCGTTTTCCCGTTGTTTCGGACTGTCGCCCAAAGCGGTTCGCGGCCGGTTTCGAGGCGGACGTCGATCGAGGGCACGCTGGCAGAAAGGGCAGCCGACGATCGGTCGCTCCCGGTGGCCGTGGCAACGCGTCGGGCGCTGGCCGCATTGCCGTCAACATCAAGGTGGCCGGCGCGGTGGGCGGCGAGGGCGCAGTACATCGCACGGTGGAACTGGTCCGGATCGTAGGAGAACAGCAGCAGGTCGACGCCGGCAGCCAGTGCGTCGAGCGTGGCGCGACACGGACCCAGGCGGTAGACGGCGCCCATGTTGAGGTCATCGGTAACCAGCAGGCCGTCATAGCCCCAGTCCTCGCGCAACAGCGTACGGACGATGGTTGAGGAAGTCGATGCCGGGTGTTCGGCGTCCAGATCGGCGAGAACGACGTGGCCGAGCATGATCGCGCCGTCCTCCCGTGCGGCCTGGCGGAAGGGTTTCCAGTCGTGCGCTGCGAGGGTGGCCACCGGCGTGTTCAGGCGCGCGGGAAAGTGGTGAGTATCCACCGTGACTCGCGCGAGCCCAGGGAAGTGCTTGAGGGTGACGCCGACACCATGGTGGCGAAGGCCATCGCCGTAGGCACGGGCGACGGTGGCGACCATGTCGGGAGCGGTGGAGATGGCACGGCGGTGGATCAAGGTGTGGGTGTCGATTGTCGGCCCTCGACCCTCTGGGCGCAGGTCGACCACCGGGCCGAAGTTGAGATTGACGCCCAGGGCGGCCAACTCCGCACCTTTTGCTTCGCCGTAGGCACGCGCGCGCAGCGCGAGGGCGTGTGGATCGGTTCCTGCCAGCTCGGCCTCGAGCACCAGGGTCGCGAGCGCCGGTGGCGAGGAGAGCGGCGGACTGAGGTGGGCAACCGGGCCACCTTCCTGATCGGCGGCGACCAGCAGCCTAGGCAGGCCCGCGCCGATGCGGAGGGCCTGGAGCGCGTCGATTTCGTCGCGGATGGCCGCGACATCACGGTCGCGCACGTTGCGGCGGGTGAGGTAGATACCACCGATCAGACCTCGCTCGGCCAATGGCGCGATCTCTTCGAAATCTCGGTAGCCGACCATGAAACGATGACCGATCGCGCGTGCGCTGGCCGGGGCGGCGAGCACCGCTTCGCGCTGGTGGGCGAAGCGGGCGCCCTGAACCATGCTCAGCATGACAGCCGCGACCAGCATGACGGCAAGCACGCCGGCCTCGATCCGTCCGATGCGCTTCATCCGGCGAGCGTGCAACGTTGTCGCGAGGATGACCGTAGCCACGACCATGATCAGCGTCACGGCATGATCGCGTATTGCAAAGAGCCAGGGATTGATCGGATCGCAGGCCGCGACCAGCAGCAGGGCGGCAGTCATCCACCTTGTGCCGCGTGCGACGAACGCGACGACGGAAGCAAGAATCGCGAACGCGCCACGCACCGCCCTTGCGAGGTATGTCCACCAGGTCCGGTGCGATCCGGTCTTCGATGCGACCATGATCTGGAAAAGGGATGGCGTCCTCATGCCCCAACCGCTCCATTGCCTTCAGTGGATTGAAACCGCTGGTCCGGCGCCTCGGGGCTGGCGCCTGGGCTGCGCTCGGCATCAGGGTCCGGCTCGGTTTCGGCTGACGCGCCGAAGCGATACCAGTCGATCTTGCGGGTCGCTAGCATTGTGGCGCCGAGGGCGGCGAACAGGAGCAGCGTCCCCATCAGCAAGGCGTTGTCTTCGGATTGGATCAGACCGTAGAGGACCGCGTACAACATGGCGATACCGCCGCCAAAGCCCATGCCGCGGCGCCGGCCACCAAGTGCGCCGGCAAGGTAAGTGCCGATCAGCAGAACGCAGGCGCCAGCCGAGACCGCGTAGGCAAGCGCGAAGTGGATGTGCTCGGACAAGGCCACCAGCAGCAGGAAGAAGATCGCCAGTGCGAGTCCGACCAACAGATACTGCAGGGGGTGGATGGCCTGGCGACGCAGCACTTCAGTGAGGAAGAAGGCCGCAAACGTGAGCACGACGAACAGCACACCATACTTCACCGCGCGTTCGCCCTGGAGATAGACATTGACCGGATCGACGAAACTCACCGCCAGCGTCTCGCGGCCACCATCGGTGTCGGCGGCGAGTACCCGTTCGAAGTTGCGGGCGAGGTGGGAGACCTGCCAGCGTGCTTCAAAGCCATCGGCGCTCACGCGTCGTTCGACCGGCAGGAAGCGACCCTGGAAGCTCGGATGTGGCCAGTGTGAGCGCAGCGTGACCGTGGTGGCCTCGCCGGCAGGGGCAATGGCCAGGCGGCTGGTACCGGTGAGCGACAGCGGCACGGCGAATTCGAAACTGCGCGCGGTGCGCGTATCCAGCGCGCCGAGCGCGAGGTTCAGTCCTGCGCCAGCAAGGGTCCGCTCGCTGCCGGTGGCAAAGCGATAGACGCGGCCATCGACCTTTACTTGCGGGTCGTTCTCCACCCCGCGCGGGTCCGACAGGCCCAGCACCAGAAAGGCTTCGGCCGAAACGATGTCGCGACCGGGCTCCAGGCCGAGGCGAGCGGGCAAGTCGAAGCGGCCTTCCAACGTCAGCCCGAGGCGATACAGGTTGGCACGATACAGGCCGCGATTGCGCACCTCGATGCGCGCGTCACCGTCGATCGTCAGTATCTGCGGGGGAACGACCGTGCTGCGGGTAACGATTTCGTAGCGCACGGTCTCATTGCCAGTGGCGCTGTCCTTGCCACGCACCTCGACACGTTCGCGATAGCGGACTTGCAGCACGGGCCCGATCAGGGTTTGCGGACCGGCGGCCGATTCCGCGATGTCACGAATCACCTCGAACTGGCGGTGCCCTCGTGCCGAGATCTGCGACTCGATCAATGCCAGTGGTACCAGCAACAGCAGCGCCATCAGGCCGATCACCGCGAGCTTGGTGAACAGTTTCTTCTGCATTTCGTTCTCCCCTGTATTGGCACGCCCGATGGCGTGAATGAGGGCCAGTTTGGGAGAACGGGGTGAAGTGCCTGTGAAGTGTGAATGAAGCGAGCGAGAAGGCTTCACCGGGAAGCAAGGCAGAGGACAGCGCGGCGCCGGAAGAAGTTTGGTGGAATGCGCAAACGGCGCCCGGAGCCCGTGCTCAACCCAGGCGGATGCGTGCGATCGCGCCGCCGCCGGGCGCGTTGGTGAAGTCGGCGTCACCGCCGTGGATACGGGCCACTTCGCGCACAAAAGCGAGCCCCAGCCCGGTGCTCTTGCGCCCGGTGGCCGGGCGCGGCAGCGAGTAGAAGCGCTCGAAGAGCTGCGCCAGGGCGTAGTCCGGCGCCCCCGGGCCATGGTCGCGCACGCTCAGTATCTGTCCATCGGGCAGGGCGGTGACATGCAGCTCGATGTGGCTGCCGGGCGGGGCGAAGTCGATGGCGTTGTCCAGCAGGTTGGCCAGCGCCTGCTGCAGCAGGAAGAGATCGCCCCGCAGCCGAGCGTCACGGGCGCCGTCGATCCGGGTGCTCAGCTCACGCGCGGCCAGGGCGGTGGCGCGGCTGGCGACGACCTGGTCGAGCAGCTCGCCGGCGCGGATTTCGCCGGGGGCCTCGGGTGCCTGCAGTTGCTCGATGCGGGCGAGGGCGAGCAGGCGGTCGATGATGAGCTGCATGCGCTCGCTCTGCTCGCCGATGTGGCGGGCGAAGCGGGCGCGTTCTTCGGGCGGGGCGTCCTCCAGCACCTCGGCGCTGCCGCGGATGGCGCTCAGCGGGCTCTTCAGCTCGTGGGCAAGGCTTTGCACGTAGCGTTCGACGTATTGCTTGCCGTCCAGGCGCTCGCGCATGTGGGCGAGCGCGCGCGCCAGATCCGACAGCTGCCGCCCGCCGCCGGCCGGGGCCAGTGCCTTGTCGCCGCGGGCGACCGCGCGTGCATAGTTGCGCAGGCGGTTGAGTGACCAGGTGAGCCACAGCGTGAACAGCAGGCCGACTCCCGCCGACAGGCCGAGCAACAGGTAGCTCGCATTGCGTACCCGGGTGCGGGCGCCCTCGGCGTAGGGGGCGACCGAGCTCATCGGCTTGGCGAGCGAGATCACGCCGATCAACGCATCCTCGTGCAGCACCGGCGCGGCGACGTACATCACCGAGCTGCGTGGGTCGTCGGGGTCGTCGCGGGTGCTGCGGGCACCGTACTCGCCACGCAACACCCGTGCGACATCGATCCACTGGCTGTAGTCGGCCCCGACCGCGCGTTGCTCGGAGTCGAACACCACCGTGCCACGGGCGTCGGTGAGGTAAACGCGCAGGTCGACCGAGGCCTTGTCGACTTCGAAGATTCGGGCGCCGGGTTCGCGCGCGCGCACCGCCGCGACCGCGCCAGCGAAGCGACCATGGGCGATGGTGCCCGCGGCCAGCTCATCGGCGGCAAGCTCGGCCAGCAGGTGGGCGCTGTCGACCAGTGTGTCCTCGGTGGTCATGCGCATGCCCGGCTCGATCTCGTCGGCAAACATCTTGAGCAGCAGCCAGCCGGCGAGGCCGACGATGATGAAGTAGCCGGCAAACAGGCGGATGGCGATGTTCATTGCGTCGGACGCAGGCTGTAGCCCATGCCGCGATGCGTCTCGATCGGCTCGCCATCGTCGCGCACCGCGCGCAGCTTGGCGCGCAATGTCTTCACGTGAGCGTCGACCGTGCGCTCGAGGCTGTCCTCGGCGTCGTGCCACACCAGATCCATCAGGCGCGCCCGGCTCAGCACCCGCCCGGGGCGCTCCAGCAGCGTTGCCAGCAGGCGGTATTCGTAGCGGGTGAGGGCGAGCCAGACGCCGTGAAAGGCGATGCGTGCGCCGTCGACATCGTGTGCGAAGTCGGGGTGGGTCGAACTGGCGGAGGTGTCGGGCGCCGACTGTGCCACGGCCGGCTCCTGCGGCGGGGCAGCCGGTCGCGCGCGGCGCAGGATGGCACGCACCCGAGAAGCGACCTCGCGCGGACTGAAAGGTTTGGGAACATAGTCGTCAGCCCCGATCTCGAGTCCGACGATGCGGTCCACCTCGTCGGCGCGCGCGGTGAGAAAGATCACCGGCACGTCGGAATGCCGCCGAAGCTCGCGGCAGACGTCGAAGCCGCTCATGTCGGGCAGGCCGACATCGAGCACGACCAGCGCGATCGCGTGGTCCGGCTGGCCCAGCGCGGTCAGCGCATCACGCCCCAGCGTGGCGCATTCCGTAGCGTAGCCCTCGGTGCGCAAGGCATAGGCCAGGGTATCGGCGATCGCCGGCTCGTCATCGACGATGAGAATGCGCGTGGACATGACGTGGCTCGGCAGACTGTAGGAATATTCCTGCGACGGGGGATGATGCACCGGCACATGGGAGACTGAACGCGATTATGGCGGCAAGCAGCCGTCGCACTCAAGGCCGACCGGCCTCGAAGTGCAACGCATACGTAATCGTACTGAAAAAGATTCCGCCGGGCCGCTCCGGCCACCCGAATGGTATGCTTGCGCCTTGCCCGCAAACGACTCACGGCATGCGCGGCACAAGGACACAATCAGTGGCTCGGCCAGGGAGGGATCGGTGGCATTCAGCCTTTATCAGCTCAAACCACGTTTTCAGGCCATGCTGCGGCCGTTGGTGGCGGGGCTCGCTGCCCGCGGCGTCACCGCCAATGGGGTGACCTGCACCGCGATGGCGATATCGCTGGCAATCGGGGCGCTGTTGTTCCTGTTTCCCCAGCCGGTGCTGTTCCTGTTGTTGCCCGTGTGGATGTTTCTGCGCATGGCGTTCAATGCCATCGACGGCATGCTGGCGCGCGAGTTCGGCCAGCGTTCGGCGCTCGGCGCCTATCTCAACGAGCTGTCCGACGTCGTGTCCGACACGGCGCTTTATCTGCCCTTCGTACTTATTGCTCCGTTCGGCTGGGCCAGCGTGGGGCTGGTGATCTGGCTGGCAGCGCTGTCGGAGATGGCAGGTGCACTTGGCCCGATGGTGGGTGCCAGCCGGCGCTACGACGGTCCCATGGGCAAGAGCGACCGGGCGCTGCTGTTCGGTGCGCTGGGCTTGTGGCTGGGTCTGGTCGGCAGTTTGCCGGCCTGGCTGTTCTGGGTGATGCCGATGGCGGCGCTGCTGATCGCAATCAATATCTTCAATCGCGTGCGCGGTGGTGTGCGCGACGTTTCACGAACGGCTGGATGACGACAAGACCGACCCGTGGGCGCCAACCCTGGCTTTGGTGTGGAGAACGGCATGCGCAAATGGATGGACGACTGGGTGGGGGCGCTGATCTGTGGCTTTGCCAAGCTACTGACCGGTGTGCGGGCCCTGTGGCACGGCTGCGAACCCGACCCACGGCAACGGGTGTACTTTGCCAACCATCGCAGCCATGGCGATTTCGTGCTCATCTGGGCGGCCCTGCCGCCGGTACTGCGCGCTCGGACCCGGCCGGTGGCAGGGGCGGACTACTGGCGGACCAGTCGTTTGCGGCGCTACATCTCGGAACGGGTGTTTCGCGGGGTGTTGATCGCGCGCAACGGTGGGGACCGCAGCGAGAACCCGATTGCCCCGATGAGCGCGGCGCTCGAGGCGGGCGACTCGCTGATCCTCTTTCCGGAAGGCACGCGCAACCTCGGCGACGGCTTGCTGCCGTTCAAGAGCGGGCTGTTTCACCTCGCGCGGGCGCAGCCCGAGGTCGAGTTGGTACCGGTGTGGATCGAGAACCTGGGCCGGGTCATGCCCAAGGGCAGCGCAATACCGGTGCCGCTGCTGTGTTCGCTGAACTTCGGTCGGCCGCTGACGCTGCAGCCGGACGAAGACAAGACCGCGTTCCTGCAACGCGCGCGCGCGGCCTTGCTGGCGCTCGCACCGCACGAGGAGTGAAGCAATGAACGTATCCGACGCATTGTTCAACGTCTTCGCCGGGCTGTTCGCGGTGCTGATCCTCGCCAGTCTGGTCGGGGCTGGCCTGCATCTGCGTGCCGCCGGCCGTGGCGGCAGCGCCACCATCGACAACCTCAATGCGCGGGTGCGCGCGTGGTGGGCGATGATCCTCCTGATCGGGCTGGCCATCTGGGTCGGGCGCTGGGGGCTGATCGCGTTGTTCTGTTTTGTGTCCTTCCAGTGCCTGCGTGAGTACGTATCGCTGACCTATACCCGCCGGGGCGACCATCTGGCGCTGGTGTGGAGCTTCTTCTTTTTCCTGCCGCTGCAGTATTACCTGATCGCCATCGGCTGGTACGGACTGTTCTCCATCCTGATTCCGGTCTACGCCTTCTTGCTGTTGCCGATCGTGGCCGTGCTCGGGGCCGACACCACGCGTTTTCTCGAGCGCGCCGCCAAGGTGCAATGGGGCCTGATGGTCTGCGTGTACTGCATCTCGCACGTTCCGGCGCTGCTGACGCTCGAGATTCCGGGTTTCGAAGAGCGCAACGTGCTGCTGATCGTGTTCGTCGTGCTGGTCGTGCAGGCAAGCGACGTGTTCCAGTACGTGTGGGGCAAGCTGCTGGGCAGGCGCAAGCTCGCGCCCGCGGTTTCACCATCGAAAACGCTGGAAGGGCTGCTGGGAGGCGTGGCAAGCGCCACCCTGGTGGGGGCGGCGATGTGGTGGATCACCCCGTTCACCCCGCTGCAGGCGGGGGCAATCGCGCTGGTCATCAACGCAGCCGGGGTGTTCGGCGGGCTGGTGCTGTCGGCGATCAAGCGCGATCGCGGGGTCAAGGACTGGGGCTACATGGTTGAAGGGCACGGCGGCATGCTCGACCGGGTGGACTCGCTGAGCTTTGCCGCGCCGATCTTCTTTCACATCGTCCGCTATTGGTGGGTGCCGTAAGCCCGAAGGCAAGCAACGGACATTCGGCCCCCGTGGCGCAAAGTCAGAACGCGTACCGCAACGACACGTTCACGCTGCGCGGTTCACCCCAGGTGTAGGTGCTGTAGGCGCTGAAGATGGTGTAGTACTTCTTGTCAAACAGATTGGTGATGTTCAGCGAACCGGTCAGGTTGTCCCTGAAACGATAGGTTGCCATCGCATCGAACACCCAGTAGTCGTCAACCGTGTGCTTGACCGTGCCTCCGACCGCCGGGTTGTTCACGTCCCCCCAGGTTTTGTCCTGCCAGCGGGCGCCACCGCCAAGCGTCAGCCGGCCGTCCAATCCACCCGGCTTGTAGCTCGCGAGAACCGAAACCTGATTGGCTGGCGCGAGGGTGGAAACCCTTTCGCCCTGGCGGCGGGAGACGCTGCGACTGTAGCCGGCGTGCAGGTTCCAGTGCTCACTCAACTGGCCCGACAGTTCGACTTCGTAGCCTTTGGTCTTCACACCGCGGATGGCGCGGTAGGCCGTGCCACCGTCGGGTGTCAGGCCGCCCGTGGCTTCGGCGAAGTTGTCCTGTTCAAGCTGGAAGAGGGCCGCGCTGGCATTCAGGCGACCGCCGAAGAAGACGCCTTTGAGGCCGAGTTCCATGTTGGTGCCTTCCAGGGGGTCGAGCGTGCTGCCTGATTCGTCGCGGTTGCTCTGCGGCTTGAAGATGCCGGTATAGCTGCCGTACACCGAGTACGTGTCATTCAGGTCGTACACCAGACCAAGGTAGGGTACGACGACGCCCGACTCCTTCATGGTGTCGCGCTTGTAGCTGGAGATGCGAGCGCCGGTGATGAGCTTCAGGTCGTCGCGCAGGTTCCAGCGCGCGGTGCTGTAAATGCCTCTCTCGCGCGTGGTCTCGTCGTTCTCGCCATGCCACGCAGCGGGGTCGTTCCAGTTGGGTTGCGGGACACTGCCGTTCCAGGCGTAGTAATTGTCGACACCGGTCGGGTAGCCGACGTGCGGACCATCGCCCTTGTTGGTCCAGCGGCGGTCGCTGATGCCACCACCGAGTACCAGTTCGTGCCTGCGGCCGAACAGTTCAAACGGGCCGCTGGCGTAGAAATCGGCGGCGTTGGCGCGCGTCTTGCCGACATAGCGACCGACCCACATGTTCGTGCCGGAACCGTCCAACGGATTCGGGTTTCCGCCGCCGACGGCACCCAGCGGTGCGTCATAGCCGTTGATCTGGTGGTTGAGTTGCAGCTTGGCCACCCAGTCATTGTCGAAGTAGTGCTCCAGGGTGGCGAAGGCCGTGCGTGTGTATTGCTCCCAGCTGCTCCATCTGGCGCCGTTATTGAACGACCGGGAGCGCTTGTTGAAGTTGCCCTCGGTGTCGTAGATCGGGATGCCACCCCAAGTCGAGCGTGTCGGCTTGTTGTCCTGGTAGTCGGCACCGACGGTGAACAGCGTGCCGGGGCTGAGGTCGGCTTCGAGAATGCCGTAGAAAACCGGCGTCTTGCGACGATAGCCGTCCAGGTGCGATTCGCGATCCTGGTATGCCGCAACGACGCGACCGCGCACTGTTCCCTCGATATTGAGCGGACCGGAAACGTCGACCTCGGTCCGGTAGTTGCTCCAGGAGCCAGCACTGACGCTGGCATGGCCCCGGAACTCGCGCGTGGGTTTCTTCCGGATCAGGTTGATGGTGGCGCCAGGGTCACCGCTGCCGGTAAGCAGGCCGGTGGCGCCTTTCAGCACCTCAACACGGTCATAGATCGCCATGTCACTGAGCGTATTGCCAGCGGAGTATCCCGCATTGCGCTCCATCGGAATGCCGTCGTACTGGAAATTGTTGATTGCAAATCCTCGCGCGAAATACACCGTGCGTTCGCTGTCATAGGTCAGGATGCTGACGCCCGGGGTATGTTGCACGACCTTGTCGATATTGGTGAGCTGAAAGTCGTCCATCTCATCTCGGGTGATCACGCTGATCGACTGCGGTGTTTCACGCGGCGTCAACACCAGCCGGGTGGCCGTGGCGATCGCACCCGGCGTATAGGTACCACTGCCTTCGGTGATCTCACCGAGCTGATTGGCGGTGACCTGTACCGCCTCCAACGTGGTCGGTATGACCGCGACCCTGCGCAGCGTGAATTCTCCGCCGCTGTCCCGTACCGCTTCCAGCCCGGTGTCACGCAACAGGCGTTGCAACGCCTCGGGCACCGGGAGCACACCCTGTACCCCTTGACTGCTCAACCCCGCGGTGAGACGGGCGTCGACCGCCAACTGCACGCCGGCCTGTCGCCCGAAGCGACTCAGTGCCTGATCGAGGCTGCCGGCTGGCACGTCGAACGTGCGCACGACCCGCTGATCGGCGACCTGAGCCAGCGCCGCAGAGCCGGAAAATGCAAGACCACCGCTCAGAAAGGCAAGCAGTAGTGCTCGGGCGAGGGGTGCCATGTGGCCCATGTGGCACCGGTGTGATACGGCATCCTGAAAAGATTTCATCAGAGCTCCTAGCGTCGGATTGGATTCGAGCCTTCGCGAAGGAAACACTCGCGGGCTACTAAAGCGTTTGCCCGACGAGTTCGAGAAACCTGCCGTTTATTTGCACGTTTCGTGTGTTCTGGGGGTAAGAGCCCGCTCCTGGAACTCGCAGCACGAAGATAGATGGGAGCTGTACCCGAAGATCGCGCCAATCAGCCTTCCGTGCGATGGACGACGCGTACCCAGTAGCGTGTGAGGGTTTGCAAACGCACCGGGAGTCTTCGCTCGAGCGACGCCAGAACGGCATCCGTGGGCTGTGCCCCTTCCAGAGGCCAGGTACCTGTGATGCGCAGATCCGCGACTTCGGAATCCCATTGCAGGAGGCCTGCGCGGTGGCGGGCGACTTCGGCGAGAAGATCGTCCAGCCTGCGGTCGGCCGCCACCAGCATGCCTTCGGTCCAGGCTTGCAGGCTTTCGTCGAGCGGCTCCTGCAAAATCGCGCGATCGGGCGCGAACCGTGCTTGCTTGCCGGCCGTGACGCGCACTGGCCGGTCGGTAGCACCAAGATGCAGATCGACCGCGCCTTCGCGCACGTAGAGCCAGTTGAAATCGGGTAGTTGCAGGACACTGAAGCGAGTGCCGACCGGCACCAGTCGGGCGTCCCGCGTTTCAACCCACAGCGCTCTCCCGGAGGGGTCCGGCGAGGTGACGACCTCGATTTCGCCTTCGCGCAGCAGAATGCGTCGGACCACGGCATCGTAGCGCACATCCACGATCGTGGCCGTATTGAGCCGCAGCAACGTACCATCAGCCAGCGTAACGTCGCGCCGTTCGCCGGCCGCTGTTCGCAGATCGGCGGGTTTCGCGAGATGCCCCAGTTCATGCCGGCCGGACCACAGCAGTGTCCCGGCTGCGCCGGCCCACAGCAGATGCCCCAGCGCACGACGACGCCCCGGACGCCCCGGACGCTCGGTGCGCGCCAGCGTGCCACGCACGATGTCGGGAGCGAGGCCATTGCCGTTCTGTAGCCGTCTGCCCATCTGTTTCAGGGGGCGCCTCAGAAAACGGAAAAAATCGTACGCTAAGCCGGTTGCAACGGCCGTAGTGGCCTAAACTTGCCTGCGCCGATTTTGGCGCTGCTGCGCCAGAGGTAATCACCGGTCAGGTTGATGTGCTCCCAACCCAGCGGCGACAGATACTGCAACAGGCCGTCATCGACGGTATGGCCGTTGCCGCGCAAGGCGTTCGCCGCCCGTTCCAGATAGACCGTGTTCCACAGCACGATGGCGGCTGTCACCAGGTTGAGGCCGGAAGCGCGGTAGCGCTGCTGCTCGAAACTGCGGTCTCGGATTTCACCCAGGCGGTTGAAGAACACAGCGCGAGCCAGCGCGTTGCGCGCCTCGCCCTTGTTCAGCCCGGCATGCACACGGCGGCGCAGCTCGATACTTTGTAGCCAGTCCAGGATGAACAACGTGCGCTCGATGCGGCCCAGCTCGCGCAACGCCACGGCCAAGCCATTCTGGCGCGGGTAGCTGCCGAGCTTCCTGAGCATGAGGGAGGCCGTCACCGTGCCCTGCTTGATCGAGGTGGCCAGCCGCAGGATTTCATCCCAATGGGCGCGGACGTGCTTGATGTTGAGCGTGCCGCCGATCATCGGTTTCAGCGCGTCATAGGCGGCGTCGCCCTTCGGGATGTAGAGCTTGGTGTCGCCCAGGTCGCGGATGCGCGGTGCGAAGCGGAAACCCAGCAGGTGCATTAACGCGAAGACGTGATCGGTGAAGCCCGCCGTGTCGGTGTAGTGTTCCTCGATGCGCAGGTCGGATTCGTGATACAGCAGGCCGTCGAGCACGTAGGTCGAATCACGCACGCCGACGTTCACGACCTTGGTGTGGAACGGCGCGTACTGATCGGAAATGTGGGTATAGAACGTCCGGCCCGGGCTGCTGCCGTATTTCGGGTTGACGTGGCCGGTGCTCTCGGCCTTGCTGCCGGTACGGAAATTCTGCCCGTCCGACGATGACGTGGTGCCGTCGCCCCAATGCCCGGCGAAGGGATGCCGGAATTGCGCGTTGACAAGATCGGCCAGCGCCGTCGAGTAGGTTTCGTCGCGAATGTGCCAGGCTTGCAGCCAGGCGAGCTTGGCGTAGGTCGTGCCGGGGCAGGACTCGGCCATCTTGGTCAGGCCCAGGTTGATCGCGTCGGCAAGGACCGTAGTCAGCAACAGGTTCTTGTCCTTGGCCAAGTCGCCCGATTTCAAGTGCGCGAAGTGCCGGGTGAAGCCCGTCCACTCGTCCACCTCCAGCAGCAGTTCGGTGATCTTGACGTGCGGCAGAATCATCGCGGTCTGGTCGATCAGCGCCTGCGCGGTGTCCGGCACCGCCGCATCGAGCGGCGTAATCTTCAAGCCTGAATCCGTGATGATGGCGTCCGGTAGCGCGTTGGCCAGCGCCATCCGGTTGACGGTGGCAAGCTGCGTTTCCAGCAGCGTCAGCCGATCATGCAGGTACTGGTCGCAGTCGGTGGCCACGGCCAGCGGCAATTCGCTGGCCTGTTTGAGGCTGGCGAATTTCGCGGGCGGCACCAGGTAGTCCTCGAAATCCTTGAACTGGCGGGAGCCTTGCACCCAGATATCGCCGGAGCGCAGAGCGTTCTTCATCTCCGACAGCGCGCATAGTTCGTAGTAGCGCCGGTCGATACCGGTGTCGGTCATCACCAGCTTCTGCCAGCGCGGCTTGATGAAGTCGGTCGGCGCGTCGGCAGGCACCTTGCGGGCGTTATCGCTGTTCATGCCGCGCAAAACCTCGATGGCGTCGAGCACGTCCTTGGCGGCGGGTGCGGCCCGCAGCTTGAGCACGGCGAGGAATTCCGGCGCGTAGCGGCGCAGCGTGGCGTAGCTCTCGCCGATGCGGTGCAGGAAATCGAAGTCCTCGGGCTGCGCGAGCTTCTGTGCCTCGGTGACGCTCTCGGCGAAGGCATCCCAGGACATGACGGCCTCGATGGCGGCAAACGGATCGCGGCCTGCTTGCTTGGCCTCGATCAGCACCTGGCCGATGCGGCCGAACAGCCGCACCTTGGCGTTGATCGCCTTGCCGGACGCCTGGAACTGCTGCTGATGCTTGTTCTTGGCCGCGTTGAACAGCTTGCCCAGGATGCGGTCATGCAGGTCGATGATTTCATCGGTGACGGTGGCCATGCCTTCGATGGCGAGCGCCACCAGAGTCGCATAGCGCCGCTGCGGCTCGAACTTGGCGAGGTCGGCGGGCGTCATCTGGCCGCCCTCGCGGGCGATCTTGAGCAGCCGGTTCTGGTGAACCAGCCGCTCGATGCCCGAAGGCAGGTCGAGCGCCTGCCACACCTTGAGGCGTTCGATGTGTTCCAGCATGTGCCGCGAATTCGGTTTGACGGGCGACTGGCGTAGCCAGGCCAGCCAGGTCGTTTTGCCGTTGTCACGGCGCTTGAGCAGATCGTCGAGGCGGAGGCGCTGCGCGGCCGACAGCGGTTCGGCCAAGGCATCATAGATACGCCGGTTGGCGCGGGTGATCGCCTCGGCGCAGATGCGCTCGACAACATCGAGCGTCGGCAAGATGATGTGTTGGTGCCGTAGTGAATCGAGGACGCTGCTGGCCAGCACGATCCCCTTGTCGGTCTGCAAGGCCAAGTCGGTCGTGGCATGGACGGCCTGCCGATAGTGCGCCAAGCCGAACGGCTCCATGCCCAGATACGTGCGCAGTTCAAGCAGGTGTTCACGCCTGGTTTCCTCCCGCTCGGCATACTGCGGCCAACACACTGGATCGAGCCGCAGTTGCCGCCCGATCCAGTGCAGCAGGGACATCGGCAGCGCAGCGTCGGGCAGCAGACCCTGACCGGGGAAGCGCAGCAAGCACAACTGCACTGCGACCCCCAGGCGGTTGGCCTCGCCGCGCCGCTGTCGGATCAGTGACAGGTCGGGTTCGCTGAACGTGTAATGCCGGATGAGTTCGTCTTGGGTATCGGGCAACGCCAAGAGGCTGTCGCGCTCGGCGGCGGAGAGGATCGAACGGCGGGGCATGCAGTTTCCTTCTTCTTGAAAACGTTCGTTTGTGATCAGTCAGCCAAGGCAACCGGCGTGGCACGAGAAATCAAGACATTGCAATTCTCGAAAATAGTTCTTGAAACTCTATTCTTATACGCATATCATTTCAACGAGTTTCGATAAGAAAGGATGCCCATGCGACCGTCCGTTGTGCTCGACATGAAGCGAAGCGTGGTGCGCGAAGCGGTGAGCCGCTTCCGAACAGCGAACCCGCGCGTCTTCGGTTCAGTGCTGCATGGCACCGACCGGGATGGCAGCGACCTCGACCTATTGGTCGATGCGCTGCCCGGTACCACACTGTTGGACTTGGGCGATTTGGAAGAAGAACTGAAATCGCTGCTCGGCGTTGACGTCGACCTGCTGACACCCGGCGACCTGCCGCCGAAGTTCCGGGCCAAGGTCCTCGCGGAAGCACGACCGGTATGAATGAGAACCGCCTGCCCGATTACCTCGACCACATCCAGCAAGCCGCAACCGATGCGCGCAGCTTCGTGGAAGGGATGGCCAAGGATGACTTCCTGGCCGACAAGCGCACCCAGCAGGCCGTCATCTTGAGCCTGATCGTCATCGGCGAGGCCGCCACGAAGGTGATGGATGGCTACGCCGAGTTCACCCAGGCACACGCCGAAGTGCCGTGGCGCAGCATGCGCAACATGCGTAATCGCATGGCACACGGCTATTTCGACATCAACCTTGATGTGGTGTGGGAAACGGTACAGGAATGGCTGCCGGCGTTACTCAAGCAACTGCCCGTCGTGCGCCAAAATGCCGGCGATGAAGCGCGCGACGGCGGAGGGTTGGCGCCGCCGTGACCTCTGATAAGGCGGAGAGCAACCCGTGTTGATCGGTTATGCCCGCGTCTCAACGCAGGACCAGAACCTTGACCTTCAAAGCGAAGCTTTGACCAAGGCCGGCTGCCAAAAGATTTTCAACGACAAGATCAGTGGCAGTCGAGTCGAGCGTCCAGGGCTTACCAAGGCACTGGAAATGCTGCGCGAGGGCGACACGCTCGTGGTCTGGAAACTGGATCGTTTGGGCCGCAGCGTCAAGAACCTGGTTGATCTGGTTGGCGAACTTCACCAACAAGGTATCCAGTTCAAGAGCCTGACCGATGCAATTGATACGGGCACGCCCTCTGGACGCTTCTTTTTCCACGTTATGGCCAGCTTGGCCGAAATGGAGCGGGAGCTAACAGTCGAGCGCACCCGCGCAGGGCTGGAAGTTGCCCGACAACTCGGCAGAAAAGGCGGGCGTCGAAGGCAAATGACAGAAAGCAAGATCGAGTCGGCGAAGAAACTATTGGCCAACGGCGTCCCACCGCGTGACGTGGCCACGAATCTTGGTGTTTCCGTTCCTACCCTGTACCGCTGGATACCGGCCTCAGGGCGTGTTTAGTCGTGAAAGAATCGGGAGCATCATTCTTGTGGCGAAGTTCGTCGGTTTGCTGCGGGCTTTGCTCGAATAGCGTTTCGATCAGACTCATGGGGTCTTTGTCTTTACCCTCTGCCTGGTGCGTCCGGTAGTTAAAATCCAGGTCGATTTTCGATTGCAGATCAGCGGCATAATCTTTTGGATATTGGGCCTGCTCAATGGCGGGCAAGCTCTTGTAATGCTCAAGAACTTCACTGAAGAAATTGGTTAATTTTCCTGTCCGGTTGTATTCGTCCATGGCTTGCTGAGCCACTTTTACGCGCCATGCTTCTTCTTGGTCGTAAGACTCACGCCAAGCAGCATGGCGTTCATTCACCGTATATATCCCGCTCTCGTCGTAGATGATGTTGGACAATTGTTCTTGCGATAGGCCGGCAAATGGGTTCTTGATCGAGTGGCCGCCTTGTGCGGCGTCATTGACGAATGCTGTCGCCTGCTTGGCTCTGGCCAATAACTCCGGATCGTCGGTTTTCGGAACCTCGCTGTCGTGCCGCGTTTTGTTGGCATAGTAGGCATTGCCGACCACCTGATTCAGGATGCTTTTAGCCTTGTCGGCCAACTCTGAACGGGTGAGAGTCTTGTCTCGTTCTTCGGCGCGGCTGGCGCTTGCTGCCAGTTGTCGGGCCAGCGTGGAAATCGTCTCTGTGCCGCCTTGCGTACCTGACGCGCCCTGATTTTCTGAAGCTTCAGAAACCCGCTCGGTCGCCGAAGCCGCTTTGAAAGCCGTAGCGCCGCCTGCCTGGGTTGTGGAATACAAACCAATCGAGCCGATCATGGCTCCCCCCTTTTGTGAGCTTGGAACCTGCACGCCCAAGCCAGTCTTAGCACATTACCATAAATAACGAAGTGCTTTCACAATCCCTCTCTGGTAGCAGCAATTCTCATTATGGCGATTGCTTGTCCTGAGCATAGGGCGTGAAAGGCTGATCGAGCGCCTGGATCATGAAGGCGAGCATCGCGTCCCAGCTCTCGAAGCGCAGGTAGCACGAGAGCGTGCGCAGATCGTTGAAGAAGCGTTGGCGTGCAGACAGGCGCTCACGCAGCAATCGGTACTGACCATCGCACCACTGCAGCACGGTGTGCATGAGGTAAGCCAGGATGATCAGGGTGGCCAGTAGGCTGGCCAGATGCTTCTTGCCGTGGCCGTAGTTGTGCTCGAAATGGTAGCCCTTGGTTTTGAGGACGTTGTTGTTTTCGTTCTCGATTTTCCATCTCGCCCGGCCTGCGGCGACGACTTCGGCGACGTTGTCGGCACGTACGGCATGGGAGGTGGCAAAGGCGTTGCGGTACAGCACCCGTCCGTTCTCAGTGGTACTGGTGAGCTCGCACCAATTGACCTGCACTGCGTCGTCGGCTGAGCGATCAGGCCGGCCTGGCTCAGTGCTGCTGGGATGACAGTACGGGCGGCGCACATGGCGAAAACTCCTATCCGGTAAAGGTGTCAGGATAGACCAAAGGCCATAATGAGAATTGCTGCTCTGGTAGCCACTTTCTCGCTTAGCGTACGATTTTTTCCGAATTCTGAGACGGCCCCTTTCAGCCGGGCCCACGCGCGTGCGTGCTCCCCGTTCGATTCGAGCCAGTCCCGAAGCGCATCTTCGTCGGTTGCCGTCATGTGGCCCGAGGCCTGCAGCACAAACCAGAAGATGGCCTGATCGACTACGGACTCTTCCAGCGGTGGTTCTCCCTCGACATCGCGATCGATCTGTTCGTGCGGTCCCCGGTTCATGCTGGATACAGCACCTTGTAACAATGTGCCGTGGCCCGGATCATGGCTTTCTGAACGACATTTACGCTGACATCCAGGCGTGCCCCGATGGCCGCGTAGGGCAGTCCCTCGAGTTGCGACAACAGAAAGATCTCACGCACTCGCGGGGGCAGACCATCCAGCAGGCGGGCGATCTCTTCGAGCGCCTCCAGCGCCAGGGCGCGTTCCTCTGGCGAAGGGGCGAAGATCTCCGGCCGACTCGCCAACTCCTCCAGATAAGCCTGCTCCAGGGCTTTTCGTCGCCAGTGATTGACGACCAGACCATGGGCGATGGTGGTGAGATAGGCGCGCGGTTCGCGCAGCGTGACCGTCTCGGGTTTCGCGAGCAGGCGCACGAAGGCGTCCTGTGCGATATCGGCTGCCTGATGCGAGCAATTGAGCTTGCGGCGCAGCCAATTGTGCAGCCAGCCGTGATGGTCGCGGTACAGGTTGGCGACGGTTTGTCGCGGGGCAATGGTCGTCACGGGATCCTCTCGGGGCGGTGGCTGGCCCGCGACGGGTTGGCTGCGCCATTTTCATGCGAATGCTTCTCATTTTATATAAATCGAGCAAGTGGTCAATGCGCAGTGTCCCGAAACGACGATGCAAAACTCACGCCTCCCAGCAAGGACGTGCGAGCCTGTTCAAACCGGAAACCACCGTTTGGCGACCGTTGGATCGTTCAATCGGCAGCGGGAAGCGACACGTTCACTGGCTTCGCAAGGACGTTCTCTGAATGGGCGAGGAAAAGTGCTCAAGACCTCATCTCAAGGAGCCGATAACGCTCGCACGCCTTCTTCGATCTGCGAAGTGCACGCGCGAACGCGGACGGCCCAAAGAAGAAGCTGCAAACATCGTTGATCACTTGTGTAGCGGAGCACGTCATGTTTATGTCCATGAGTCTGAGAGCTCGCCTTCTGGTGTCCGTTCTGATTGCGATGCTTGGAATGCTGGCGCTTGCGGTATTTCAGATCTCCCATCTTCGGGCGCAATTGCTCGAAGATCGCAAGGCGACGTTGATCGCTGCCATCAATATCGCGGAAACGGCGGTCACCGGTTTCCATGAGCGGGAGCTACGTGGTGAGCTGACGCGCCAGGAAGCGCAGGAACATGCCAAACATGTGCTGCGAAGCATCCGCTATCTGGGCAACGAGTACTACTACGTTTATGGCACCGACTTCATGGGGGTGGTACATCCAATACGGGCCGACTATGAAGGCATGAACCACGCCGACCGAAAGGATCGTGAAGGACGATATACGGTGCGTGATCTGGTTGCCGCCGCGACGCAAGGAGATGGTTTCACCAGCACCTTGACGCCGAAGCCAGGGAGCGACCAGCCGGTGGAGAAGCTCCAGCATCTTGCCTTGTTCGCACCCTGGAGCTGGGTGATTGGTACCGGACTGTATATAGACGATCTCGATGCGGTGTTCACTGCACAACTGATCAGGGTAGGGATCGTGATCGGTTTGGCGCTGCTTGTCGTGGGGGGCGTCGTATGGACGATTGCGCGATCGATTCTCAAACAGATTGGTGGGGAGCCGGCCGACGTGATGCAGATCATGAAGGAGGCAAGCAACGGAAACCTCACGGTCGACGTGGGCCGTCCGCCACCCGGCAGCATGCTGGCCTCGTTGGGTTCGATGCTTGGTGGCCTGCGTGACATCATGCGGGAACTGGGCGAAACGGCTCGAACCCTGGGAGGCAGTGCGACACATATCTCCGGGGCATCCGAACAGGTTGCGATTGCGTCGCGAAACCAGTCGGATGCCACGGCCGCAATGGCCGCAGCAATCGAGGAACTGACCGTAAGCGTCAACCATATCTCGGAAAGCGCGCGCGAAACAGAAGCAAACTCGGACCAAGCGGTTGCCCGAGCGGACAGCGGAGAGAGTACGGTCAGGCGTGCTGTCGAGGAAATTGGGCGGATCGCGCAGAGCGTCACATCCGCGGCAGAGCGGATCCGGTCGCTGGGGGCACGCGCAGACGAAATATCGTCGATCACCAACGTCATCAAAGAGATCGCTGCGCAGACCAATCTACTGGCCCTGAACGCAGCGATCGAGGCCGCGCGCGCGGGTGAGCAGGGTAGAGGGTTCGCGGTCGTCGCCGACGAGGTTCGCGGGCTGGCTGAGCGTACGGCGCTGGCAACCGTCAAGATCGAGGAGATGATTTCGGCAATCCAGGGGGAGACCGGCGGTGCAATCGACGCAATGGACGCAGCCCTGCCGCAGGTCGAGAGCGGCGTATCCCTGGCCCGGGAGGCCGCCGAATCATTGAACGTCATTCGCGGCGGCGCGATCGAGACCCTGGAGCGGGCGCGGGATGTTGCGCTGGCAACGCGGGAGCAGGGTACCGCCAGTACGGCAATTGCCCAGCAAGTCGAAAGCGTCGCTCAGATGGTCGAGGAAACCAGTTCGACCGTCATGAGCACCGCAGATTCGGCACGGTCACTCGAACGCATTGCCGCCGACCTCAACCAGATGATCAGCAAATTCCGCTACTGAACTCGACCCCAACCTCAACAAGCGGAGACCGGTCGTTTCCGGCTACGACCGGCCGCTCGCTTTCGCGCCTTTGTAAGCATTCGTAACAAAACGCTCTTTTTTCGGTCCTCAAACGACATGTCTACTGAAAGCCCCATCGTCTGACAGCTGTCGACGATGCGCGGGCAATGTACAACGTCGAATGGAGGCCCTTTTCGGTGACCAATCTGCAGTTGCAGTCCAGTTCATGGCGGGCGGGCGATGACTGACGCCGTATCACCAACCTCAACCGTGGCGCCAACCCCAGCCATGGCGGGCGCACCGCCACGCAAGCGTCAGACACGTGCCAAGATCTGGTTTCTGATCCATGGGTGGGCGGCATTGCCGCTGTGGATCTTCATGTTCTTCGTCTGTCTGACCGGAACAATCGCGACCGTCAGTCAGGAAATCGTCTGGCTTGCGGACCCGGCGGTGAGGGCGCGTCCGCCGGCGAGCGATGCCCAACTGCTCGGCTACGACCAGGTGCTGGCCGCCGTGAACCGGGCTCGCCCCGATGCAATCGTGCAGTCGATCGCCCGACCTGTGAAATCGCAGTTCGCGTTGACGGTGCGCGTCGCCTATGCGGACGGCACCAGTGGCGTCATGTACGTGAATCCATACACGGGCGACATTCAGGGGACGCAATCGGGCTTCGACTTTCGACAGTTCATCCGGGGACTACACGGCTGGCTGCTGATGCCGTTCAACAACGGTTTCAACTTCGGATGGTATGCAGTTTCGCTGCTCGCTCTCCCCATGCTGGTATCGCTGGTCAGCGGATTGGTGGTGTACAAGAAGTTCTGGCGCGGCTTTCTCCGTCCTCGCCTACGCTTTTCGCAAGGGGCACGAGTGTTCTGGGGAGACTTTCATCGTCTCGCGGGGATCTGGTCGATCCCGTTCATTCTCATCATTGCCGTCACCAGCATCTGGTTTCTGACTCTGGCAATTCTGTCCGACCTGTCGATCTCGATCTCCACCGAGGGCGTTCCGCCCGTGGTCGCGCGCGAGAACGTACCGCTCAGCCTGGATGGGCTACGGCCTCCCACGATCCTGCTCGAGGAGGCGGCGGAGAAGGCACGCGAAACCATGCCCGAACTGCAACCGCTGTTCGTGCGCATGCCCAGCAACGCCTTCGACCACATCATGGTGATGGGGCGAGGCAACTATCCGTTGCTGTTCGAACGCTTGCACATCAATCCTTACAACGGTGAGGTCGAGTACGTCCGGCGCGTCTCCGACCGCTCCGCGCTGGAGCTATTCACCGAATCGATGCGACCGCTGCATACCGGAGACTTCGCCGGCTTGTGGTTGAAGCTCGTGTATTTCCTGTTTGGCGTTCTCCTCACAATGATGGTTTTCAGTGGCATGTTGATCTGGACCAAGCGGACCGTGCAGGCAACCGCGACGGCTTTGCGCAAACGTGGCGTGGACAACGGCGATGGTGCCGACAACGCCACAGTGGGTACTGTTCTGAGTCCCGACCCAGGCATGGGGGGCGCGAAATGACGTCATCCGTCGACACGGCCGCCGCGCGGTCCGGCAATACGAGCAAGTCCCCGCCGCGTCGGAGCTTCTGGTACCGCTGGCGCTATCGCCTGAGCGGACTGTTGCTCATCATTCCATTGCTGTCCCTGCCGTCGTATTTCGACCGGCTTGAGCTGAACCGCGGTGCCAAAGGGCTGGGGGAGCGCGAAATCGGCGAGTACGTGGTTGGTCCGTGGTCGGTCCGACTGGCCGAGTGGCGGCTTCAGGAGCCATTCCTCGATGGTGATGCTGGATACCTCAAGACGTTCAGCCTTGCCGTGTGCCCGACATGCGTCGACGAGGTCAAGGCCGCCTACGTCCGTGTCGGCAAACCGCGAAGCTTGCGCGCCGCGGGAGGACTGTTCTTCGGCACCCCCTACCGGCAGCTGGCCAATCTGCCGATCCCCGACCGAACGACCGTCGACTCCGAAATCTGGATCACCCTCGAGGGCTGGGACGGATCGGTACATCAGGTTGCGGTTCCGCTTGGCGAAGCTTCGCCCGTCACGCTCGCTTGGTTGAAACGAAGAGGAAGAGACTCATGAACATCAAGACCAGACCCCCCCTTGCTCGCAGCGTTCGAAGTGCTCTGCGCCCAATCCTGGCCATCTGCCTGATTGCGATGGCCGGTGGGGCAGTCGCGCACAATCCGATCTGCGTCTGCGAAGAGTACGACGAAGGACAGATTCGTTGCGTGGGAGGCTTCTCTGATGGCAGCAAGGCCCCGGGGGTCACCCTGGACGTGATTTCGTACGATGAGACGATCCTGCTCGCTGGCCAGTTGAACGACGACTCGACTCTCGTCTTCGACCGTCCGGACGGGGAGTTCTACATTCTGTTCGATGCGGGTCCCGGGCATGTCGTCGAAATCGACCATACCGAGATCCACTGATGACCGAGCAAGTGGTACGACCTGCGGGGGCGGGGCATGAAACGCTGGTTGTCGCCTTGTGCTGCGCCGTGATCGTTGGCCTCGCGGCGCTGGTTGTCGGAACACGCGCGACCTTCGACACCCCGCTCGCCGTGGAAGCGCATCAGCTCGATGCCCGCGACGATCTGACCCCGGCCGAGCAGGGCCTGTATGCCGACCTGAGGTTGGTGTTCGAGGAGATCACCATGGCCGACCAGGGGCGACTGCCGCTGGTGGCGGAACTGCGCGAGGCCTTTCTGCCACCGTTCGTGGACGATTTCGGAGCACAGCAACGCGGCGCCCACGTGTGGTCGCTCTTCGAACAGGGCGCAGCGACCGGCTACCTGGGACTGAGCGCAATGCCCGAGATCGCCGGCTCCTTGCTGGTACTGCTCGATCACGGCAACGATGACTCCGGGACCGCGCTTGATCATGACGTCGCAGCGGATGTCTGGCTCAACCGCGAGCAACGGCCACGCCTGCCTGAACGACTCGATCGCGAAACGCTGATCTCCAGCGGCTGGCGGCAGGTCGTGACCCGCTTCGACGCGGGCGTGACGCGGCACGCTCACTGAACGCCGGGTCGGCCCACAATCTTCTCCGATCACATGGTTCTTCCGGTGGCCCACCTACCGAAACGGTGTGTCTCGCGATCCGGAAGCTTCGTCCCACCCCCTCCAGAAACAGAGGTGACATGTCTTTCAATCCATTGATTCATAATATGAATTTCATTCGTCTCGCGTTCTTGCGTCGTTTTCCGACGATACGCGTCGCATTCGCGATGGCACTCGCCGCCGGCCTGTCGTTCGCGGCTCCGGCAACGGCCGAGCCGTCACCATTGCGGATCGGCGTGACCCTGCATCCTTACTACAGCTACGTCGCCAACATTGTCGGCAACCGGGCCGAGGTCGTGCCGGTGATTCCGGCCGGATTCAATCCACACGCCTACGAACCGCGAGCCGAAGACATCCGACGCATCGGTACCCTCGATGTCGTGGTGGTCAACGGTGTCGGACACGACGATTTCGCCGAGCAGATGATCGCGGCGAGCGAAAAACCGAACCTGCCGGTGATCGACGCCAACGTAAATGTGCCCTTGCTTGCGGCCACGGGGTCAGGCGGACGCGGGATGTCGGGCCAGGTGGTCAATCCGCATACGTTTCTATCGGTCAGTGGGTCGATCGCGCAGGTCAACACCATCGCGCGCGAACTGGGACGCCTGGATCCGGACAACGCCGATATCTACCGCACCAATGCACGCGAGTACGCGCGGCGGCTACGCCAATTGCGCGCCAATGCTCTCGCCGAACTGGTTGAAACGCCGGGTGCCGAGTTCAGGGTCGCAACCATCCACGGCGCCTACGATTACCTGCTGCGTGAGTTTGGTCTGGAAGTGACCGCGGTGGTGGAACCTGCGCACGGCATCGAACCCAGCCCGGCCCAGCTGAAGAGCACGATCGACCGCTTGCGCGAACTCGACGTCAAGGTCATTTTCTCCGAGATGGACTTTCCATCTGCCTATGTCGACACCATTCGCCGCGAGACCGGTGTGCGCCTGTACGCGCTGACCCATATTTCCTACGGTGAATACGAAGCCGAGAAATTCGAACGGGAGACGGAGCGTAATCTGTCTACCGTGGTAAAGGCCATTCGCGAGGCCGCACTGTGACCGCCGCACTGCGTCTGACAGACGCTGACGGGAGTGCGATACACGGCCCCTCGATTGCGTTCCACGACATCGGCCTGACGCTGGGGCGCACCGAAATTCTGCACAGGATCGCACTGAAGATCGAAGCCGGCAGCATCCATGCCCTGGTGGGTCCGAATGGCGGGGGAAAGAGTTCACTGATCAAGACCTTGCTCGGGCAAATGCCGCACCGAGGACGATTGACGCTGAACTGGCCAGACGCACCGGGCGTGATCGGTTACGTACCTCAAGCACTCGAGTTCGACCGCGGCCTGCCGATGACCGTCGATGATTTCATGGTGGCGACGACACAGCGCCGGCCTGCGTTTCTATCGCGATCCAAGGTTTCGGCGCCTGCGATTTCGGCGGCGCTCGAACGCGTCGACATGCTCAGCCGGCGAACCCGACGAATGGGGGCGCTTTCGGGAGGAGAGCGACAACGCGTCTTGCTCGCGCAAAGCCTGGTACCCGCCCCCGACCTGGTGGTGCTCGACGAGCCAATGGCCGCGCTCGACGAAGCCGGCATCCAGGTGTTCGAGAGCCTGCTCGCAAGCTGGCGCGAGATCGGCGTGACGGTGTTATGGGTCGAACATGATCTCGAGGCAGTGGGGCGCCTCGCCGATCGCGTCAGCGGCATCAACCGTCGGATCCTGTTCGATGGACCACCATCGAACATGCTCGAACCCGAGCGCCTGTTATCGCTTTTCTCGGCTCGCCCTCGCGTAAGAACAACCGACACGGCCACCGCCAGACCAACGGCCGTACACGGCCTACCGGTGGGGGACGCGGCATGATGCGCTCGATATCTGGATGTGCGACGACCCGCGCAGAACGCTTGGGGAGGACAGGGCCGTGAGCTACGAGCAGTTTCGTACGTTGATACAAAGCTGGTCGGAAGCCGGTTTTCTGCCGCCATCCCTGGCCTATGGATTCGTCGTCAATGCAGTGCTCGCGGGACTGATCATCGGTCCGGTGCTGGGTGGACTGGGGACCCTGGTCGTAGTCAAGCGTTTCGCCTTCTTCTCCGAAGCGGTCGGACATGCGGCGCTCACCGGGGTTGCGATCGGGATTCTGCTGGGAGAACCCTACACCGGCCCCTACGGCAGCCTCTTCGGCTATTGCCTGCTGTTCGGCGTATTGCTCAATTTTCTGCGCAATCGCACCGGTCTGTCTCCAGACACCTTGATCGGCGTATTCCTTTCGGTTTCTCTGGCCCTCGGTGGCAGTCTGCTGCTGTTACTGTCCGGGCGCATCAATGTACACATTCTCGAGAATGTCCTGTTCGGATCGGTATTGACCGTCAATGGACAGGACATCGCTGTGCTCGCTGTGGTCGCGGCGCTCGTTTCCATTCTCGCCTTGCCACTGTACAACCACATGATGCTGGCAAGTTTCAATCCACAACTCGCAACCGTGCGCGGAGTACGCGTCAAGCTGCTCGACTACCTTTTCGTTGCACTGGTGACGATCGTCACGGTCGCCTCGGTCAAGGTCATCGGCGCAATTCTGGTTGGGGCACTGCTCGTCATTCCGGCCGCAGCCGCGCGCCTGCTCAGCAATTCGATGCGAGCCTTCTTCTGGCTGTCCGTGGCATTCGCTACTGCAAGCACCTTGATCGGCATTCTGGTGCCGATCGAATATGCTCTTCCGTTGCCCTCTGGCGCGGCCATCATTCTCTTCTCCGGAGCCCTGTTTGCCCTGGCCGCCATGCTGCGCGGGGTGGTACCGGCATTGCGAGGTCTATCGACATGAATCTGCATTTAGTTCACGCACTGAACGCCCGACGCGATACCGGGCACTTTCCCGCTGGCGATGTCCGCCGCCATCGCCGTCGCTTCTCCGCCGCCGGCCTCATTCGGCTGCTCACAGCTACCTGCGTACTCGCGGTCGCAACCATCGCCGGTGTCCAGGCGGCACCCGAGCCATCGGTTCGCGTTCTTGCCGCACACCCGGTTGTTCATGCCATTACCGGGCATCTGGCGCTCAACACCGGCATCGCGGTCGAACTTGCGGTGCCCGACAACCTGCCACCAACCCGTCATAGCGCCTATTTCAGTGGCCGTGGAGCCGGGCAACTCAACCGTCTCGCCGGTTCGGCCGACGCTGTGGTCACGCTGCGTTCGGCATGGCCCGAGGATCCACTGTACCCACACGCTCGTCGGAACAACATCCGTATCGTCGAGATCGACGCCGCGCGCCCAGTCGATGGAGGATTACCCGGCGTGGCATTGCACCGCGATGCCGCGGTCGACGGGCAATACTCATGGATGGATCCAACCAATCTCGGTCGCATGGCCGACATCGTCGCCCATGATCTGCAGCGGCTCGCACCCCGGGACGAAGCGACCATTGCCGAGAATCTGGCCGAATTCAAACACCGGACGGTGATATTGAATGCGCGCGTGGGCACCGTGCTCGCCGACAAGGACAACCTGAGTGTCTTCAGCCTTTCGGACCGACTCGACTATCTGGCGACCGGTTTCAATCTCGAACTCACCGGACGTGACGCACGTGACGACAGCACCTGGTCCCCCGAGACACTGGATGCGCTGACCAAGCATCTGACATCAGAAGGGGTGGCTGCCGTCCTTCACCATCGCGAACCGGCAGCGGAGATCAACCAGGCCATTCTCGCGAGTGGTGCCCATCTGGTCGTTCTCGACGCAGCCGGACGCGATCCGATTGCCGAGATGATGAAAAACCTGGAACGTCTCGACGCAGCGCTCGGCGGTCGCTGACCAACCGGCAGCGGAAAACCGGATTCATCTCCCGGCAACCACGGCCTCCCACTTCACAAAGCGGGGTTGCCGCGTATCGCTCGGCCGATCGCCGCCGAAGCGCCGCCATCGACGACCAGAATCTCGCCCGTGATGAAGGTATTCCGCGCCGAAGCCAGAAACTCCACGGCCGTGGCGACTTCATCCGCGCGCGCGACACGGCCGAGCGGCGTGGCGTCCGTCCACGCGCTCCGTGCTTCGGAAGCCGCATCCTGCATGCCGGCGCTGACCGGACCGGGTGCGACGGCGTTGACGAGGATCCGGTGCTCGGCCAGTTCCACCGCCAGGGCGCGGGTAAGGGCCAGCACCGCGCCCTTGCACATCGAATACAGCGCGCGTTCCGATGTGGTGCGCAATCCATGCACCGAGGCGATGTTGACGATTCTGCCACCATGCGGGCGCATGCGCCGCGCCGCCTGCTGCAGGGCGAGGTAGACGCCGGACAGGTTGATCGCCACCATCGCGTTCAGATCGGCTTCGCAGGTGTCGAGAAATCCCCCGCGCCGAATCGCACCCGCAGCGTTGACGAAGACGTCGATCGTGGCGACCTCGCCCTCGCTCCCTTCGTCCTGTTCCTCGCCGTTGTTCTCGTATTGTCGGGCACCATCGTGAGGCGGGATGGCCGGTCCCGCCAGGTCGATCGCTGCGAAGGCCGCATGGAGGCTTGCGGGATCGCCAAGATCACAAGGCATGAACGCGGAGCGCGGCGAATGAGATGAGCAGGACGCACCAAACTCCGATTCGAAGTCGGCGCGAGCGCTCTCCAGATCCAGTACGTACACGAAGTCGCCCGTGTCCAGCAGGCGTCGGACAATGGCCTTGCCCAGACCACCGCAACCACCCAGTACCACTGCTTTGCGCATGCGCAGTTCCTTCTCGAGTTGGTATTCCGTATCGGGCGTCGCCGTCCATCCGTCCGCTCGCGAGCGACCCGTATGCATGAGGCACGGCCCCGAAACGCGTGCCAAACATGTTTGCAGGTCGGCGCGCATGATACGCTATCGCCTCCAACAAGCCGTGCCTGCCCCGCTGACGGGGCGAACGGCCCCGCACAACTACAAGTCAAGGGGATGCACGATGTTCAGTCTGTCACGTACCGTTCTGGCCTCCACGGCCGCAATCGCACTGGGCGCGGTGGCGCTGTCCGCCCAGGCCGACACCCGGGTAACGTACAAGTCGGCCGCAGCCGGCACCGCCTATTACCAGATGGGGGTGGAGCTGTCCGAAGCAATTCGCTCCGGCACGGGCGGCGCGATCACGCTGACGCTGGAAGAGAGCCAGGGCTCGGTCCAGAACGTGATGGAAGTCATGGTGCGACGTGGTAACTACGTGTTCACCACCCCCCCGTCCCTGGTCAACCAGGCGATGGCCGGGGAAGGGCCATTCGCCGAGCGGCGCGGACCCCAGTTTCAGGAGATTCGCGGCCTGTTTCCGATCCCTGCGATCACCATGCACTTCGTCGTTGCCGGAGAACCGGGTGTGGTCGGCCTTGGCGACCTCGAGGGCAAGCATATCCTGATCGGTCGCGGCACCTTTGGTGCACGCGAAGCGGCGCGCTACCTCGAACTGTTCGATCTGGAGAGCAAGGTCCGCATCGCCAATGCCGAGATCGGCAGCGGCCCGGACGCGCTCAAGAACGGACAGATCGATGCGTTCGTCACGGCGAGTTCGTTCCCCACCCCCAACGTCATCGAAACCGCCGCCAGCATGCGCGTCAGTCTGGTGTCGCTGTCCGACGACGAGATCGAGAAAACCGGCGCTGCGCGCCAGATCATCCCGGCGGGAACCTACAACGGTGTCGATCAGGACGTGAACACCACGTCGCTGCCGGTCATCGCCTACACCACCACCGGCATGGATGACGACACCGCTTACGCGATCACCCGGACCTTCTGGGAGCGGCGCGAGGCCATGGCCAAGGATTCGCCGTGGTGGGGTGGCATCACCACCGACATGATCGGCAACATCGCCGGCAAGCTGCATCCTGGCGCGGTGCGCTATTACGACGAAGCCGGCATTGAGATTCCGGACAGCCTGCGCTGATCGATTGCGCGGGCACTTTTCGTTCGGGGTGGACCGCAAAGGCACAACAGGCACCGGGGCCAACGCGGTGCCGTGACGTCTGCTCGGGCCTCTCGGAAGAAAACCGGGGCCACCCCAGGTATTCCTGCCTCTGAACTGGCTGCGGCAACGACCGTTGTCCGATGGGGGCGTTCAAACCCGCCGGGATGCAAGCATCCCGGCATCCCGCATCATCCTATTCGACTCCTCATGAACTCTCCGCTTGCAAGTCTGGCGAACGGCGCCGCAGTTGACGGCATGGTGTCCGATGCCCATCCCGCGATCGGCTGGATCGTGCTCGGCGCGATCACCTGCATCTTCCACCTTGGCCTGATCTTCTACGGACTGACACCTGCGCTGGTCAGTCGTCCGATCCACCTCGCGCTGGCGCTGCCGTGGATTCTGGTGTTCGCGGCAAAGACCCCGTGGCAGCGGCGCAGCGGCTGGGTACTGACCGCCCTGGGCATGGCTGCCTGCGCCTGGGTCGTGTTCAATGAAGAGGCGTTGTCCAATCAGTACGGCTTCATCGACACGCATTTACAGATGGCCATCGGGGTGTTCCTGATCCTGCTCGTGCTCGAAGTCGCGCGTCGCGCAATTGGCTGGCCGTTGCCATCCGTTGCCGCCCTGGCGCTGCTGTATGCGGTGTTTGGCGAGCACATTCCAGGGCAGTTCGGGCACCCGGGGCTGCCGCTGCAGAGCTTTGTCGGCACCCTGACGATCGCCGAAGGCGGCATCTGGGGCTCGCTGACGGGTGTCAGCGTCGGGGTGGTCGCGATCTTCGTGATCTTCGGTGCAGTGCTCAACGCGGGCGAAGCCGGGCGTGGCTTCATGAACATCGCCAATGCGTTCGCCGGCCGACTGACGGGCGGCGCTGCGAAGGTGTCGGTCATCTCTTCGGCGCTGATGGGCTCGATCTCCGGCTCCGCGTCGGCAAACGTGGCGTCCACGGGCGCGATCACGATCCCGACCATGGTACGCCTCAAGTATCCCAAGCCGCTGGCCGGCGCCGTCGAGGCGGTGGCTTCGTCGGGTGGGCAGATCATGCCGCCGCTGATGGGCGCGGGCGCCTTCGTCATGGTCGAACTGACCGGTACCCCGTACACCCAGATCATGGCGGCTGCGCTGCTGCCGGCGATTCTGTACTTCGCAACGGTATGGATGGGCATCAACGCCTACGCCACCCGGCACGACCTGCGCCCGATGCACTCCGATGACCGTCCGAGCGGGCGTGAGGTGCTGATCACGTCGCTGTTCTTCGCGGTACCGTTCGCAGTGCTGCTCGAGCGCATCTTTGTCGGCGGTTTCACACCACAGTATGCGGCGAGCACGGCGATCTTCGCCGGGGTGGTGCTGCTCTTGTTCAACGTGCGGCTGCAGTTCTCGCTGCCGGGCTTCGGCGAGCGGATCGCGCAGGCGGTGGTCACGGCGGGACGTCAGGTGGCGATGATCGGATCCATCATCGTCTGCGCGTCGCTGGTCATCGGCGTGCTGTCACTGACCGGGCTGGGGGTGAAGATCACCTCGTCGATCCTGTCAGTGTCGGGCGACGCGCTGTGGCCGGCACTGCTATTGACCGCGGTCGCCTGCCTGATCCTCGGCATGGAGGTACCGACCACCGCGGCCTATGTGATCTGCGTTTCGGTGGCCGGTCCAGCGCTTACCGCGCTCGGGCTCGATCCGCTGCTCGCCCATCTGTTCGTGTTCTGGTTCGCGTTGCTGTCGACCATCACGCCACCGGTTTGTGGCGGCGTGTTCATCGCCGCCGGCATGGTCGAGGAAAACTGGCTCAAGGTGGCGGTCAAGGCGATGGCGCTGGGCATCGGCCTGTACATCATCCCGCTGGCAATGGTGGCCAATCCAGACGTGATCCGTCTTGCCCACGCGCCGCTCGATGCGGTACTGGATGCGTTGAAGATCGCGCTCGGCTTGATCGGGATATCGTATGGTGTGATTGCCCGCCGGGCAGGGTGGCTGAGAGTCGTGCTGGTGGTTGCCGGGGCAGGCGTAATCTTCGCGATCTGAAGGTGGAGAAGAGCGTCCCAAGGAAAGGCGAGCGGGCTTTCCTTGGGACGCGTTCAGGCAGACTGCGCGGTGCGACCGAACTTGTTGCGCCAGTAGTGCCAGGACGGATAGGCCAGCGCGGCCGCGACGATCAGAAAGAAACCGATGCTCTGCCAGAAGGCAATCGGGTCGGTTTCCAGAAAATACACGCGCTGCGGTCGCGAAAAGGCAATCGAGCCGGTGAGGATGGCGCGCCCGGCCCCGGCAACCAGCGCGAGCGTCGGCGCGAACCACACCAGCAGGCCGGAGCCGACGATCAGCTTGTCGAGCAGCGGGGTGCTCCGGGTGCGCGGCATGAACACACTCTCAACCCCGTACCACACCGTCAGCAGCAGAAACACCAGCGTGATCACCGGCGTGCTTGCGAGCAGGCCGCCGAACAGTGCCGACGCCAGCAGGAACACGGTCCCTTCCAGCGGCAGAATGCGCACCCAGATGGCTTCGGACAAGGCGAACAGCCAGATCGTGGCGGGCAGCAGCACCGCCAGGGTGAAGAAGGTGAAGCGGGCGCGACGACGGGCGAAATCACCGTCGGATTCGGAATGGCGACGTTGTGGCAGCAGAGGCATGGAGGCGGGAAGAATCTCGTGATCGGATCAAGCGGAAGCTCTAGAGTGTATCCCAAGCTGAAGCCTTGCGGACCGGAGAAGCGGCCCCCGAATCAACCGAAATAGCCGTGCACAAACCAGTGCCCCGGCGCGCTGAGATCGTGAAAGATCCAGCACAACCCCTGATCGGGACCTTGTGCGATGTAGTAGTCACGGCACACGTCACTGCCGTCCCACCAGCCCGACTCGATTCTCTCCGGACCACTCCGAAGAAGAAAGCCCTGCAGGGATGGCAACGGCCGGGGTGGATCGAGCAACCAGTACGGACGGATGGGGCTGCGACCGGATGCGGTCTGCGCACTCTGCTCGTCGGGCCTGCCCGCCGTTGCCGGCCGCAGGCCGGGGGTGACCGTCCTCGAAGCCTGTTCGGGGCGATGATCCGGCCAGACCTGCACGCCCCGCACACAATCCGCACCCAGACGCGCGCGCAGGCGATCGAGCAGCAGATTGGCGGCGGCCGGATCCGGGTCCTGTCCCCCGAACAGGTCGGAGGTGATTCCCTGCCGCGCAACCGGAGAATCGGCACTGAGCCGAAGGCCGGTCACCGTCGCCGGCAGTGACAATACCGCCAATCGTTCGCGAAGAATCAGCTGCAGGCGACTGGCATCGCGGTCGGGGCCGACGGTGACGATGTCGAGTACGGTCGCTTCGCGCTGGTCATGTTCGAGCGCAAGCCGGCAGCGTTCCACGGCGCCGTGCAGCGCGTCGAGCCAATGCACCAGATCGGCGATCAGGCGGGCGCAGGCAAACAGCAGGGGTTCGGTGTCGCTCACCGGCACGGGCAAATTCAAGCGTGCTTCGAATTGCCGTGGCGGTTCGAACCAGGGGCGCGGATCGGGCAGTTCGCCGCGGGCACGGGCCAGCGTTCGCAGCAGTGGTGACGACTGGCGCCGCGCCAGTGCATCGCGCGGCAAGCGGTCGAGCTCGCCAAGGCGGCGAATGCCTACGGCCTCGAGCACGCTCAGCGAGGCCGGCGAAACTTCCGCATCGGCGAGCAGGACATCGACGGGCAGCCCATCGAGGCAGCGCGACCATCCAGGGGCATCGGCGACGCGTACTCCATTCTGACTTCGCGCCAACCAGTGGGCGGCGAGCGGCGTTGGCGCCGTAGCAGCCTGCCACTGCAGATCGAGGCCGCCGGCTTCATTTCCGATGCAGGAGAACAGCGCATCCAGCCCACCGAACAGTCGCAGACTGGATGAAATCTCGAGCAATACCGTGTCGGCTCCGGCAAGGCTGACCCGGGGGGAGAACCGTCCGGCCCAGACGGCCAGCTTGCGCAGCATCGCCTGTTCGAGATCGACATCGCGCTCGAGCAACACGATTTCGGGCGCAATCGACAGCGCTCCGGCGACGGAAGTATCGCAGCGAACCCCGGCCGCCCACGCCGCAGGGCAGACGGACACCAGTCGCTGTCGTGGCCGCTGCTCGACGATCGCCGCACAGGCCGGACGGCTGCAACCGCGCAGCAGCGCCTGTAGTGGCAGATCGGGCAGGTACAGGGCAATCCAGAGCATGATGGCGGGGCGCGTGACGGCGGCAGTGCCGGACACCCGTGGTCAAAACCGGGTCGAAGTCACCCGGTGATCGGGTGACCGCCCGGCGGAGCGTGCCTGCGTCTGCGGCGCTTGCTGCGCACTGGTCTTCATGAGCGTCTGCAACGCATTCTCGGCCGGAATGGCCGAAACTGCCGAGGCAACGGGTGTGCCCGCGGAGAGCGTGCGTTCGGCGCAGTGGAGCCATCCCTGGGGCCATTCGATGCGCAATGGCGCTGCATGCATCGGACCACGCCGTTTCAGGATGTGGATCTGCAGCGCGGTGCCGACGGGCTGCAAGTGCAGGCGCAGTACGGCAGGGGAGGGCTGGCAGCCAGTCTGCGTGGGGCGCAGCAGAAACAGCGTGGTGCCGGCCTCTTCGGCAGCCAGTTGCAGGCGACGCAGGCCGGCGGTGTCGATGTGTGGCAACCACGCCAGTACGACATGACAGGCCTGTGATTGCAGGGCCAGTCGGGTTGCCCACAGCGCTGCGGCGGCATCTGGAGGAGTGATCAGCAGCAGGCGCGACAAGGGCAGTCCGGCGGCCTCGAGTGCGGGAGCGTGAACTGCGTGCGGTGGAGCGATCCAGGCACACCAGCGATGGGCTGGCACACTTCGCATCAAGGGCAGCAGCAACATGACCTCGCCGGCGCAGGGGCGCTCGGAAAGCAGCTCGACCAGTGCCCCCCGGGGCCAGCCGCTGCCGGGCAACTGGTCGTCGAGCACCGAAAAACCGGTGGGGTGTCCCGGTACGTCGGTCCACGCCAGGGAGCCCGCCTTCCAGACGAGATCAGGAGGCAGTTCGGAGAGCGGGATCGAGGAGCGTATGGACATCGATCAGGGTTCGCTAAAAAACGTTGGCGCGCGAGGGTACTTGCCATCACCGAAGGAGAAGCCAGGACGCACGCATCCCAAAACGATGGAAAAATCTATCTCGAAGACAACCCGGGAAGATCCCCCTGGAAAGCGGACCGAAAATGCTCAGATGCGCAAGCCGTTGCGGATCAATCCGACCCCGACGCCTTCGATCGCCAGCGGGGTGCGGCGGGTATCGACAACAATGGGTTCGTAGTCCGGATTTGCCGGCAGCAAGGTAACGGTGGCGCCCTTGCGTTTGAAGGTCTTGACGGTGACCTCGTCGTCGATGCGGGCAACGACGATCTGGCCGCTGCGTGCTTCAGGGGTGTGATGCACCACGAGCAGATCGCCATCGAGAATACCCGCGTCGCGCATGCTCAACCCCTGCACACGCAACAGATAATCTGCGCGTGGTGAAAACATTCGTGGATCAACCTGATGATGAGATTCGATGTTTTCCACCGCGAGGATCGGATAACCTGCCGACACTCGTCCGATCAGCGGCAGGCCGGCAAGCACGCCGGCGGTGAGACGAATGCCGCGTGCCCGCCCTTCCTCGAGCAGGATCGCCCCCTTGCTGGCCAGTGCGCGCAAATGACTTTCCGCTGCGTTGGGCGAGCGGAAACCGAATGCGGCGCAGACCTCGGCGCGAGTGGGCGGGCGGCCTTCGGATTCGACCGTCTCGCGTACAAAGTCGAGAATCTGTTGCTGACGAGGAGTGAGTTGAGTGCTCAAGCGGTTAGTCCGTTGTGTGATCGAAGGTTGACTGTATTTTTGAACAGTTTCAGATTCGATGCAAGAACGAATGTGTCATCCGGGGTCTTGCCGGTCTTCACCATCCTTGCCGACGAGACATGTCACTCGTCACCAACGGACGTCGGGTGGATGTAGCCGGACAGGGCTCGAACTCGAAAACCATGGGGAAGGCCCAGGTTCCGAGTGTCCAGCCATCAACCCGATGTTACCGCGGTCCTTCGGCAGCAAGCACGATCCACCCGTTGAATACGCCGCGCGAGGCATCGAGCACTTCTCCGGCGGTCAGCCCGATCGGCCCGATGCCTTCGCGTGCGAGCCGGTCGGCGGCGGCGCCGTGCAGATGCACGGCAGCGAGCAGCGCTGCCCCGGGTGGCCAGTGCTGAGCAAGCAGGCTGGCCAGAAGACCCGTGAGAACATCGCCCATGCCCGCCGAAGCCATGCCGGGATGCCCGGTGCGGTTGATGAACCAGCGACCGTCCGGCAGCGCGAGGACGCTGCCGCTGCCCTTGAGCACCACCAGTGCCTGGTACTCGCGCGCGAGGCGCAGAGCCGCCGCCACGCGGTCGTTCTGAACTTCGTCTGCCCGGATACCGAGCATGCGGCCGGCCTCACCCGGATGCGGAGTGATCAGGGTAGGGGCCGTACGCATCGCGCAACGGCGGCGATACTCGGGGTTGTCGGCCAGCAGATTGAGCGCGTCGGCATCGAGTACCAGGGGTCGTTCGATGTCGAGAGCCTGCTCGAAGTACCCACGCGCATCATCGTCACAGCCGAGACCGGGGCCGACGGCGAGTACGCTGGCATGCTCGAGGGCGAAATCCGGGGTCCGCAGCATCAATTCAGGCAGCGCCGGATCGACCGTGGGCGCATCCGGATCGATCAGGCTGACGAATACCCGTCCAGCCCCCAGTTTGAGTGCTGCGCGTCCTCCCAGCAGGGCCGCCCCGTTCATGCCGGGGGCGCCGCCAATGATGCCCACTTCGCCAAAGCTGCCTTTGTGGGTATTCTGTCTGCGTGGCTTCAGGTACTCGCGAAACATCGCTGGACGAATCAGGTGTCCGTCGGCAGGCAGTTGCGCCTGCACGTCGAGATCGAGATTGCGCACGATGAGCGTACCTACGTGATCCGGGCCATCGAGGGTCAGCAAACCTGGCTTGAGCGCAATGAAGGTCAGTGTATGCGTGGCCTCGAAGGCGCGGCCAAGCACCTTGCCGGTATCCGCGTCGAGCCCGCTCGGGATGTCGATTGCCATGCGCGGCACATTTTGCGCGTTGAGCGCATCAAGCCATGTTGCGTAACGTCCGGTGACCGGACGCTGCAGGCCAATACCGAACAGAGCGTCAGCGATCAACGCCCAGCCCTCGGGAGGCGGCTCCGGAAGGTCGCGGCGAACTTCGCCTTCGGCCTCGCACCAGGCCTGGTAGGCGGCGGCGGCATCGGGTGGGAGCCTTGCGGGATCACCGTCGAAGACGACGGTCACCGGTCGCTTGGCCTGCAGCAGGCGACGTGCCATGACGAAGCCGTCGCCGCCATTGTTACCGGGGCCACAGACGATCAGCACCGTGCCGGGACGGTCCATGGTCAGCCGGAAGGCCTCCTCGGCCGCGGCGCGACCGGCGCGCTCCATCAGTGGCGGATCGGCTTCGGGAATGACCAGATTCTCGATGGCGCGTATTCCGGCAACGGTGTAGACCGGCTGAATCGGTTCGAACATGCGGGCTCCGGATGAGGAAATTCGGTCAATCGGATGGATGTACCTCGTGTCACGACGAGACCCGGAGGGGTTGCGACGGGTACGTTGTCGTCGGCGGACGATGAATGATACTAAATCCACTTGCGGTTTCACGCTGGTTTGCCGCCACGAGCATCACCGGCCGGATCCCGCATGCACGCCAGGGGGGAAGCGCATGCAGGATCGACGCGGACTTCAATGGATCTCGCCGGCTCGGGCTGCCCCACCAGATGCCAGGGGTTCGCGTACGTCAGGCCCGGAACGGAAACCACATCGCCCGTGGCTCGGAGTGCTCAGAATCCGGGGTAGTCGGAATTGCCACGCCGTTTCTCGATACGGGTTTCCTGCAACAACTCGACCTCACCGGTGTCGTTGATTTTCTCGAGGCGCACGGTGAACCCCCACAACCGTGCAAAGTGCTTCATCACCTCTTCGGCGGAGTCCGCCAGGGGACGGCCACGGTAGGGCTGGTAGCGCAGCGTGATCGAGCGGTCGCCACGCAGATCCACATTCCATACCTGGATATTGGGTTCGCGGCTGCCGAGGTTGTATTGCTCGGACATGATTTCGCGTACCCGCTGGTAGCCGGAGTCGTCGTGAATGGCCGAGACTCGCAGCTTGTCTTCACGTTCGTCGTCGATCACCGCGAACAGACGGAACTCGCGCATCAGCCTGGGGGACAGGTACTGCGCGATGAAGCTCTCGTCCTTGAAGCTGCGCATCGCAAAGTCGAAGGTTTCACGCCAGTCGCTCCCGGCGATGTCGGGAAACCAGGCGCGGTCCTCGTCGGTGGGGTCCTCGCAGATGCGGCGGATGTCCTGCCACATTGCGAAGCCCAGCGCATAGGGGTTGATGCCGTTGTACCAGGGCTGGTTGTAGGCCGGCTGCAGCACGACGTTGGTGTGCGACTGCAGGAACTCGAGCATGAAGCCATCGGCGAGCAGCCCCTCGTCGTAGAGCTGGTTGAGAATGGTGTAGTGCCAGTAGGTCGCCCAGCCTTCGTTCATGACCTGGGTCTGACGTTGCGGGAAGAAGTACTGCGAGATCTTGCGCACGATGCGTACGACCTCACGCTGCCAGGGTTCGAGCAGCGGGGCGTGCTTCTCGATGAAGTACAGCAGGTTCTCTTCCGGCTCGGCAGGAAACTTGCGCCTCGGTTCATGTTCCTCGCGAATTTCGGAGCGGGGCAGGGTACGCCACAACTCATTGACCTGGCTCTGGAGATATTCCTCGCGCTCTTGCTGACGCATCTTCTCCTTCGCCAGCGAGAGCTTCTGCGGCCGACGGTAACGGTCTACGCCGAGGTTCATCAGCGCGTGGCAGGAGTCGAGCAGCAACTCGACCTCGTCCTCGCCGTAGCGCTCCTCGCACTGGGCGATGTAATTGCGTGCGAACAGCAGGTAGTCGATGATCGCGTCGGCGTTGGTCCACATCTGGAACAGGTAGTTGCCCTTGAAGAAGCTGTTGTGGCCGTAGGCGGCGTGGGCGATCACCAGCGCCTGCATCGGCAACGTGTTTTCCTCCATCAGATAGGCGATGCAGGGGTTGGAGTTGATGACGATCTCGTAAGCAAGCCCCATCTGGCCACGTTTGTAGCCTTTCTCCGTGGCAAGAAACTGCTTGCCAAACGACCAGTGATGATAATTGACCGGCATGCCCACCGATGCGTAGGCATCCATCATCTGCTCGCTGGTGATGATCTCGACCTGCACCGGATAGGTGTCGAGACCGAAATTGGCCGCGACCCGGGCGATTTCCTCGTGGTAACGCTCGATGGAGGCGAGGCTCCATTCGGACGTTTCGGGCAGGACTTCCTGTTTCCGGCTGCGTCGCTTCATGAGAAACTCTTCTTGAATAGTTCGCGGAAAACCGGGTAGATCTGGGCCGGCTCCTCGATGTTCTGCATCGCGAAGTTCTTGTGCGTGCCGATCAGTTTTTCGTATTCGCGCCAGAGATTCTGCGGCTCTCCGGGCGTGATCTCGATGTAGGCGAAGTACTGGCAGAACGGCAGGACCTGGGTGGCCAGGACCTCGCCGCAAATGGGCGAGTCGTTGTCCCAGTTGTCGCCGTCCGATGCCTGGGCACCGTAGATGTTCCAGCTACCACCGGCATAGCGGTCTCGAATGATGTCGCGCATCATCGTCAGGGCACTGGAAACGACCGTGCCACCGGATTCGCGTGAGTGGAAGAACTCCTCTTCGTCCACTTCCTTGGCGATGGTGTGGTGGCGGATGAAGACGACGTCGATGTGTTCGTATGTGCGCGTCAGGAACAGGTAGAGCAGCATGAAGAAGCGCTTGGCGGTGGATTTTTTCTGCTCGTCCATCGAACCTGACACGTCCATGACGCAGAACATCACCGCCTGGGTGCTGGGTTCCGGCACGCGGATACGGTTGTTGTAGCGTAGATCGAAGCTGTCGATGAAGGGGATCGCTTCGATCCGCGCCCGCACTCGGGCGATCTCCTCCTGCAGCGCGCGCACGTCCTCGTCGTCTTCTCCCTTTTCGGAAATCAGCTCGTCGAGTTCGCGCTGCAGCTCACGCAGGCGGGCGGCAAAGGGCGAGCCGATCGCCAGGCGACGGCCGAGCGCCCCCCGCATCGAGCGCACGATGTTGATGTTGGCGGGCGAACCGTCGGTCGAGTACCCGGCGCGCTGACTCTTGAAGTCGGTGATCCGGGCAAGCTGGGTACGCACCAGGTTGGGCAGTTCGAGATCGTCGAAGAAGATGTCGAGAAACTCTTCGCGCGAAAGGTGGAAAACGAAGTCGTCCTCGCCTTCTCCTTCGTTGCTGGCCTTGCCACCCCCGCCACCGCCGCCCCCACCCTGGGGCGGGCGATTGATGCGGTCACCGGTGGCGAACTGGTCGTTGCCCGAAAACACTTTTTCCCAGATGCCGCCGCGACCGTGCTGGAAATGCGGCTCGGAAAGGTCACGCGACGGGATGGACACCTCCTCGCCGTTGTCGAGATCGCGAATCGAGCGCCCATTGATCGCATCGTTGACCGCGCGGCGGATCTGTTTCTTGAAACGGCGCAAGAAGCGCTGCCGGTTGACGGCGCTTTTCTTCTTGCTGTCGAAACGCCGGTCGATGATTCGCACCATATGAAGAAGTCCGCTCAAAGCTGCAGTTGATGGGCGGGCGGAGCCTTCGACTTCCGCCACCGCAAGGTGCGACCGGGGACGCCGTATCGACCCGGCTCCCGGTCCTCGGCGCTCAGGAAGACTTGCGCACGCGCAGATACCATTCGCACAGCAGGCGCACCTGCTTCTCGGTATAGCCCTTGTCGATCATGCGGTCGACGAAGTCCTGGTGCTTCTTCTGATCCTCGGCGCTGGCCTTGGCGTTGAAGCTGATCACCGGCAACAGGTCCTCGGTATTGGAGAACATCTTCTTCTCGATCACGCCGCGCAGCTTCTCGTAGCTGGTCCAGCTGGGGTTCTTGCCTTCGTTCTTGGCTCGCGCGCGCAGCACGAAATTGACCACCTCGTTGCGGAAATCCTTGGGGTTGCTGATGCCGGCGGGTTTTTCAATCTTCTCGAGTTCGTCATTGAGCGCCGAGCGGTCGAGAATCTCGCCAGTGTTCGGATCGCGAAACTCCTGGTCCTGTATCCAGAAATCGGCGTAGGTGACATAGCGATCGAAGATGTTCTGACCGTACTCCGAGTAGCTTTCGAGATAGGCGGTCTGGATCTCCTTGCCGATGAACTCGGCGTAGCGCGGGGCCAGGAATTCCTTGATATAACCCAGGTAGCGTGCCTCGACCTCGGGCGGAAACTGCTCGCGTTCGATCTGTTGTTCGAGCACATACATCAGGTGCACCGGGTTGGCGGCGACCTCGCGGTGATCAAAGTTGAATATCTTGGACAAGGCCTTGAACGCGAAGCGCGTGGACAACCCGGTCATGCCTTCGTCCACACCGGCGTAATCCCGATATTCCTGCAAGCTCTTGGCCTTGGGGTCGGTGTCCTTGAGGTTCTCGCCGTCGTAGACCCGCATCTTGGAAAAGATGCTGGAGTTTTCCGGCTCCTTCATACGCGATAGCACGGCGAACTGCGCCATCATCTTGAGCGTGTCGGGCGCGCACGGCGCATCCGCCAGCGAGCTGTGCACGAGCAGCTTCTCGTAAATCCGGATCTCGTCCGAGACCCGCAGGCAGTAGGGCACCTTCACCGTGTAGATGCGGTCGAGAAAGGCCTCGTTGTTCTTGTTGTTCTTGAACGCCTGCCACTCCGACTCGTTGGAGTGGGCCATGATGATGCCGTCGAACGGAATCGCGCCAAAGCCTTCGGTACCCTTGTAGTTGCCTTCCTGGGTTGCGGTGAGTAGCGGATGCAGTACCTTGATGGGGGCCTTGAACATCTCGACAAATTCGAGCAGCCCGCGGTTGGCCAGGCACAGCCCGCCCGAGTAGCTGTAAGCGTCGGGGTCGTCCTGTGAATACTGTTCGAGCTTGCGGATGTCGATCTTGCCGACCAGCGAGGAGATGTCCTGGTTGTTCTCGTCACCCGGCTCGGTCTTGGAGACGGCGATCTGCTTGAGCACCGAAGGGCGCAGCTTGACCACGCGGAAGCGGGTGATGTCGCCGCCGAACTCGTTGAGCCGCTTGACCGCCCACGGACTCATGATGGTGTTGAGATAACGCTTGGGAATACCGAAGTCGTCCTCGAGCAGCTGACCGTCCTCGTCGAGGTCGAACAGCCCCAGCGGTGACTCATGCACCGGCGAACCCTTGATCGCGTAGAAGGGCACCTTCTCGATCAGGGTCTTGAGCTTTTCGGCCAGCGAAGACTTGCCGCCGCCGACCGGGCCGAGCAGGTACAGGATCTGTTTCTTTTCCTCCAGTCCCTGCGCCGCGTGTCGGAAATACGACACGATGTGCTCGATCACTTCTTCCATGCCGTAGAAGTCCCGAAACGCCGGATAGAGTTTGAGCACCTTGTTCGAGAAAATGCGCGACAGGCGTGGGTCGAGCCGGGTATCGACCAGTTCGGGCTCGCCGATGGCCATCAGCATGCGCTCGGCGGCGGTAGCGTAGACGGATGGGTCCGCCTTGCACAGCTCGAGATATTCCTGAATGGACATCTCTTCTTCCCGGGCGGCTTCGAAACGGGCTTGGTAGGCGTTGAAGATACTCATCCGACATCTCCTGGTTGGGTTCGGCAGGACCGCCTGCACTGCACCACGCCGGGGCATGAAAGCACGAAACGACGCGGTTCTTCGCGGCCATTGGTCAAGTGTCAGAGGCGCGCGCACGGGCCAAGTTCCACAGCCGGGTGCGCATCGATTCGACTTCATTATGGCCGTCTCAAGCGCTGGAAGGAAGATGGGTGCCCTGTGCTAGAATGAGCGTTTATCTCAAAAAAGCCAGTCATTCGAACATCGCCCTCCCGGCGCATTGCTCCGCCGCCAAGTGGTTGTTTGAATGGCTTTAACTTTGACTAGTCAGGGAACATTTGATGCAGAACAATCAGGAAACCCAGAGCGCGCTCGAACGTCGTATCGACATGTCGGTTCCGATGGCGGATATCGACAAGGAAGTCGAGTCCCGACTGAAGCGGATGGCGCGTACCGTGAAAATGCCGGGTTTCCGGCCTGGCAAGGTGCCGCTGAAGATCGTTGCCCAGACCTACGGCGCCCAGGCTCGCTCCGAGGCAATCGGGGCTGCGGTCGAAAAAAGCTTTACCGAGGCAGTTCGGGAACAGAACTTGCGTGTAGCTGGCAGTCCGCGTATCGAACCGAAGGAATCAACCGACGAATCGTCGATTGCCTTCAGTGCGGTGTTCGAGGTTTACCCTGAGGTGGAACTGGGCGACCTGGGCGGACAAAAGGTCGAGCGTCCCGTGCTGCAGGTCGGTGACGCCGAGGTCGACAAGACCATCGACGTGCTGCGCAAGCAGCGCACGGTGTTCGAACCGGCCGATCGGGAAGCGCAGGAAGGCGACCGTGTGATCATCGATTTCACCGGCCGCAAGAATGGAGAAGAATTCGAAGGTGGCAAGGCCGAAGACTTTCCTTTCGTGGTGGGCGCCGGTTCGATGCTGAAGGATTTCGAAACCGCGGTGCAGGGCATGAAGGCCGGTGACAGCAAGACGTTCGAGATGACGTTCCCGGACGACTATCACGCCGAGCAGTTGGCCGGACAAACGGTCAGCTTCGATGTCGCGCTGAAAACGGTCGAAGCTCCGAAGCTGCCCGAAGTCGACACCGAATTCGCGAAGGCGCTGGGGGTTGCCGATGGTGACGTCGCCAAACTGCGTGAAGAGGTCAAGACCAACCTCGAACGTGAGGTCAAGCGCCGCGTTCAGTCGAAGGTCAAGGAGCAGGTGATGAACGCGCTGATCGAGGTGCATCCGATCGAAGTGCCGAAGGCGCTGATCGAAGCCGAATCGCGCCAACTCGCCGAGAACGCCAAGCGTGACCTCGAGATGCGTGGCATGAACGCCCAGGAAGTCGCCGTGCAGCCGTCGTGGTTCACCGAACAAGCCGAGCGCCGTGTCAAGCTGGGTCTGATCATGGCCGAGCTGGTGAAGCAGAAGGAACTGCATGCCAAGCCCGAGCAGATCAGAACTCTGGTCGAGGAAATGGCTCAGAGCTACGAGGATCCGAGCGAACTGATTCGCTGGTACTACGCTCAACCCGAGCGTCTGTCCCAGGCGGAAGCCGTGGTCATCGAAGATAATGTAGTGGAGTGGGTGGTTTCGCAGGTCCAGACGACCGACACCGAAATCGGCTTTGACGAACTGATGGGTAACGCGGCCTGAGTGCCGGGAAGGGCGAGTTGATGAACAATATGGTGGATGGCGGCAGCAGCTGGGATCCGGTCGGGCTCGGCCTGGTCCCGATGGTGGTCGAGCAAAGCGGCCGCGGCGAACGGGCTTACGACATTTATTCCCGTCTGCTCAAGGAGCGGGTGGTGTTTCTGGTCGGACCGGTCAATGATGTGACCGCGAACCTGATCGTCGCGCAGTTGCTGTTTCTTGAGTCCGAGAATCCGGACAAGGACATCTACTTCTACATCAACTCGCCCGGCGGTTCTGTGACGGCCGGCCTGGCCATCTACGATACGATGCAGTTCATCAAGCCGAATGTCAGCACGCTTTGCATCGGCCAGGCGGCCAGCATGGGCGCGTTCCTGCTTGCGGCGGGCGAGAAGGGCAAGCGCTTTTGCCTGCCCAACTCACGTGTGATGATTCACCAGCCGCTCGGTGGTTTTCAGGGTCAGGCGTCGGACATCGAGATTCATGCCCGCGAAATTCTCAGCATTCGCGCCCGCCTGAACGAGATGCTGTCGAAGCACACCGGGCAGCCGCTGGAGCGGATCGAGAAAGACACCGACCGCGACAATTTCATGAGTGCGTCGGATGCCGTGGAGTATGGCCTTGTGGACAAGGTTCTCACTTCGCGCGCCGATAGCTGATCCCCAGGAGAACTCAAGACCATGGCCGAGAAAAAGACCGGAAGCGAGAAGCTGCTGTATTGTTCCTTTTGCGGAAAGAGCCAGCACGAGGTTCGCAAGCTGATCGCGGGTCCGTCGGTCTTCATCTGCGACGAATGCATCGAGTTGTGCAACGACATCATTCGCGACGAGATGATGGAAAGCACCAGCGTGGAAGGGACGGGCAGCAGTCTGCCCACGCCACGCGAGATTTGCGAGATCCTCGACCAGTACGTGATTGGACAGGCTCAGGCCAAGCGCAACCTGGCTGTCGCCGTCTACAATCACTACAAGCGCTTGCGTCACCTCGGCGGTGACAAGGACGATGTCGAGCTCTCCAAGAGCAACATTCTGCTGATCGGCCCGACCGGTTCGGGCAAGACCCTGCTCGCGCAAACCCTCGCGCGCCTGCTCAACGTTCCCTTCGTGATGGCCGATGCGACGACGTTGACCGAAGCCGGCTATGTCGGCGAGGACGTCGAGAACATCATTCAGAAGCTGCTGCAGAAGTGTGAGTACGAGGTCGACAAGGCACAGCACGGGATTGTGTATATCGATGAAATCGACAAGATTTCGCGTAAATCCGACAACCCCTCGATCACGCGCGACGTTTCGGGCGAGGGCGTGCAGCAGGCCTTGCTCAAGCTGATCGAAGGCACGATCGCATCGATCCCGCCACAGGGCGGGCGCAAGCATCCCAATCAGGATTTCATCCAGGTCGATACGACCAATATCCTCTTCATCTGCGGCGGAGCGTTCGATGGCCTCGACCGCGTGATTCGCGACCGCACCGAAAAGGCTGGAATCGGTTTTGGCGCCGAAGTGCGCAGCCGCAGTGCGAAGAACGTATCGGAATCCTTCCGTCAAGTTGAGCCCGAGGATCTGGTCAAGTTCGGTCTGATTCCCGAGTTCGTCGGTCGGTTGCCAGTGGTTGCGACCTTGCAGGAACTCGACGAACAGGCCCTGATCCAGATTCTCATCGAACCCAAGAATGCACTGGTGAAGCAGTACCAGAAACTGTTCTCGATGGAAGGCGTCGAACTCGAAATCCGCCCCGCGGCGCTGCATGCTGTGGCCAGGAAGGCGATTCGACGCAAGACCGGCGCACGAGGCTTGCGCTCGATCCTCGAAGCGGCCTTGCTCGACATCATGTACGACCTCCCGACCATGGAAAGTGTTGAGAAGGTCGTCGTCGATGAGGGCACGATCGAGGATGGCGCCCAGCCGCTGTTGATTTACGCGGACCAACAGAAGGTTTCGGGTTCCAACTGACCACTTTCCCGCGATCGCGTCGTCCGGCGCCGCGGGGGACATGAGGGGCGGGAAGGCGAATCACCCCTGTGGTGGATTTGTCTTCCCGGCTGCTTGAATTTTCGATTCAGGCCCCCACATCGTTCAACAGGCCTCTTCAAGGTAGAACAACTATGTCCGGCACTTCCGAACTCCCCAACGAACAAATCGAGCTGCCGCTGCTGCCGCTGCGCGACGTCGTCGTATTCCCCCACATGGTCATTCCGCTTTTCGTCGGACGACCGAAATCGATCAAGGCGCTCGAGAACGCCATGGAAAGTGACAAGAGTATCCTGCTTGTCGCTCAGAAGTCCGCCGCCAAGGACGAACCTTCCGCAGAGGACTTGTACGACATCGGCTGCATTGCCAACGTGTTGCAGATGCTCAAACTGCCCGACGGTACGATCAAGGTGCTCGTCGAAGGCGTTCAGCGCGCCCGCCTCGATGCGGTCACCGACACCCCCGAACTCTTCACCGCACGCGTCACTCCGGTCCCCACGCCCGAAGCGGAAGATCACGAGATCGAGGCCATGCGTCGTGCCGTGATCGGCCAGTTCGATCAATACGTCAAACTCAACAAGAAGATTCCGCCCGAGATTCTGGCCTCGCTGTCCGGCATCGATGACGCCGGCCGTCTGGCCGACACCATCGCGGCCCACCTTCCGCTTCGCCTCGAGCAGAAGCAGGAAGTGCTGGAGATGTTCATCATCGCCGAGCGCCTCGAGAAACTGCTCTCGCAGATGGAAACGGAGCTCGACATTCTCCAGGTCGAAAAGCGTATCCGCGGTCGCGTCAAGCGACAAATGGAGAAAAGCCAGCGCGAGTATTATCTCAATGAGCAGGTCAAGGCCATCCAGAAGGAACTCGGCGAAGGTGAGGAGGGCGCCGATCTCGAGGAGATGGACCGCAAGATCAAGTCTGCTGGCATGTCCAAGGACGCCTTGGCCAAAGCACAATCGGAGTTCAAGAAACTCCGCCTGATGTCGCCGATGTCGGCGGAAGCCACGGTGGTGCGGAACTACATCGAGACCCTGATTGGTCTGCCATGGAAAAAGCGCTCGCGTGTCAGCAAGGATCTTGCCGCCGCCGAGAAAGTGCTCGACAAGGACCATTACGGACTCGAGAAGGTCAAGGAACGCATCGTCGAATACTTGGCCGTGCAGCAGCGTGTCGACAAGGTCAAGGCGCCGATTCTTTGCCTTGTTGGACCTCCGGGGGTAGGCAAGACCTCGCTGGGTCAGTCGATTGCGAAGGCAACCAACCGGAAGTTCGTGCGAATGGCGCTCGGCGGCGTGCGCGACGAAGCCGAAATTCGCGGACACCGGCGTACCTACATCGGATCTATGCCCGGCAAGATCCTGCAGAACATGAACAAGGTTGGCGTCAAGAACCCACTGTTCTTGCTTGACGAAGTCGACAAGTTGGGCATGGATTTCCGCGGCGACCCAAGTTCCGCGCTGCTCGAAGTGCTCGACCCGGAACAGAATCACACCTTCCAGGACCACTACATCGAGGTGGACTTTGACCTCTCGGACGTCATGTTCGTCGCCACGGCCAACACGCTGAACATTCCGGCGGCCTTGCTCGACCGAATGGAAGTGATCCGGTTGTCAGGATACACCGAGGACGAGAAGGTCAATATCGCTCAGCGCTATCTTCTGCCCAAGCAGATGAAGAACAACGGCCTCAAGGAGAACGAACTTTCCGTCACCGAGGATGCATTGCGCGACATCTGCCGCTACTACACTCGTGAGGCCGGGGTACGGAGCCTGGAACGCGAGGTTTCCAAGATCTGCCGCAAGGTGGTCAAGGCCCTTGTGCTGAAGAAGCGCAGTTCCAAGATCGTCGTAAACGCCAAGAATCTGGACAAGTACCTTGGCGTACGCAAGTTCTCGTTCGGTATCGCCGAGAAGGAAAACCAGACCGGCCAGGTCACCGGACTGGCATGGACCGAGGTCGGCGGTGAACTGCTCACCATCGAATCCGTGGTTTTGCCGGGTAAGGGCAAGGTCGTGACCACCGGCAAGCTCGGTGAGGTCATGCAGGAGTCGATTCAGGCAGCGCTGTCGGTGGTCCGCAAGCGCGCGCGCTCGCTGGGTATTCGCGAAGACTTCTATCAGAACAGCGATATCCACATCCACCTTCCAGAGGGAGCCATTCCGAAGGACGGCCCGTCCGCCGGCATTGCGATTGCCACCGCACTGGTGTCCACCCTCACTGGCATTCCGGTACGCTGCGATGTCGCGATGACGGGTGAGATCACTCTGCGTGGTGAAGTACTCGCAATCGGCGGGCTCAAGGAAAAGCTGCTTGCCGCAGTGCGAGGCGGAATCACCAAGGCCTTGATACCGGAAGAGAACGTCAAGGACCTGGCGGAGATTCCGGCCAACATCAAGAACGCGATCGAGATCATACCGGTGCGCTGGATCGACAAGGTACTTGAGTACGCACTCGAACGCCAGCCCGAAGCCTTGGCGGAGGAGGTTGCCGTACCTTCCGAAGTGGCGGCCAAGGGTGCCGATCAGGAAGCCGCAACAGGGAAAAGCCGTCGAGCCCACTGACGGCTTCGAGCCGGGTTCTCTCGTTACGGAGCTTCGATAGCATCGAAAATGCAGCCTTTCCCGGGCTGCATTTTTGTTGACAGTGGTGAAACGCGCGCGCTATAAAACCCCTGCAGGATGCTGTCGCTCGGAGACGGGAAATCGCAGCCGCCTCCGTCGTATCTTCGCTGTTGCAGAAACAGAAGAAATACTCAAACCAGAAGAGGGGGCTTTCCGTGAATAAATCCGAGCTGGTCGACCAGATTGCGGCGAATGCCGATTTGTCCAAGGCCGCAGCCACGCGGGCGTTGGACGCCACGATCTCCGCTGTCAAACAAGCACTCCAGAAGCAGGACACCGTCACATTGGTTGGCTTTGGAACCTTCTACACTGGCGAACGTGCAGCCAGAACCGGACGCAACCCGCGCACGGGCAAGGCGATCAGTATTGGAGCAGCAACGATTCCAAAATTTCGTGCTGGCAAAGGTTTGAAAGACGCGCTAAAATAGCGAGCTTTCCAGCTCACGGTGAAAAGCAAATCACCAGTCAGCACGGGTGCTTAGCTCAGTTGGTAGAGCGTCGCCCTTACAAGGCGAATGTCGGCGGTTCGAACCCGTCAGCACCCACCAAGAACAAGTCTCAAGCAATATCAAAACCCGCACAGCGCAAGGCTTTGCGGGTTTTTTACTGCTTCGTCCAGTACCGTGCAGTCTCATCCGATACCGTCAAAGGTGACGGTATCCCGCTATGAACGACCATAACGGGAACCAACCCCTGGAGCCGGCCCGCCGTGATCAGACCTCGACCACGAATGCCCCGGCCTTGTGATTGAGTTCGCCCAATAGAGAGGTCACGCGCCCGGCATTTTCGTTGATCGTGGCAATGGAAGCCGAGTCACTTCGCACACGCTGGGCCACGCCATCCATCTCAGCGCTGATCTGGCGGGCAGCCGATGCGACCTCGGCAACCAGGCGGGCGATATCGCCTGCGGCTGCCGCACTGTCCTGAGCATGACTTTCTATTCCGTGCATGGCGTCACCTGCGTGCCCACTGTGAGTTTCGACCCCCTCCAGATGCTGTTGCGCCTCGACCATGGTCTCGAGCGCTTCGTCAATCGAATGCTGGATCGCCCCAACCGTTTCCGTGATGCTACTCGTGGCATGCACCGTTCTTTCGGCGAGTGTGCGCACCTCATCGGCGACAACCGCAAAACCGCGGCCTGCCTCACCGGCACGCGCTGCTTCGATGGCCGCGTTGAGAGCCAGCAGGTTGGTTTGACTGGCCAACTCGTTGATCATCACGATCACGCTGTCGATCTTCGACGACAGGGCACCCAACCGCTTCAGTTTCTCGTGTGTTACACGAACGACCGTTCCCGTTTGCTTCAGACTGCTCAGCGCCTGACCCAATGTCGCGACTCCGTCGGTGGCAGAGCGATACGTCTGTCTCGCTTTCTCATTGAGATCGTCCGTCGTGCGCGCCACACTACCGATGGCGGCAGAAATCTCCTCGGTGCTCGTAGCAACCGATTCGATCTGGCTACTGACAACGTGATTACTCTGGTTCAAATGGCCGATTTCGTCGTTCAAGCCATGAATCATCCTTCCACAACTGTCGGCTGACCGTACGACCTCACCGACCAACTCGACCAATCCCGAGGCCATGGTATTCACGGACTTTCCGAGGGCATCGAAATCGTCATTTCGTCTGTGATTGACCGTCAGTCGTGCGGTAAGATCGCCAGCACCGATTCTTCCCAAGTCCTCAGCGATCTCGCGAAGATCTCGTCGAACGCCAAGCGTGATCCACACGATCAACACGACCACGACTGCACCCACCCCAATACCAACCACCACAAGGGTAAGCAGCGCCCGCGCCGAGCTTTCGTCAGCGTGCAATCGGGCGGTTTCTCCAAGGCCATCGAGGGCCTGCAGCAGCTCCTGCTGAAGACCCTCCACCTCCAAGTACTGTTGCGTCAACTCGGTACGCCGGATTTCACGCGCCATGATTAACGCAATCGTCTCATCCACCGCCGTTTGATATTCGGCAACCGCCCCCTCGAAGCGTTCGATCTGACCAATCGAGCGTAGATCGGAAACGAACGCTTCGAAGCGCTCGCTGAAGCGTTGCCGAGTCTCTGATGAAGCACTCCGCACCAGTTCGGCCTCGGCATCCCGCAACGCCGACAGGCTCGAACGTGCCGCGCTGAATGAGATCACTGGGGTATCAAACTGATCACCGGCTTCATGAAGCCGCGCACGGATTCCGGCGTCGCGATCAAACCCGACGGCCTGATTGAGATTTGCGACATCCATCAAGGCAACGAGTAGCGCTTCATACTTCGCATAATAGGGCGCAAGCCGAGTTGCAATCGGCAGATTGGCCAGCCAAGCCAGATTTTGCTGCTGCAAACCAGCCAGCTCGTGTCTGCGCGATTCAAGAGCGGTCAAGAATGCGGGCAGGGACGTGTCGTCCAGATCGTACAAACCCTGCCGAAAGCGTAATGCGTCGATTGCCAGCTGATTGAACTGATTGCCTGCCGCGCCGAGCTGTCGTACCTGCTGATTGGTTTGCCCCTGTAGTCGCAAGCCGCTGTAGGCCACTGCGAGAATGATCGCGAGACCGGCGACCGCCGACAGCAGCACGATCATCAGTTTGATCCCGAAACTCAGGTTCTTCATGACTACCTCCGGGTTTCCGCGGTACGCATGGCGCACGGATGCCAGTCCGCGATGATGAATTCCTCCCGTTGCCGAGTCCATTCGGGAAAATACGGGGGCCCAGCACTTGTCCAATCCCAAGCCACGCGAAACGCGGTACGACGACCTCCTGCTGCAAAGGGATCCTATCCGCACAACGAGGTCCACGTGCCATGACCGATGACATCGCATCGCATCGCATCGCATCGCATCGCAAGAACTCGACCATTTGAAACCAGTATCTTGTCGAGTTGATGATCAAGAACCCTTGGAGGTGACTGAAGGTTTCAGTTTATTTACGCGATAATGTGTATTATGTAAACATCGATGCGTCGGTTTGGACAGCCCTCCCGCCGCCCAAGCATCGGGACGCCGGCAGCGTGCTTGGTCGTGATTCTGTCACCAATCAGATAAACTACCCGAATGGTGAGGCTGGCAGCGCGCCTGGTCGTGATTCTGTCACCAACTGAGGGGAAACATGGAAATCCAACTATACAAGGCACTGATTGAAGCGGGCGTGAAGCAGGAAACCGCCGAAAACCTTGTGGACTCGTTTGAGCGTGAGCTACGGGAGCGATTAAAGGAAACCCGCACGGATCTGGCCACGAAAGAGGATATCGCGCTGCTACGTGCCGAAATGAACAACAACAAGGCGGAGTTGATCAAGTGGAACGTTGGCACGATCCTCGCCGCTGCTGCAATGGCGATGGCGATCGCCCGGATACTGGCGTAGTAGCGACGGGGATCGCGCCAACCGATCTGGCGCTGGGGAAACCTGGCTCCAGAACGAGGCCCCACCAAGGGACTTTCGCATTATGGGCGGTTGAATGCGCTTATAACGCGGCTTCCGGCCCTGAATCGGCACGATCGATCGCATTTCGGACGGCAACCGCCAATTCCACACGTCGGTACGGTTTGCTCAGCAAATGCACTCCTGGTTCGAGGGTGCCATTGCTGGTCAGCCCCGCCTGCGCATAGCCAGAGGTAAACAGCACCGGCATCTCGGGGCAGATTCTGCGCGCGGCGCTTGCCAGCTGGCGTCCATTCACACCACCGGGCATTACCACATCAGTGAACAGCAGATCGAAACATCGCGCGCCCTCCGCCAGCAAGGCCAGCGCTTCGACGCCGTCAGTGGCCACGACCACTTGATAGTTCAACGAGCGAAGCTGCTCGGTCACGTGTTCACGCACGAGATCGTCGTCTTCAACCACGAGAACACTTTCCTGTCCGTTACCCACCGGTTCGCGACTTTGCCCAGTCGAGGCACCGTCGACCGTTGTACTCGAACGATCGGCAAGCGGCAGGTACAGGCGTACGATCGTACCCTGACCAGGTTCCGAGTACAGCCGGATGTGACCATCGGACTGCTTGATGAATCCATGCACCATGCTCAGTCCCAGCCCGGTGCCCTTGCCTTCGAGCTTGGTGGTGTAGAACGGGTCGAAGGCGCGCGCCAGTGTATCGGAGTCCATGCCGATGCCGGAATCGGACACCGATACCATGACATACGGCCCTGGCCTTACTTCTGCGTTCCGGCTGGCGTATTCTTCATCGAGTTCCACTTCCTTGATTGCCAGCGTGATGTCCCCACCGTTGGGCATCGCGTCGCGCGCGTTGATGCAGAGGTTGAGAATCGCGTTCTCGAGCTGTGACGGGTCGATCAACGCAGGCCGCTGGGCCGGTGCGGGTTCGATGGTGATCGCGATATGCTCTCCCAGCGTTCGGCGCAATAGTTCCAGCATGTCTTGCAGCAGGGCATGAACATCGGTCGGCCGCGGTGACAGGGTCTGGCGCCGCGCGAAAGCGAGCAGCCGTGCGGTCAGCGTTGCACCCCGCTGCGCCGCCTGTTCCATCAACCGGGCCAGCGCCAGCAGACGGGGCTGATCCGCCAGGCGATCGACCAGCATCTCGGTGTTGCCCTGAATCACCTGAAGCAGATTATTGAAATCGTGCGCGATGCCGCCGGTGAGCAATCCGACCGCTTCAAGCCGCTGCGCCTGACGCAGGCGATCTTCGAGCGCAACGCGTTCGGACAGATCGATGTCGATGCGAAACAGTTCGGGGGCATGCCTGGCGCGGCGCACAACGGTATGGCAGGAGTACACGATGACCGGATCCCCCCCTTTCCTCATCAAATGCAATTCACCGTTGGGAATCGGTTCGCCGCGTTCGCGCAGCGCCTCGAGTCGAGCACAGACTTCATCGCGCATCCCGGGCGGGATGATCAGGTCGAGCAGGTTGCCGCCGATCGCCTCCTGACGCGAATAGCCGTAGAAGACTTCCGAGGCGTGGTTCCAGTAGGTCACGCTGCCATCGAACGCATAGCCCTGAATCGCGACACTGGGGATGTCGTTGAGCAGGGTGCGAAATCGTTCTTCACTTTCGTGCAAGGCGACGTCCTGCTCTCCCCGGTGCACGACCATGTCGTTGAACGTTTTCGCCAGATCGCTGAGCTCGTCGCGCCCTTTCACGTCGATCCGCACGGCCGTGTTCCCTGCGGCGTAGGCGCGCAAGCCATCTTCGATCGCGCGCACCGGGCGCGACACGCGACGCTGAAGCAGACCGACCGCGAGCACCGACAACACCGCAAACCCGATCGAACCGACCACGAACAGCGTGATCGCGTGCTTCATGCCGGCGAATACGTCGTTGTGCGAGTCGATAAAGACCGATTCCAGGGCCTCCTGAACACCGTGCAGATGAATGCGCAGTTGCTGGGCGATGAACAGACCATCGGCTCCATCATGAATCGTCGCATCCGGTGCAGCGGACTCAAGACGGTCGACGAGCAGCGCACTGATGGTTGCAAGCTCCTCGAGATGGCGCGCGGCGCGGTCGGCCCCACCGTGGTCGAGCACACCGAGGGCGTTCGCGAGCTGCTTCGACTCCTGGTTCAGGGCGGAAAACTCCAGCCGGGTACCACGCACCAGCGTGGCGTAATCGACCGTCGCGACGAGTTGGCCAACCTGCACCTGGAGGTCACCGATGCGGTCGAGGTGGTCCAGACTACGCGAAACCCCCCTCCAGATGTCGAAGGCGAGCACCGCCAGAACGAGCAGCCCGGCAACCGTGCCCGCGAGGCAGATTCGAATCAGCAGTCTGAGCTTCATCACGGTGACGTCGCTTCATGATCGTTGCGACGATGGAAGATGTGCCGCGGCAACATCACCGCTCGTGGACGCAGCGCGTTCAACGGAGCAGGGTGCAGATAATCGGCGACAACGGGCTGCGCAGCAGCACCTGGATCGCGCTCACGTGCGAGCCACTCCAGTTGTGCCTCGAGATTTGTCAGGACCGCCCAGTTCAGGGCGACATTCCAGAACACCCCCTGCTCCATCCGTTCGAGTTCAGCAACGTCCAGGTCGGTCGCCTCGGCATGAATTGCCCGCGCCCGCGCGGGATCGCGAAAGATCAGATCGGAAGCCTGCAGATAGCCGTAAAGAATGCGCCGCACGAGCGCTGGCTGGTCAAGGGCAAGGTCGCGCGTCGTGACGAGCAGCCAGTTGACCGAGTGCAGTTGTCGCGTCGAGAACACGACGCCCTGCTCGCCGAGCTGATCGAGCAATTGTCGCCCGAACGGATCCCAGGTGACGACCGCATCAACTTCCCCTGCCTGCAAGGCATGCGCGTGCTGATCCACCGGGATGTCCATCAGCTGCATGTCCCGAGGATCCAGTCCGTTCGCGACGGTGTGCAGATACCAGCCATAGTGCGCGGAGGTGTGGATCGGCAATCCGATCCGTCGCCCGACCAGATCCTCCGCCTCGAGAACGCCACGGCGGCGGTTGGCGACGACATAGTGCGACTGATTCGACATCCCGACCGAAGCGAGTACGACAATGGCGCGCTCGGGTGCCTCACCCGCCTTTGCGTGCTCCAGAATGGCCGCGGCAACGGGTAACGGTGCGGCAAGCGCGAACTCCGCCTGGCCAGCCAGCAAGGCACGCATCGCCTGCAGGCCCGAGGCATGGTAGTCAACCTGGACCGGTGGGCGCGCAGAGGTCCCACCAAACAGCCCGAGTCGGTCGGCGATCTTGGTGGGAGCATCGACCACCCAGCCGGACCCCGCCACCCGGACCTTCCCTTCCCCCGCCCCGGCCAGCGCCGCAGACTGCAGCAGCCACAAGACCAGCACGACAAGGATCCGGCCCTTGCGTGTCAAGCAATACGACCCACGTCGCTGCGGAACGCGGTAATGCGCGGAGTGATGCGCCCAGTGCGGCAGATCCTTCATCCCGTCAGAGTTTCCGCAGGGAAGCGCAAGGTCATGGGGGCGATGCATTGGTACTGGTGCTCCAGAAACTACGAGCGCTCACCGACTTGAACACTCGACTCCCGCGCGCATGCCCAGCGATGCAGGTGCTCGGTGCGTATCCGTATCCGCGCGAGCATCTCGCAGGCTTCGGCATCAATCCCCTGCCCGTTCGCTTCATTCGCATGCTGCTCGAGCCGACGGCACAACTCCCCCAACCGGGTGGCCCTCACCTGGCGTGCGGCGCTCTTGAGCCGATGTGCAAGCTTGCCGAGTGCGTCGAGATCATTTTCCGCCGTAGCATGGTCGAAACGCTGGAGAACATCGGCACAGGTCTGGGACAAGGCACGATAGATCGCAGTCAATCGCTCAGGGGCACCACCGACGAGGTCGATCAAGGGCTGGTCGTCAAACGCGTCTTCGTCGCCCGTCGCGTCGAGATTCGAATCGGTCTCACTGCGTTCATTCACTGGATTCATCGCTTACCCGCTCCGCTCGTGTTCTGCAACCAGCATATCGAACAGCGCGCGCCGGGAAAACGGTTTTGGCAACACGCCGGCAAGATCCAGTCCATTCTGTGTCGTAAAACCCACCGCTGCGTCGACCATGCCCTGGCCAGCTCCACTCATGATGAGGATACGTGCGCGGCAGCCGAGTTGCCCAAGGCGCTTGATCAAGTCCGTGACGTCAACACCCGGCATGATCAGATCCAGCACGATATGGCTTGGCTGCCAGGACTCGACCAGTGCCAGAAAGGCGTCCTGATCGGACACGAACCGTGCGGAAAAACCCGCGTCCTCGGCAATGAACTCGATCGTCTTTCCGACCAGCGCATCGTCGTCGAAAATCAGCAGGCGCCGGCACGACAAGGTTCTGGCTGCTGCCTTCGTTGCGGTTTCCATGTGCCCACCTTCCGTCGCCTGTTCATGCCTTTCAAGATAGCGGAGAGAATCGACAACGAATAGCCTTGGCGGGTGCGAAACCAGCCCTTCTCTTCACGAAATCGTAAAGAAAATCGACTAAAGGTTTGGCCGAAAAGGAAAAAAATGATTACTCACAGAAGTTGTGGATAAGTCTGGGGATAGACTGTCGAAAGTACCGCTAAACTACCGTCCCGCAAGCGATTAGGACACTTTGCCTCAACTCGGAGCACTTTCTTAACTGCATGATCTTAAATGGTTTTTAAAACCAGACGAGTGTTTGTGTCCGCACCTGGTCGAAACGGGCGTCGTTACTCACTCCCTCGCGTTTTTGTGAGTAAGTCAAGTCTTGACTTCCTTTTTTCTAACCCGCGCGTTTTCCGGGTCATACGCATGAGTGACATCCGGAGCGCACGCGCACCCCTCCTCTGCACTGTGGCCCCCTCACGAATGCCCTGCTCGAAGGATTGCCGCCGGAATTTCGTCAAGCGGTAGCACGCGGTCTGCTGCACCGAGGCGAATGGCCTCTTTCGGCATGCCAAATACGACGCAGGTCGATTCATCTTCGGCGACGGTTGTCGCCCCCGCGTCGTGCATTTCCTTCAAGCCCCGGGCGCCGTCGTCGCCCATGCCGGTCATGATCACACCCAGCGCGTTGCGCCCGGCAAACTTGGCGCAGGATCGAAACAGGACATCCACCGACGGGCGATGACGGTTGACCAAGGGGCCGTCGATCACCTCCACGGTGTACTGCGCCCCGCTGCGCGTGACCATCATGTGCTTGCCTCCGGGCGCGATCAGTGCCCTTCCAGGGATGACACGGTCGCCGTGGCGGGCTTCGCGCACCTCGATGCTGCACAGGTTGTTGAGCCGGTCGGCGAACATCGCGGTGAACTTCTCCGGCATGTGCTGCACGATGACAATGCCCGGACTCACCGCCGGCAAGCGCGTCAGTACGTGCTCCAGAGCCTGGGTGCCGCCGGTCGAAGTGCCAATGGCAACGATGTGTTCGGTCGTTCGTACCATGCGTGCACCGCTGCCGAGTCCGGCCTCGAGCACGGCATCCGCACTCAATTTCACCGGCGGTGCGGCGGCACCCGCGCGAGGCACCAGTTTTCGGGCATTCGAACGGGCGGCGGCCTTGACCGCCTGCACCACGTCGTTGGCGCTGTCCTGCAAGAACTGCTTCACACCCAGCTTCGGTTTGGTGATGATCGCCGCCGCGCCGGCGGACAACGCATTCATCGTTGCATCCGCCCCGGTTTCGGCCAGCGACGAACAGATCACCACCGGGGTCGGCCGTTCGCTCATGATTTTCTTCAGAAACGTCAGACCATCCATGCGCGGCATCTCGATATCGAGCACGACCACATCCGGCCATTGGCGCTTCATGTAATTGATTGCAAACAACGGGTCCGACGCGACGCCGATCACCTCGATGCCCGGGTCGCGCTCTAGCGACTGGCGTACCACCTGACGCACCACCGCCGAGTCATCCACGATGAGAACCTTGATCTTTTCACCCATTGCAGTTCCTGTTTCCGCAGATCATCCGAAGCGGCCCTTCATGCCGTACGCGAAGCCCCACGCTGACGAACCACGGCCCGGTTCGTTCGAAATGCGGGACGGCAGTATAGCGTCGGCCGGATCGAGACCAAATCATCGGTCAGACCGTTCAGACTTTCGGAGTGTCCGACGATGAACACGCCATCGTCCCGCAGGTGAGGCAGCATGTTGGTCACCACCTTGCGCTTGGTGTCATTGTCGAAGTAGATCATCACGTTGCGCAGAAAGATCATATCGAACTGCCCAAGATCACGCGCTTCGAGATCGACCAGGTTGAGCTGTCGAAACGTCACGCGCTCGCGAAGCGGGCGATCGACGAGAAACTGACCGGACTGCCCTCTCACCCCTTTGAGACAATACTTGCGCAGCAGCGGCAAGTCGATGCCGCTACCCCGCTCCATCGGATACAGCCCGGCACGCGCGCGTTCGAGCACGGTCAGGCTGATGTCCGAACCGACGATCTCCCACGACGCCGACAATCCCAGCGTCTCGGCGAGCACCATCGCGATGGTGTAGGGCTCTTCCCCGGACGAACAGGCGCCGCTCCACACCCGAAACGGGCGACCGCGACGGTCCGCGGCAAACTCTGCCAGAAACTCGAAGTGGGCGGGTTCCCGGAAGAAATACGTTTCGTTGGTCGTCAGCAGATCCACCATCATCTGCAACTCTTCGGGATGCTCTCCCGCCGCCAGCATCCGGTAATATTCTCCGAAGCTGCTCAGCCCATAATGCCGCAAACGCTTGCCGAGTCGACCGACCAGCAACACTTTCTTGCTGTCGGCCATGCTGATTCCGGCCAGACGATAGATCAGGCGCTGAAACAGCCCGAACTCCTGATCACTGATGAGTGGAGAATCCATTCGAGGTCACTGAAAGAAGAGGATGGAACGTATCCGGCGAGCCGTCGGATCAGAACAGTTCGACGTTCGAGGACGGAGGGCGACGGCTCAGGGACTCGGCATACGCCGCTTCCTCACGGGCAATCTCCTGGCTGCTCATCAACGTGCTGGGGATGCGCTTGCACCACGCATCCCCGGTTGCAGGAACGAACAGTACCTTGCGCGCCCACGGGCCGACGAAATCGGAGTTGACCAGTTCAATTCCTTCGCGGTCGAGCCACTCGCGCGCAAACTCGACGTTGCGTCGCCCGATGCCCGCAGAGGCGATGCCACTGATCACCGCACCGCCCCCGAATGCCTTGGCCCTGATCCTGTGACGGGCGGCACCTTGCACGAGCAGGCCGTTGAGCAGGACCTCCATCGCGTAATCGCCGGACAGAACGTTATCGACCTCCTCGCCCTTACGCTTCATCGTCGGAAGCATGAAATGGTTCATCCCACCAACCGGAATCGACGCATCATACATGCATACCGCGACACAAGAACCCAGCAGAGTCGCCACCGGACGCTGTCGATCTACCGCCCATTCGCCGGGGCCGATGGTGCGCGCAAGCCTCTCGATTTCCAGCGCCGAAAGTGTAGCCCAGTCAGGCATGCAGCTGGCTCCGCGACCACTCGTCGAGGCAGCGGAGACACCAGTTCAAGTTGCTCATCGCCGTCCTCCACCGTCGAGTGCGAAAAAGCCCATCAACTCCTGCAACTGCCCAGCCTGCCCCCCCAGCTCCTCGGCCGTCGCAGCAAGTTGCTCGGAAGCGGAAGCGTTCTGCTGTGTTGCACGGTTGAGCTGATTCATCGCATTATTGATCTGTCCGACACCGCCGGTCTGTTCCTGACTGGCCGATGCAATCTCCTGTACCAGCTGGGACGTTTTCTGAATGCTCGGCACCATGTCGTCGAGCAGTTTCCCCGCGCGTTCAGCAAGCTCCACCGAGCTGCCGGCAAGCTGGCCGATCTCCTGCGCCGCAACCTGGCTGCGTTCGGCAAGTTTGCGCACCTCCGCAGCGACGACCGCAAATCCCTTGCCGTGCTCGCCGGCCCGAGCAGCCTCGATGGCGGCGTTGAGGGCCAGCAGATTGGTCTGATAAGCGATATCGTCGATGATGCTGATCTTGTCCGCGATGTGCTTCATCGCCGACACCGTGTTGCGCACCGTATCACCGCCTTCTCCCGCCTCGATCGCGGCCTGGCTCGAAATCCGGTCGGTGACGGCGGCGTTTTCGGCATTCTGGCCGATCGAGGCACTCATCTGCTCCATCGAAGCAGAGGTCTCCTCCACGCTTGCAGCCTGCTCGGATGACGACTGCGAAAGACTTTGGGCCGTGGCCGAAACCTGTCCCGCCGCATTGCTCAGCGCATCGGCGGCTCCACGCACCTGTTCGATGATCTCCGCAAGCCTTTGAATGGATTCATTCACCGCCTCCTTGAGTACGCTGAAATCCCCTTTGTAATCGGCATCGATCTGCTGCGAGAGATCGCCCTCGGCAAGGGCCACCATGACCCGCTTGACTTCGTTGATCGGGTCGATCACCGCGTCCAGGGTGCGATTGACCCCATCCACGATACGACGATAATCGCCATGGTGGCGTGAGGCATCCGCTCGCGTGTCAAGGCGCCCGTCGACCGCCGCCTGCGCGAGCATCGTTGCATCCTCGACGAGCGCGTGCACGGCTTCGATGCAGGTATTCAGGTTGTTCTTGATGGTATTGAAGTCGCCGTTGTAACTGTCGGTAATCTTTTCCGGTATCGCGCCGCGCGAAATCCGGTCGACATAGTCTGCGGCGACGTTCAGCGGACCAATCACTGCATCGAGGGTGGCATTGACGCCTTCGACGACTTCGCGATAACCGCCGTGATACTTCTCGGCTTCGGCACGCGTGGCCAACTCGCCATTGATCGCCGCGTGCGAGAGCTGCACTGCTTCGTTGCGCATGCTCGAGACACTGCCTCGAATTGCTTCTGTGGCCTGCAGGACCGCATCCAGTTCGTCCTTCAGGGTTCGCGTCGCAGGCGGGCTGAAATCGCCATCGGCAAGCTGTGCGCAGGCGCCGACAGCGCTTCCGATCGAGCGCTTCAGGGCGCGAATGGTCAGAATCGCTATGGTCAGCAGAATGGAGATCAGCGCCGCTCCCATCAAACCCTGAGTACGCAATTCACGCCACATCGCCGTCTCGATGTCCTCGACGTAAATTCCGGTTGCGATCATCCAGTTCCAGGGATCGAAACTCTTCGCGTAGGAGATCTTCCGGATCGGAACATCTCCCCCCGGGCGCGGCCAGAAATACTCGACGAACCCTCCACCCTCGCGCTTCGAGAGCGCCACCATCTCCGCAACGAAGCGTGTCCCCCGTGGATCTTCAAGTGTCGACAGGTCCCGACCTTCGAGTTGCGGATTGATCGGATGCATGAGCATCAGATGATCGAGGTCGTTGATCCAGAAATACTCGCCATCATCGTAACGCAGCGCTCGCAACGTATCCGATGCCGCCAGTTGCGCCGCACCGCGGCTCATGCGACCGGAGGTCTCCAGCGCATGAAAATGACGCAGAATGCTGTCGGCGACCTCAACCAGGCTTTCCGTCTTGTCCATGCGATCGTTGGTCATGTTGATCCGCAGACTGATCAAGCCGACCGTTGTGCTGATCACGATACCGACAACGGCTGCCGCGATGAGGAGATAGGTGCGAGTTGCGATTTTCATCAGAATTTCTCGAAATCAGACTCCGAAAAGCTGACCGGCTTGCCGGTAGTTCTTTCGGCGGGTTTGGGTTTACTGGGTTTTGAGCGGGCCTGGGACGAGGCGGCGGGCTCGATGCGTTCGTCGCGGGAGACCGCACGAGTCGCGGAGACCGCGGTGGGCTTTCTACCGCTCGACGTGGGCCCGACGCCACGAACCGCGGAGGCACCAACAGCCGGGCGGGATTCCTCTTCAACGCTGAAGAACCCCATCAACTCCTGCAACTGCCCGGCCTGACCACCGAGTTCCTCGGCGGTGGCGGCAAGTTCCTCCGACGCAGACGCATTCTGCTGAGTCGCCTTGTTGAGCTGATTCATTGCATTGTTGATCTGCGCCACGCCACTGCTTTGCTCATGGCTCGCGGAAGCGATCTCCTGAACCAGATCGGAAGTCTTGCCAATACTCGGCACAATCTCGTCGAGCAGCTTCCCTGCCCGCTCGGCAAGCGACACCGAGTTGCCTGCAAGTTCGCCGATTTCATGGGCAGCGACCTGGCTGCGTTCGGCCAGCTTGCGCACTTCGGCGGCCACGACCGCAAAGCCCTTGCCGTGCTCGCCCGCGCGCGCGGCCTCGATGGCCGCGTTGAGCGCAAGCAGATTGGTCTGATAGGCGATATCGTCGATGATGCCAATCTTCTCGGCGATATCCTTCATTGCCGATACGGTGTTGCGCACCGCCTCACCGCCTTCGCCCGCTTCCTTGGCTGCCTTGGTAGCCATACCGTCGGTAACGCCTGCGTTCTCCGCATTCTGGTTGATCGAGGCGCTCATCTGCTCGACCGAAGCGGAGGTCTCCTCGACGCTTGCAGCCTGTTCGGACGAGGCTTGCGACAGGCTCTGGGCGGTCGCCGAAACCTGTCCGGCGGCGTTGCTCAGCGCATCGGCGGCCGTGCGTACCTGCTCGATGATCTCCGAAAGCCGCTCCAGTGATTCGTTCACCGCGTCCTGCAACACCTTGAAATCACCAGCATAGTCGTCGTCGATCTGCTGTGTCAGATCACCTTGTGACAGCGCGACCATGACGCGCTTGATCTCGTTGATCGGACCGATCACCGCATCCAGAGTGTTGTTCACGCCATCGACGATGCGACGGTAGTCTCCCTTGTGACGGGAGGCATCGGCACGTGTCTCGAGACGCCCGGCGACCGCGGCTTCGGACAGCATCACGGCATCCTCGGTCAGCGCATTGACCGCATCGATACAGGTGTTGAGATTATTCTTGATGGTATTGAAATCACCGTTGTAGGTATCGGTGATCTTCTCCGGAATGGCTCCACGGGAGATCTTCTCGACATAGTCGGCAGCTACGTTGAGCGGACCAATGACCGCATCCAGTGTCTGATTCACGCCGTCGACGATGCGACGGTAATCACCCTGATGACGGGTCGCGTCGGCACGCGTAGACAGACGCCCCTCCACCGCAGCACTCACCAGGGTGTCGGCATCGGCGATCATCTGCCGCAGGCTGCGTTGGACTTCGGCCAATGCTTCCTCGATTTCGCCCAACTCATTGCGCTCGGAGACCACCACATCCTCACTCAGATCTCCCGCCGCGATGCGCTTGGCGGCGTTGGCCGTGCCATGCAGACCACGCAGCACCCAGGTCACCAGCAGGCCGAAACCGACCGCCAGCGCGATTACCAGCGTGGTCAGAAAACCCGAGGTGACGAGACTGAAGACGGCTGTACCACGCAAGGATTCCGCCGTCTCGATCATGCTCTGCGCCATACGATCTTCAAGCGCCTTCATCTGATCGATCTGCTCGGTAATGGTGGCAAACCACTGTGGCGCATCGATACCGAACAGGCCCTCGGACATGCGTTCGAGCGCCCGCTCCCGCATGCGCACCGTTTCCCGTCCGGCCGAACTCGCCACGATCTGGTCGAGTGCCTCGATCCAGCGTCGTTCGGCCATGGAACGGAATGTGTCGAAATAAGTCTGTTGTGCGGTCAGGATGGTGATGATGCGCCGATGCAGCTCGACCGTCGCCGGCTCATCCGCCGCAAACAACACGTTGATCGACGCGCGCTCCCGTCCGGCCTGCTCTTTGGCGCTGATGAAGTTCACATAGGCGTTCATGCCGCGCACCAGGTCGGGATTGTCGGCAGCCGCCGCGGCCTGCTCGATGACCCGGATCAGGGTCTCGATGGTGCTGGTGTAATAGGCAAACGACTCCGGTCCCGATGTACGCAACGCGGACACGCCGGTGCGCTGTTCCTGCAGGCGATCCAGACGGTTCAACCCGTCACCGAGGAGGTGGTCTACGGTTGCCCCGAGGCGCGCGCGATCGGTGTTCGACAGCCAGTTGCGCAAGTCCGTCACCGCGCGATTGCTGGCCTCGCGCTGCCGCTCCAGATCGTCACGGAACCGCGCCCCGCGCGAACCGATGAAGCCGGCTGAAAGCCCGCGCTCGATCTGCAACTCGTGAATCACACCACTGGCCTGTATCGACAACGCGCCCAGACGGGCATTGTGGTCGAGCGTGCGCATCGCCTCCCACTGACGCAACAGGTCCGCCCCCGCGTAATAGAACACGCTGGCGATCACCAACGCAAACAAGCCAAAGAGCCGCAGCCGAATGGAGCGCCAGCCGAATTGATTGATTTTCATTGTCATCTCCTCCCTCCAGCGCCGTAATGCAGACGGCGCCGGGTCCTCGTTCCGAGCTGCCTGCCGCTGTCTGAACGAGCAAAACGCATCGTTCCGGCATGCAGTTACAGCTGTCACATAACCCACATCCGCTGGATCGTACTCACGTTTCGGCGCTACTGGCGCCTGGGTTGGCGTCACCCCCGATCCGGGCGAGCATGGCGATCTCCTCGGTCGAGAGCACGCGTTCGATGCTCAGAATGATCACGAACTGGCCATCGACCTTGCCCATGCCCTGAATGAAATCAGCACGGATGCGTGCCCCGAAGGTCGGTGGCGGCTCGATCTCCGAACGAGGAATGTCGAGCACCTCGTTGACCGCATCGACCACCACGCCGAGATCCTGCCGTCCTTCGGAAGCATCGAGTTCGACGATCACGATGCAGGTGCGGCGCGAGATGGCAGTTGTCTTGCCGCCAAAGCGCGCCGACAAATCAATCACCGGCACCACCGCACCGCGCAGGTTGATCACGCCTCGGATGAAATCCGGTGTCATTGGAATCGACGTGATGTTGCCAAACTCGATGATTTCCTTGACGTTGAGGATGCCCAACGCAAAAGTCTCACCGCCCAACGTGAAAGTCAGATACTGCAGGGCATCATCGTCTCTGCCGTCAGCGGTGCTTGGTTGATTCTTTCGGGAACTGACCATCTGGCCCATATGCATGTCTCCGTTTTCGCACTCTGCGAATCAGAACTTCTCGAAGTCAGTTTCGGAAAACGAAACCGGTTTGCCAACCGAGCGTTCGACCGGTTTCGCTCTGGAAGATGTCGTGGTCTTCTTCGACGACGGTTTGGCCGCAGCTCGCTCAGCCTCCCGGCTTCGGTTGGGAGGCGCAGGCTTTTGCATCCGCACCGTGGCAATCGACACACCAGCGCCTTCACCCACGGTAAAAAAGCCCATCAGCTCCTGCAACTGCCCAGCCTGTCCGCCCAGCTCCTCTGCCGTCGCGGCAAGCTCTTCGGAAGCCGAGGCGTTCTGCTGCGTCGCCTTGTTGAGCTGGTTCATCGCATTGTTGATCTGCTCCACGCCGCCGCTTTGCTCATGGCTGGCCGAGGCAATCTCCTGCACCAGATCCGAGGTCTTGCGAATGCTCGGCACCATCTCGTCGAGCAGCTTGCCGGCACGCTCGGCCAGCGACACCGAGTTGCCCGCCAGTTCTCCAATCTCCTGCGCCGCCACCTGGCTGCGTTCGGCCAGCTTGCGCACTTCGGCGGCGACCACGGCGAAACCCTTGCCGTGTTCGCCCGCACGTGCGGCCTCGATCGCCGCGTTGAGCGCCAGCAAATTGGTCTGATAAGCAATGTCGTCGATGATCCCGATCTTCTCGGCGATGTTCTTCATCGCCGAGACCGTGTTCTTCACCGCCTCGCCACCCTCGCCCGCTTCTTCTGCCGCCTTGGTCGCGATGTTGTCGGTTACGCTTGCATTTTCCGAGTTCTGGTTGATCGACGCGCTCATCTGCTCGACCGAGGCCGAGGTTTCTTCCACGCTCGCAGCCTGTTCCGAGGACGACTGCGACAGGCTTTGCGCCGTCGAGGACACCTGCGCGGCAGCGTTGGTCAGCGCGTCGGCAGCGCCGCGCACCTGTTCGATGATTTCCGAGAGCTTGATCAGCGAGCCATTGACCGCGTCCTGCAACACCTTGAAGTCGCCCGCGTAGTCGTCGTCGATCTGTTGCGTCAGATCGCCCTGCGACAACGCCACCATCACCCGCTTGACCTCGTTGATCGGCCCGATCACGGCATCCAGCGTGTTGTTGACCCCCTCTACGATGCGCCGGTAGTCCCCCTGGTGCCGGGTCGCGTCGGCGCGTGTATCCAGGCGACCTTCCACCGCCGCCCGCGACAGCATCACTGCATCCTCGATCAGTGCGTTGACCGCATCGATACAGGTATTGAGATTGTTCTTGATGGCGTTGAAATCACCGTTGTAGCTGTCGCTGATCCTGTCCGGAATGGCGCCACGTGAAATCCGCTCGACGTAATCGGCGGCGACGTTCAACGGTCCGATGACGGCATCCAGGGTTTCATTGACCCCTTCAACGATTGCGCGATAATCCCCTTGATGACGCGTTGCGTCCGCCCGGGTAGAGAGCTTGCCGGCAACGGCGGCCCTGGCCAGCCGCTGGGCATCCTGGCTCATGTTGGCCACCGCCGTCTGCATGCCCTGCATCGACGCCATCAGCTTGCCGGTTTCATCCTTGCTGTCGACGACGATGGTGCTGGACAAGTCGCCGTTGGCGATACGATCGGCCGCATCCACGGCTTGAGCGATGGGACGCGTAATACTGCGCGTGACGAACCAGCCGAAACCAATGCCAAAAGCCAGTCCAAGAATGCCGATGGTAATCATCAGGTTGCGAACCTGGATATACCCGGCCTGAGCGTCGCGGTACATCGTTTCTGCAGCATCGACAAGGTACGCCCGGAGTTCGTCTCCAGCCGCATCGAGACTCTGATAGGCCGGGTTGATCTGATTGAGCAAGGTCAGGTTGGCCGCCTGATACTGATCATCATCGAGCTGACGGTTGGCCGCCCGAATCAGTTCGACATAAGCCCCGAGCGCCTGCTGAAACGTCGTCGCCAGGCTGCGGGTACCACTGGAATCGAGCAAATCCTGGCGTATTGCGGTCCAGTTGGCGTCGATCGATTCCAGATATGTCCGAATACGGCCGGTATGCAGGTTGGTCGGATGGTTGTGCAGATTCGAAAAGCGGTTGACCGGGTCATGCTGCAGACCCAGCATCACCTCGCCACGCGCCTCGCTGGCGTAGATGACCACTTCGCCCAGCCCGGCAATCGGCACCAGCTCCGTTTGATACATGGCCTCGACTTCCGCATTGATCCGGGCCAGCGCATTGAGCCCGGTGGCGATCACGACGATGAAGCTCAGCGCCATCGCCGCGACCAGAATACTCAGTCTGGAACCAATCTTGAGGTTTTTCATGATTGCACACTCCGTGCTACATCTACTCATTCGTTCGCGGGCTGACAATCGAACCCGGGTACGGTCCAATGCCCATGTTCGGTCAGTGCTCGTCCTTCCGGTTGGGCAAGGCCTTGCGTGCTTGGGAGGCATCGCGCAACAGGTTTCCCTCGCGCTCACCGCGGCGTTCCACCAGGGCTTGCACGTCAATGATGAGCGCGACTTCGCCGCTGCCCAGAATCGTCGACCCCGCGATTCCCTTTACATGCTTGAAGATGCTGCCCAAGGGCTTGATCACGGTCTGGAACTCGCCAAGCAGCTGGTCCACCACGATGCCCGCCTTCAGGCCGGCGTAATGCACGACGACGACGTTCTGTCGCGTCGGGGCGGGACCTTCCACCTCGAACAGCTCGCGCAGACGCACGAAGGGCAGGACTTCGCCACGCAGATTGAGATAATCGTTGTCACGCGCCTTGTTGGTCAGTTCAATGCACTCCACCACCATGTCCAGCGGGATCACATAGGAGGCACTGCCGATCTGAACCAGGAATCCGTCAATGATCGCCAGTGTCAGCGGCAAGCGGATCGCGAAACGTGACCCCCTGCCAAGCTCAGAGCTGATCTCGACGCTGCCCCGCAGGCTCTGGATGTTGCGTCGCACGACATCCATACCGACGCCACGCCCGGACAGATTGCTGACCTGCTCGGCGGTCGAGAAACCCGCTTCGAAGATCAGGTTGAACACTTCGTGATCGGACAGGGTCTGCCCTGCCTGTACCACGCCGCGCTCGATGGCCTTGGCGAGCAGCTTGTCGCGATCCAGGCCACCACCGTCATCAACCACCTCGATGACGATGCTGCCCGAATCGTGCACGGCGTTGAGCTCGACCCGGCCACGCTCGGGCTTGCCGGCGGCACGACGCTTCTCCGGCGGTTCGATGCCGTGGTCGATGGCGTTGCGCACGAGGTGCATCAGCGGGTCGCCGATCTTCTCGACCATCGATTTGTCGAGTTCGGTCTCCCCCCCTGAAATCACCAGCTCGATGTCCTTGCCGAGCTCGCGCGAGACATCGCGCACGACGCGGTTGAAGCGGTTGAAGGTCTCGCCGATTTGCACCATGCGCAATTGCAGCGCCGAGTCGCGGATGTCCTCGACCAGTCTGTTGCTCAATGAGGCGGCCTCGATGAGTTCTCCGATGCCGCTGCGGTTGGCCAGCAGGCTCACCCCGGAGTTGGAAATCACCAGTTCGCCAACGAGATCGATCAGGCGGTCGAGTTTGTCGGCCTGAATGCGGATCAGCCTGGACTCGGTCGCCTTCTTATCGCTGACCAGCTTCTGCCGGCTCACCGCAGCCTCGACGAGTTCGGGCTGAACGACATGCTGTTCGACCAGAATCTCGCCGAGACGCCCTGCACCCACAGGTTCGCTGTTCGAATCTTCCCGAGGCTCACTGCGCAGCGCCTGAATGCCCAGCCCCTGTTCGAGCTCGTTAGGGGTCAACGCCCCGATCTTGACCAGAATCTCACCCAGACGCATCGTGTCTTCGGGCAGCGCGAGCATCAGGGCAACGTATTCGGACAGTTTGCTGCGAGGTGGGAGGATGTTCAGCGCACAGTCATCCCGGACGAAGTCGAACACCTTTTCGATGTCGCTCTTGCTTGCATCCGATGCAAAACTAATCTCGAAACCCAGGTAGCAGGATTCCGGGTCCATCTGCTCGGCCGGAGGCATGCCCTCGGTCACGGTATGAATTTCGGCGATGCGGCCAAGCGACGTAAGAAAGCGCAGGAACGACAACGGATCCATACCGTTGCGCAACACATCCGGACCAAAGCGCAGGGAGATGTGCCAGCAATCGGTCTCGACCTCTCCGCCACCGCTGATCTCGACCGCGGCATCGGCCGGCGACGGACTGCGCGCATTGCGCTCACCGTCGGTCTGCGCCCCTGCATCCAGCCAATCGTTCTGCAAACGACCGAGCAGCGCATCGCCGTCGACACGCAGCGCATCGTCAGGAGCATGTTCCCCCCGTTCGAGCACGCCGATCAGATTTCCCATGTGGTCAGAGCAAGCCAGCAGCAATGCGGTCAGATCGTCATTCGCACGAATCTCGCCATTGCGCAACTTGTCGAGCACGCTTTCGACCACGTGGGTAAACGACACCAGAAAATCGCACTCGACCACGCCCGCACCACCCTTGATGGTGTGGGCCGCACGAAACACCGCGTTCAACGTATCGGCATCGTCCGGTGCCTTCTCCAACTCGAGCAAGGCCTCTTCCATGGCCTGCAATTGCTCGCGGCTCTCGGTGACGAAGACGGAAGTAATTTCGTCCATGACCTTTATCCCTGTCGTGACTGGATCAGGATCGGGTCACCGAACTCGGCCGCCATACCAAAGAAGTCGACCACGTCCTGCACACAATCGGAGTGCGCGACAATGCACGCGCTCTTACCCAGTCGAACAGCCTCGCGCTTGACCAGCACCAGCAGCTGAAACCCCGCAGTGTCGATCTCTCCGACGGCGGAGAGATCGAGCTCCAGCGCCGGCTGGGCGTTCAAGGCCGCCATCAGGGCCTCCTTCTGCTGAGCTGCGTTGTAGATGGTCATGTCGTCCTTCACCACGAGACGCTGGCCATCCGGTTTCTTGCGTGTCGCCATCTTGTCTCCCCCTCGGTCAGAACAGTTCGATCTTGGGACCAGCGCCTTGCGCCGGTTGGCTACCCTGGTTGACCGACTGTTGGTGAGTCACCCGTTGATCCTCCATGACATAGCGGCCGTACAGTTGGTCGAGGTGCTCGGCGATCGGGGTGTACTTGAAATCCGGGTCCTCGGTCTGCCGCAGGCGCTTGCCCAACTCGCCAAGATGGGCATCGAGTCGACTCAGCGCATCGGCGATGTGCTCGATCTGTTGCCGCGTCACGTCCTGAAACTGGACACTTGCCAGTGTTTCCATGAACATCGTCGCGAGCTCCTCGCTGCTTTCGCTGACGTTCACGATCACTTTGCCCTGATGGTGCAGGATGCGTTCGTAACGCTGCCCGAGTTCCCCCAGCTGATCGGCGAACTTGTTCAGCGCAGCCTTCTCGTTCTCCAGATTGATGCTGGACAACTTGGCATGCAACTGACTTTCAATCGTGGTCGCCACACCATGAATGCCATGATTGATCTTGCCCACGGCCTTCTCGGTTTCGATCGAGAGCTTGCGGACCTCATCGGCCACCACGGCAAAACCGCGTCCCGCCTCGCCCGCACGCGCGGCTTCGATCGCGGCATTGAGGGCGAGCAGGTTGGTCTGTTCGGCCAGCTCCTTGATGATCCGTGTCAAGGCTTCGAGCGAACGCGCTTCGGTGACGATCTTGGTTACCCGCCTCTGGTCCTCTTCGGCTTCCGCGATGCGGCTGTCGATGTAGGCATGCATTTCACTGATGAGACGCTGGTTGGAGTCGATCTGGCGCTCCGAATCGGCTGCCAGGCGGTCGGACTCCGATGAGCTTTCAGCGACGAACTGCCCCAGTCGCCCGACCACGCCATCGATCGACTGCAATCGCTCGGTGATATCGTACGCGGCACGCTCGGTCTGCTCGACGACATTGCCGAGTTGTCCACGCAGGATCTCGTTATAGGTCGGCACCGCACCCAGCTCCCCGGCAACCTCGTTGGCGATTGCGGAAAACTGCTCCGACGACGACTCAAACCTTTGCTGCTCGGAGGTCAGACCGAACATCTGATCGCGGAAGAACGCCTTGGACACCAATCGCTGCGCAAGGTACGCGACGGCCACGATGAGCACCGTACCCAGCGCATCACCGAGCGGGTCGGTCAGCCCCAGTGCGGCCAAAAACTCTTCGTGAAACCAGTCGTTGAAGAAATACACCGTCAGACCCGCAGTTCCCGCAACCACCGCGGTTACCAGGGTGGAACGACGATACAACGCGCTCGTGTTCATGTTGTTGTTCCCCCGCCGAACACACACTCGGACGACGTGCGCCGAAACATCGGGACATCACCCGCAAAAGGGCACGGCGATGCGCGTTCGGTTCGCGTCATCAGCGGATTACAAGTTTGATGGTATTCAGCAACTCGTCCGCGGTGGCCGGCTTCACGATCCAGCCCGAAGCACCCGCCGCCTTCGCTTCGGCCTTCTTCGACTGTTGTGACTCGGTGGTCAGGAACAGGATCGGCATGAAGCGATAGCTCGGCAGCTTGCGGACCTCCTTGATGAACTCGATGCCATTCATGCCGGGCATGTTGAGGTCGGTGATCAGCAGATCCACCTTGACCCCCGACTGAAACTTCTTCAAGGCGTCGCCGGCATTGGATGCCTTCTCGACCCCATACCCGGCCTTGGCCAGAATCCCGGAGATGCTCAGCAAGATGGTGGCCGAGTCATCGACGAGAAAAATCGTTTTCACAGCTGTTCTCCTGAATTGATTGACCGCGCCCGCCAACAGCGGCAAAGCCGCCCGTTGGCGCGATGTATGTCCGCATGCTGATCGGCGTGCGGTGCAACATCCTGAAACGCTTGTTCGACTATGGTAACGGACAAGCGGTCTCATACTTGAGTGTTAATTCACGCTATACCGTGCATAGAGCGCTTTTACCGCAGCCGCAGATCAAACCAGCATCGTTCGCACCGCTCGAACGCGCAGTGCGTCAACACCCCTGCCGCGGCCCAGTCATGCAAACGCGCGGGCCTGCTCGATGGCCTGCTCGACTCGTTCGACGGCAATCACGTGCATGCCGTCCAGGGCCTGCTTGGGTGCATTGGCCTTGGGCACGATCGCGCGGGTGAAGCCGAGCTTGGCAGCTTCCTTCAGGCGCTCCTGACCGCGTGGAGCCGGCCGGATCTCGCCAGCGAGCCCGACCTCACCGAACACCGCAAGGCCACGAGGTAATGGGCGCCCGCGCAGAGAAGAGACGATCGCCAGCAAAACCGCGAGATCCGCGGCCGGTTCGGCAATCTTGACGCCGCCCACGGCATTGACGAACACGTCCTGATCGAAACACCCGACACCCGCGTGGCGGTGGAGTACCGCGAGCAGCATCGCCAGTCGGTTCTGTTCCAGTCCAACGCTCAGCCGGCGTGGATTTGGACTATGTGACGCATCGACCAAGGCCTGAATTTCGACCAGCAGCGGGCGTGTGCCTTCCTGGGTAACCAGCACACAGCTCCCCGAAACTTCCTGATCGTGTTGCGACAAAAAAATCGCCGAGGGGTTGCTGACGCCGCGCAAGCCACGGTCGGTCATGGCGAATACACCGAGTTCGTTGACGGCGCCGAATCGGTTCTTGAACGCGCGTACGAGCCTGAAGCTGGAGTGGGTGTCGCCCTCGAAGTACAACACCGTGTCAACGATGTGCTCGAGCACCCTCGGACCAGCCAATGTACCGTCCTTGGTGACATGGCCGACCATGATCAGGCTGGTTCCACCCTGCTTCGCAAAGCGGGTCAGTTGCGCCGCGCATTCACGGACCTGGGCGACGGAGCCGGGCGCCGACTGCAGCACCTCCGAGTACACCGTCTGGATCGAATCGATCACCGCAATGGCCGGCGCAGTTTCGCGCAAAATCGTCAAAATCCGTTCGAGATTGATCTCCGGCAGCAACTGCAGCGCCGCCGGATCGAGCTGAAGGCGCCGGGCGCGCAGTGCAACCTGCTCGCCCGATTCCTCGCCACTGACATACACCGCCGACCGTTCGGCCGACAGGCGAGCGAGCGCCTGTAACAGCAGCGTCGATTTTCCGATGCCCGGATCGCCGCCGATGAGCACGACACCGCCGGCAACCAGTCCCCCTCCGAGAACACGATCAAACTCTTCGATCCCGGTCGGAACCCTGGGCTCTTCGCGTGCCTCCAGCTCGGACAGGGGGCGCAGACGGCCGGTGTCACTGGCCAACGCGGCAAATCGCGGATTGCCCGAGCCACCGACGCGTGGCTCCGCGACACTTTCGACAAGCGTATTCCAGGCCTTGCAATGGGGGCACTGCCCCTGCCAGCGCGGCGTCTGTCCACCACATTCGGAGCAGGTATGCACCGTGCGAGTGCGTGCCATCAATTGTCCTCGGAGCCACCATGGGCTGCCATGTCCGCGAGTTCGCGCACGGCGTGTTCGGCAAAGGTCGTGATCAACCGCGAACGAAATTTGTCCTTGGGAATGATGACCTCGAGTGGCGTGTACAGCCGTGGTTCGAGCGGCACCGCGGCCAGCCTGCCTTCGCGCAGATCGCGCTGTATCGCCACCGCGGACGCAATCGCAAAACCCTGACCCTGCGCCGCCAGGTGCTTCACGGTCGCCAGGCTGCCTAACTCGGCGCAGATCATCAACTGTTCCATGCCGATCCCGGCCGCCTCGAAGAACCCCTCTGCCAGCTCCCGGATGGCATTGCCCGGATCGCGCGTGATGAACGGATGGTCGAGCAGGTCGGCGGCCGACAACGCGCTCGCCGAGGACAGCGGATGTCCTGGCTTGCAGATCACCAGCAACTCATCGCGCGCGGCGGTGGTGCGCTCGATTCCCGGCTGATCGGTGACGATCTCGATCAGCCCGAGGTCGATCTCCCGGGAAGCAACCCTGCCCTCGGTGAGCTGCGAATTGCCCACGATGACCCGTGGAATCACACGCGGATACTTGCGTTTGAAGCTCTCCACCAGATGCGGCATCCAGTATGCGGCGATGGTCGTGCTCGTGCCGATGGTCAAGGTGCCGGCAAGCTCATCGGTCAGCTCCGATACCCTGGATTCGAGCTCGTCGGAGAGATTGAGGATGCGCTCGGCGTAGGCAAGGACGATCTCCCCGGCCGGTGTCAGGGTTACCTTGCCATGGCCGCGGTCGAGCAAGCGTGTATTGAAGTGCTCCTCCAGTTGCTTGATCTGGAAGGTGACCGCGGGCTGGGTCATGAACAGATGCTCGGCCGCGCGGGTAAACGATCCGTGCCGGGCTACCGCGTGAAATACCTGCAGTCTGCGATCCGCCACTCTTCCCTCCGTGAATAAAGCGATTTTATCTTCACAGTTTAGCATCGCCGCGTGCATCGCGACGGCACCCGGGCATCGCCCGTGGCGCGATTCCCACACGGGCCCCACGGCTTCATGCTATAAACCGCGCTTCGGTCATTGGACGCTTCCGGCAATGCCGCTCGGCTTCTATATCATCATGGTGGCGCAGTTCTTCTCGGCACTGGCCGACAACGCGCTGCTCATCATCGCGATCGCATTACTACGCGAAATGGCGGCCCCGGATCAGTACGAACCGCTGCTCAAGCTCTTCTTCACGCTGTCCTACGTGTTGCTCGCTGCCTTTGTCGGTGTCTACGCCGACTCGATGCCGAAGTGGCGGGTGATGCTGGTCAGCAACACGATCAAGATCGGTGGCTGCCTGATGTTGTTTCTGGGCGCTCATCCGCTTTTCGCCTACGCCGTCATCGGACTCGGCGCGGCCGCCTATTCGCCAGCGAAGTACGGCATTCTGACCGAGTACCTGCCGCATCGGCTGCTGGTAGTCGCCAACGGATGGATCGAGGGGTTGACCGTCGGCGCGATCATCCTCGGCACGGTGCTTGGCGGCCTGCTGATTCACCCGGCGAGTATCGCCCGGCTGGACGATTTCGCACTGTCGTTCGGGGTCACCGGCTTCGAGGCCACGATCGTCCTCACTGGTGTGTTCTATCTGCTCGCCGCGCTGTTCAACGTCTTCATTCCCGACACTGGAGTGGACCACAAGCCACTGAAACGCAATCCGCTCTATCTGCTGCACGACTTTGGTCACTGCCTCCGGCTCTTGTGGCGCGATCGGCTGGGGCAGATCTCGCTCGCGGTCACCACCCTGTTCTGGGGAGCGGGCGCAACCTTGCAGTTCATCGTGATCAAATGGGCCGAGCATAACCTTGGATTCGATCTGACCCGTGCATCTGCACTGCAGGGCGTGGTCGCCGTGGGAATCGCGTTCGGATCGATGCTCGCCGCGCGCTGGATCAGCCTTCGCCACTCGGTCCGCGTCATCCCTCTGGGAATCGCAATGGGGCTGGTGGTGATGCTGATGACGCTGGTTGTCTCGGTACCACTGGCCATGCTGCTGATGATCGTGGTTGGCGCACTGGCAGGCTTTTTCGTCGTCCCCATGAATGCGCTGCTGCAGCATCGCGGACACATCCTGATGGGCGCCGGTCATTCGATCGCCGTGCAGAACTTCAACGAAAACCTGTCGATACTGGCAATGACCGGCATATACGCCTGGCTGATCATGCTCGACGTACCGATCAACTCGGTGATCATTCTGTTCGGCTCACTGGTCGCCGCAACCATGGTGCTGGTCATGTGGCGCCATCGCTGGAACCAGCGCGAGCATGAAGTCGAGCGTCTGCTCGACGACCATCCGCATTGATTCCGGCGGGCATCACACCTCACCGACTGCGTTCATGCGCGAGTGGTCGCGTCATTGCTCGGCCGACATCAAGGTCGCCACATGGGCACGCGCAAAGCAGAGATCCTCCCATGCCTTGCTCTTGTCGGCGAGGTTGCGCAGCAGATATGCCGGGTGGTAGGTGACGATCACGGGAATGCCATCGCGCGAGAACACCTGGCCGCGCACATGATTGATGCGCACTTCCCGGCCAAGCAAGGCCTGCGCCGCCGGTCGCCCCAAGGCAATCAGCAGCCTGGGTCGGACCAGCGCGATCTGTCGCTCCAGGTATGGCAGACAGGTCTCGATTTCGTCCGGGTTCGGGGTACGATTCATCGGTGGCCTGCACTTCACCGAGTTGGCGATATACACGCCGTGGTCGCGGCTCAGCCCGATCGACTTCAGCATGGCATCGAGCAGCTTGCCCGCGGGCCCGACGAATGGTTCCCCACGGCGATCCTCTTCCGCTCCTGGTCCTTCGCCAACGAACATCCAGTCCGCATTGCGGTCGCCCACACCAGGCACCGCCTGACGGCGACGTTCGCAAAGCCCGCAACGCCTGCAGGCGCGAATGTCGGCTTCCAGCGCCTCCCAGTCCAGCGCAGCGATGCGCGCACGCTGCCCGGGATCTCCCTCTGTGAGCCGCGACGCGCCGGATTCCGCCGGTGGAGCGGGCGGTGCCTGCGTTGCCCTGTCAGCCTCAGACAGGAAGCGGCCGATGGGCTGCATCCGCCCAGACCGGTCGGGCGCGGGGTCCGTGCGCACCGCAGCGCCATTCTCACGCACCGCCGGACGAGGTTCTGGAGGCGAATCAGGCGTGGTGGGAGCCTCCACCGTTGCTGAAGATGCGTCGCGACGGTCGTCGCCGGCACGCAACCGCCAGATCGGTGCCAATCCCATCTCCCGCAGCACGGACGCCCGGTATCCGTTCACAGGTCCAGCCTCATCACTATGGCATCCTCACGCCCGCCGTTGGGCGCCGGATAATATCGCTTGCGTCGCCCAATGGCCTGAAAGCCGAAACCTCGATACAGGGCTTGCGCCGCCTCGTTCGATGGCCGTACCTCGAGAAAGAACTGACGTGCGCCGAGGCCGCGACTCTCGTCGGCCAGTTGCGACAGAAAATGTCGTCCCAGCCCCGCCCCCTGCCGCGATCGGACAACGCTCAGATTGAGCAGATGCGCCTCATCAAGCACCAGCAGTACCACCGCATAGCCTACGGGCCGATCGTCTTCGCTCAACACACGGGACGCATAGCCGGCATCGAGCGCGTCAGTGAAGTTTCCCCGCGTCCAGGGCGAAGTATGCAATTCCAATTCGTTGGCCACGACCCAGTCCAGATCGGATTCCGTCATGGGACGCAGGGTCAACTGCATCGTGGTCACGCTCGCCCCCCTTGCGCGAGTCGCTCCGCCGTGGTCAGGGCCACCTTGTTACGTACGTACAGTGGAGCCGCATGCTCCGGAGCAAGCGTTCGCCCGGCTTCGATCTCGGACACGGCCAGCATCGCAACCTCACGCGCACGCGCTACCGCATCCGCTCGCAGCGCCTTCAATGCACCGAGCACTGCCGGGTCGATACGGTCCGCATATGCGCCGAACGCATTGCCAATGCCCATCCATCCGCTGTCGTCCGGCAGGCACAGTCTGTCGGGCGCAATACACTCGGGGGCGCGCAAGACCTCGGGGACCGTGTCGCGAAGCAAGAATGCGGCAGTATAGATCTCACCCATTCGGGCATCGGTCGCGACCAGAACGCGGGGCGCTTTCAGCTGCAACGCCAAAGCCGTCAGGCCGCACACCGGAACGACACCAATGTCGGCCCCCATCGCCAGCCCTTGCGCAACTCCACAGGCCAGTCGCAACCCGGTGAATGCACCTGGACCCGCTCCGAACGCAATCGCATCCAGTCGAGAAAGCTCCAGTCCGGCATCGGCAAGCAGGGTCGCGATCGACGGCAACAGTCGTTCCGAGTGATTCGAGTGACCGTCCAGCGTACGTTCGAGAACGTCCGTTCCCGTCAGCAGCGCGATGCTGGCGTGCTCACTAGACGTTTCAAGGGCAAGAATGTTCATAGCGCCGGCATTCTACCGTCTACCGATGGCGATCGCGCCACGATACACGCTCGAGCCAACCGACCCCGAGGATAGGGCGTACCCGTCCTGCCATGCTCGATCGGACGGAACACGACCAACGCCCCGAACGGTAGACGAGTTGGCACGCGCTCCGGGTTTCGTACAGAAAAGGACCGCACTCAGCGCAACGGTGCGCGCTGAGTGCGGTCCTTGTAAACATCGCCGATGATTTCGCGAAGCTCGCGATTGAGGGCGTCTCGCTCGTCAGCGGACAGTCTCGAACGCTTGATTCGTGATTCGGACAGGTCTGAGCTGGACAGCAATGCCCGTCGAACCTCGCGCTGACGGGTGCTTGCCGGCTCGATCACCATCTCGGGCGCAACGACGGACTCCACGGGAACATGATCGATTTGCTGGTCAGCACTCGCAATATGGGACCATAATAGGACAGTCATGCCGAGCGCGGCCCAGGGTGTCGCACTTTTCGCCCGCGCTGTCACTTCGCCGAACCGGTTGGCCGGCGATGATGTAGGTTCGGTCTCGAAGTTCGAGCACATTTTCGACATGTCGATCTTTACTCCTGCGAATACACGTCGTCCCCGGTGGTCCGGCGGGCACCCAGATACTCTGCCCCTGCGCGACGTGTCAATTCGAAAAATACAGTCATTCCCGATCGGCAGGTGCTTCAAGCGATTGCCGGAGGGTATTGGTTTGTAAGTGAATACTGCGCCCTCGGGACTGCTTACGAAGCGTTACCGGTTCACCGTTCAAGGAAACTTCAAACGGTTCTAGCATGCCAGTCCTCGCCGATATACGATGTGAAATATGAACGCTAAAGTGCGATATAAAGTTCTTCTGGTCGACGATGATGCCCGCCTGCGGGATCTGCTCAGTCGCTATCTTCTCGAACAGGGCTTTGCCGTCAAGGTCGTCGGCGACACCCAGGCCATGGACAAGGCCATGCACCGTGAGCACTTCGATCTCATCGTGCTCGACCTGATGCTGCCCGGCGAGGACGGTCTCGCGGCATGTCGTCGCCTGCGCGCCGACGACAATCCGGTCCCGATCGTGATGCTGACCGCCAAGGGTGACGAGGTCGATCGCATCATCGGGCTGGAAATGGGTGCGGATGACTACCTGCCCAAACCGTTCAACCCACGAGAGCTCGTTGCTCGCATTCATGCGGTACTGCGACGACGGCCGCCTTCACTGCCCGGTGCCCCGACCGCAGACGACGAAGTGGTGGAGTTCGGCCGCATCTCGGTCAATCTCGGCACGCGCACGTTGCAACGCGACGGCGAGGAGATCGCGCTGACCACTGGTGAATTTTCGCTGCTGAAGGTGTTGCTGCAGCATCCGAAACAACCACTGTCGCGCGACAAGCTGATGGAGCTCGCCCGCGGACGCGAATATGGCGTATTCGATCGTGCCATTGATGTGCAGGTCAGCCGTCTGCGCAAACTCGTCGAGGATGACCCCGCCAAGCCGCGCTACATCCAGACGGTGTGGGGCTTCGGTTACGTATTCGTGCCGGAAGAGATCAAGACCTGAAGTGACTGACGGCGTGCACGGCGTATCGGGGAGCGAGTCTTCACGGGGACCGCGCCTGGCACAATACCCTTGGCGTCTGCTGCCCCACTCCCTGCTGTGGCAGACGTTCTTGCTGATTGCACTGGTGCTCATCCTCGCCCTCGCGGCCTGGTCTCAGATCTTTCGCCACTTTCAGGAGCCCGCGCGCGCGCGCGATCTGTCGCAGATGGTGGTCAGCGTCGTAAACCTCACCCGGACCGCGTTGATCAACGCGGAAGTCTCGCGCCGGACCGAACTACTCATAGACCTGGTCGCCCTCGAAGGCATCCGCATTTACCCGGCCGAGCCGGGCGACGAAACCCTGCCCTTGCCCAACACACGCCCGATGCGCCTGCTGGCCGACGAGATCCGTTCTCAGCTCGGACCCCACACCCGGCTCGCCTCGCGCTGGAAGGCACTGGACGGCTTCTGGGTCAGCTTTCGGCTCGACCCGGAAGACACCGATGACTTCTGGGTCATGTTGCCGCCCGAACGCGTCAGCTACGGCCGGGGCCTCGACTGGCTGATCTGGGGCGCCGGCGCCTTCGTGGTCGCGCTCATCGGAGCCTTTCTGATCGTGTCGCGCATCAGCAAGCCGCTGCGACAGCTCGCGCGCTCGGCGCGTCTGGTCGGCAGAGGCCGCACCCCCCCGACACTGCCAGAGCTTGGGCCGGAAGAGATCGCCGAAGTGGTTCGCGCCTTCAATCAGATGGCGGGAGACCTCGCACATGCCGAAGCCGATCGCGCACTCATTCTCGCTGGCGTATCGCACGATCTACGCACACCGCTGGCCAGACTCCGACTCGGAGTGGAGATGTCGGGTGCCCCCGAAACCGACGTGCAGTCGATGGTTTCGGACATCGAAGAGATGGATCGCATCATCGGCCAGTTTCTCGATTTCGGACGGGGCGACCCCCAGGAGCAAAAACATGAAATCGGACTGGTACAGTGGCTGGGCGAAGTCATCGACCCCTATCGCCTGCGCGGCGTGAAGATTTCTCTCGACGCGCCACCCCACGAAGTGCGGGTATCGGTACGAACCCTTGCCCTGCGGCGTGCGCTCGCCAATCTGATCGACAATGCCTTGCGCTACGGTGATGATCGCGGGCCGGTGGAACTCAGTTTGAGCGAAAAGGCGGATGAGATCACGCTGGAGATCGCCGACCGCGGTCCCGGCATTCCGCTCGATCAGGTCGACCGTTTGCGACATCCGTTCACACGTCTCGAGTCCGCCCGGTCGGACACCAAGGGCGCCGGTCTCGGCCTGGCGATCGTCGATCGCATCATCGCTTCCCATCAGGGCAGACTTGACCTGCTTCCGCGTAGCGGTGGCGGCTTGCGCGCTATACTTCATCTTCCGCGGTCAAGTTCCCCCAGATCCCATGCGGTGGGAGGCGAGGTTCGTACCGAAGCCGGGAACGGAGGATGACAATCTCGACACCGGCACAACCGAACACAGCTCGACCTTGACCACCCGACCATCCGAAAGCACCACGATCACTGGCATGAACCCGAATACCACGACGCCCTACCAGAAAATCGGCGGAGAACCCACCGTACGCCGACTGGTGCAGCGCTTCTATGAGTTGATGGACACACGTCCCGAGGCGGCCGGCATTCGCGCAATGCATCCGCCCGAACTCTCCGGCTCCGCCGACAAGCTGTACATGTTCCTCTCCGGCTGGTTTGGCGGCCCCGAACTCTATGTCGAGAAGTTCGGCCCCCCATTCATGCGCGCCCGTCATCTCCCGTTTTCCATCGGTGTGGCCGAGCGCGACCAGTGGCTGGCCTGCATGAAGACGGCACTCGAAGAATGCGTGGACGATGCCGAACTGCGCAAGCAGCTGTACGTATCGTTCGCCGCACTGGCCAATCACATGCGCAATCAGGCTGAACCGCAGGACGGCAAAGGCGCGCTGCCGGTCATCCAGAACCCCTGAACCCGTCCCCCCGACCCACCGTTATCGCCCGGGAACTTGTTCACCCGGACATGTCGAATGGAGCTTGAAGATGCTGTACGTACTGATGGGTGAAGACGCTCCCGGAACGCTGGAGACCCGCATGGCGGTCAGGCCGGCGCACCTTGCCCGACTCCAGACGCTCAATGACGAAGGGCGTTTGCTGATGGCCGGCCCGATGCCGGCGATCGACTCCCCCGACCCCGGCCCGGCCGGCTTCTTCGGCAGCCTTGTGGTTGCCGAATTTCCCGATCAGGCAACTGCCGAACAATGGCTCGCCGAGGATCCCTACGTGCGTGAGGGCGTGTTTGCCCGCACCCGCGTTCACCCCTACAAGAAGGTCTTGCCTTGAACACTCCGGACGAAATCAAACGGCGACTCGATGTATTGTCGCCACTTTCTGTCGAAATCGAGGACGAAAGCGCATTGCATGCCGGACATGCCGGTGCGCGTTCCGGTGGCGGACATTTCCGCCTCACGATCGTTTCCGAGCGCTTCGCCGGACTGAATCGAATCGCCCGTCATCGCATGGTGTACGATGCGCTGGGCGATCTGATGGGGAGCGCCATTCACGCCCTGCCCATGAACGCCATGACCTCGGAAGAGGCTCGGCACAAATCCACCACCAAGGAGTATCGATGAAACGCTTGTCCACCCGCCTGTCCCTGAGCCTGATCGCAGCCGGCCTGCTTTCCACCGCAACATTCGCGGCAGACCCCATAGCGGTCGTCAACGGCACCGGCATTCCGTCCACACGTGCCGAAGTGATGATGCAGGAACAGTTCGCGCAGGGTGCGCAGGACAGCCTGGAGTTGCGTGAAGCCGTGCGCGAGGAACTGATCCGCCGCGAGGTCATCGCACAGGCGGCGACCGCGGCCGGCCTTCACGAGTCGGCGACGGTACAATCCCAGATGGAACTCGCCCGCCAGGCGGTGTTGATTCGGGCCTATCTGCAGGATTTCGTGCGCAGCAATCCGATCTCGGACGCCGACCTCGAAGCGGAGTACGACCGGATCAAGGCCGGCATTACCGGTCAGGAGTACCTCCCTCGCCACGTGCTGGTGGAGACCGAAGAGGAGGCCAAGGCCATCATTGCGCGCCTGCGTGCGGGCGAGGACTTCGCCGAAGTAGCCAAGGAGTCACTTGATCCGGGTTCCCGCGATCAGGGTGGGGAGCTCGGCTGGAGCAGTCCGGAAATGTATGTTCAACCCTTTGCAGAAGCGTTGGTTGCACTTGAAAAAGGTGCCTACAGCTCCGCGCCGGTTCGCAGCGATTACGGCTATCACGTGATCCAGCTTGACGATGTTCGCGAGATCGAAGCACCACCGTTGGCCGAAGTTCGCCCACAACTGGAGCAGCGCGTACAGCAGGCGAAGCTCGAGCAGCACATGCAGCAGCTCCGTGAGAACGCTCAAGTGCAATAATCGTCTCGACGCGCAGTAAACGCGTCACAAAGAGCATCCGCAAAGAAAACGCCCACGCAGCAATTCGCGACGTGGGCGTTTCAGTATCAACAACGGGTGCTGCGGATGGTCAGAACTGCTCTTCGCGCAGTGCCAGTGCGCCCTCCGCGCCATGGACGACCGCGTAGGACAGGCCAGCGGCCTGCGACAGCACGTGATCCGCGTAAAAGCGCGCGGTGACGATCTTCGCCTGCAGAAAGTCCTCGTCCGCCCCGCCGTTGGCAAGCTTCTGACGTGCCACCAGCGCCGCGCGCGTCATCTGCCAGCCACCGGCGACGACTCCGAGCAGTTTCAGGAACGGCACCGAACCGACCGACGCGGCCTTGATATCCTTGGCATAGGTTTCGAGAATGTAGGCCACCGCCGCCTCGACCGCCGCAGCGCCATCATTCAGCGCCCTGGCCATGGCATCGAACGCGGCATCGCCTGCCGCCCCCGCCTGCCCGGCGACGGCACGCATGTCGGCGAGCACGGCCTGGATCGCCTGGCCGCCGTCGCGATAGATCTTCCGTCCGAGCAGATCGTTGGCCTGAATCGCGGTCGTCCCCTCGTAAATCGGCGTGATGCGTGCGTCGCGGAAATGCTGGGCCGCACCGCTTTCCTCGATGAAGCCCATGCCCCCGTGCACCTGTACGCCGTCCGAGGCGATGCTCACCGAATTCTCGGTGCACCAGCCCTTGATCACCGGAATCATCAGGTCGACAAAGGCCTGCTCGCGCTCACGCACCGCTGGATCAGGATGCAGGTGCGCCTTGTCGGTGGCCGCGCCGACCACATAGGCCAGCGCGCGCATGGCCTCGGTCTGCGATTTCATCGACATCAGCATGCGGCGCACATCCGGGTGATGGATGATGGACACCTTCGGCCCGCCACGCACCCCCGCCTCGGTCCCCTGTACGCGATCCCTGGCATAGTTGAGCGCATGCTGATAGGCGCGCTCGGACAGCGCCAGGCCTTCCATGCCCACCGCGAAGCGCGCCTCGTTCATCATGATGAACATGTATTCGAGGCCGCGGTTGGGTTCGCCGATCAGCGTGCCGATCGCTCCGCCGTTGTCACCGAAGGCCAGCACGCAGGTGGGGCTGGCGTGAATGCCGAGCTTGTGCTCGATCGACACGCACTGCACGTCATTGCGCACACCGGGTGTTCCGTCGGCATTGACCAGGTACTTGGGCACCACGAACAGGGAGATGCCCTTGACCCCTTCCGGCGCGTCGGGCAGGCGGGCCAGCACCAGATGGATGATGTTGTCGGTAAGATCGTGCTCACCGTAGGTGATGAAGATCTTCTGGCCGAAGATGCGGTAGGTTCCGTCGCCCTGCGGCTCGGCGCGGGTGCGCACGGCGGCGAGATCCGACCCCGCCTGCGGTTCGGTCAGGTTCATCGTGCCCGTCCACTCACCGCTGACCATCTTCGGCAGATACATGGCCTTTTGCTCGTCGCTGCCGCGCAGCATCAGTGCCTCGATTGCGCCGGTGGTCAGCATCGGGCACAGCGAGAACGCCATGTTGGATGACTTCCACATCTCCATCACCGCGGTGGCCAGCAGCTTTGGCAAACCCTGGCCACCAAACTCCGGATCTCCGGCCAGCGCAGGCCAGCCGCCTTCGCAAAACTGCGAGTAGGCCTGTTTCCAGCCGCTTGCGGTGAACACCTCGCCATTGTCCCAGCGCGCGCCCTCGGTATCGCCCACCCGGTTCAGCGGGGAAAGCACGCCGCCGGCAAACTTGCCGGCCTCTTCCAGAATCGCATCAACCAGATCACCAGAAACCTCGTCGCAACCCGGCAACTGCTGGACCTGATCCAGCCCGGCAAGCTCGCGCATGACGAATTGCATGTCACGAATCGGTGCTGAGTAGTTGGACATCTTTGCTCGCTCCACAAGAGATTATTATTGAAACCGAGGAAACTACTTACCAATCAGATATCTGCTGTCATCGAATGCAGCGACCCAGTCCGGCTTGTAGACCACCAGAAGGCTGATCAGCCCGCCCCCCAGCCATGCCTCCGAGAAGCCGAGCAGGATGAAGTACGGCAGGTAGTCGCTGGCCAGAAACGAAAACGGATACGCGCCCGCGGCAACCATCGCCAGCGAGGCCGTCAAACCGCCGGAGATCACTGCCAGCGCCGAACCGGCAAAGGCAATGACGAACACGAAAATGAAGAAGTTGGGCGGCAGTACGCGCTCGATGAAACGCTGAAAGGCGTACGCGACGGCCACCGGCACGACACACATCAACAGAAAATTGATCGGCCAGGCAGCCCAGCCGATCGCCCCGTTGAGGGTGATCGCGGTCAACGCGATGGCCAGCGCCAGGACCGCAAAATACGGTCCGAGCGCCAGCGTCGCCGCCATCGCGCCAAGCAGATGCAGATTCAGACCCGGTTGCACACCGGCGTTCATGCTCCACATCAGACCGAGCAGCACGCCAAAGCCCAGGATCACCCCGGAGCGCCGCCCCTCGGTCACTTCCCGCCAGGGCGCCCGTCTTGCAACTTGCGCCACGACCCCCAGCGTCAGGAGCAATGCGCCCCAGAGCCAGGGTGCCGAAAACAGCTCGGCGGGAAGATTCATGATGGACGGAGCCCGGCGTGCCGCCGCGTGCTCAGCCGACCGAACCGGTCAGCTCGGGCACGGCCTGGAACAGGTCGGCCACCAGGCCATAGTCGGCCACCTGGAAGATCGGCGCCTCGGCATCCTTGTTGATCGCGACGATCACCTTCGAGTCCTTCATCCCCGC
>ERZ869909.161-NODE-161-length-101327-cov-25.373679_pt1 | contig 101327 bp, 115 predicted proteins | sample MGYA00520892_ERZ869909 | MGnify/ENA primary metagenome ERZ869909 (study PRJEB32215, sample SAMEA104723947) | bioreactor metagenome | biome: bioreactor; feature: anaerobic bioreactor; material: water | place: China | collected 2015-03-12 ... | reverse complement strand
ATTTTGGAAACCACATGATGACCCTACAATTTTTGAAAGGTCAATTAGTGATTTACCCTCTAATTATTTAAAGAGCCTTTTGTTTTATTAGTCTTTATATGCCTCTTCTTCTCGGTCAAGCTGTGCAGTAAATCTAGAAAACTCTGTATCAAATCTAAAGCCCAATCTAATACCAGCCATACCTTGTCTGTTTTTCGCAATCGATAGTTCAACTTCACCTGTTTTATTTTCAGGATTATGTTGATAGTAATCACCACGATATAAGAACATAACGATATCGGCATCCTGTTCAATCGAACCAGATTCTCTTAAATCCGCAAGTACAGGTCTTTTATCTTCTCTTTTTTCCACTTCACGAGATAACTGTGAAAGTGCTAAGATCGGAATTTTTAATTCTCTTGCCATTTGTTTTAAGGATCTCGATATTTTAGCAACCTCTTCTTGACGGTTACCTGAGCGATCGTCACCTTTAATCAGTTGAAGATAGTCAATAACGACAAAGTCTAGTTTACCTTCTTGAGCAAGCTTTCTACATTTTGCTCTAATATCAGCAACTGTGACAGCTGCTGAATCATCAAAGCTAATCTTTAATTTAGAAAGTGATTGAACACCACCCTCTAAGAATTGCCACTCTCTTGAGGTGAGTGCACCACTTTTGATTTTACTGTTTTCAATATTGGATTCTGCAGATAACATACGTGCTGCAAGCTGTTCGTTGCTCATTTCTAACGAGAAAATCGCAACCCCTGCTTGACCATCTTTATTTCTTTTAGAAATATTTAAGGCTAAGTTCATAGCGAAAGCAGATTTACCCATTGATGGACGTGCAGCTAAGATAATGAGTTCTTCTGGTTGAAGACCGTTTGTAAGTTGATCAAGATTTGAAAATCCTGTTCTTAATCCTGTAATACCGCCTTTTTTATCACGGTTTTTTTCTGTCTTTTCTTTAACTTCGCGCATGACTTGAGCAAGCTCAGTAAATGCAGAGGTTTTTCTTTTTTGTGCGAGAGCAAAAATTTGCTCTTCAGCAATCGTTAAATAATCACTTGCATCAATATCTTCAGTCATTCCTTTTTGAGCAAGTTCTTCTGTTAATGCTATGACTTGTCTTTTTATGGAGCTATCTTTTACGATATCAACATACGTTTCTAAATGCGCAGTGGATGGTACAGCTTCAGATAGCTGTAAAAGATATTTCATGCCCCCTGCTTTTTTAAGCATTTGAGCTTGCTCAAGACGAGATGCAACTGAAGCATAGTCAATTTTCATTTGTTCTTGATGCAAATCCTTCATAGCTTGATAAATCAAACCATGTGCTTCATCAAAGAAATCAGTATTATCTAATTGATCAATCACCTTAACAATCTCTTTAGGGTCTAAAAATATCGTCCCTAAAACCGATTGTTCGGCTTCTTCATGATGGGGTAAACGTTTGGCCATCTATACCACCTACTTTTCTATGACGTGTACTTCAAAGGTTGCTTTAATATCCTTATGGAGTTGAACAGTTGCTGTGTAAATACCAACAGAATTAATATCACTTGATAGTTCAACTTTCTTTTTATCAATTAATATATGATGTGCTTCTTCAAAAGCTTCGACGATTTGCTTGGTGGTAACACTACCAAACATTTTACCATCTTGACCTATTTGAATACCTACAGTTACTTTTTTATGATCGATTTCAGCTTTTAATTTTTTCATAAGATCGATATGTCTTTGTGCTTGAGCAAATGCTTCTTCCTTTGCCTTATTTAAAGCTTGAAGGTTTTCATCACTTGCTACCAATGCTTTCTTTTGAGTGATTAAAAATTGACCATATCCTGATGCAACTTCCACCACATCATCTTTTTTACCCTTACCTTTAACATCTTCTAATAAGATGACTTTCATGAGTTCTCCTCCTCCACCATACTCTAATTCGAGGTATGTTTTTAATTGTTCATAGACTTCTTCAATGGATTTATTTTCTACCTGAGCAGCTGCACTGTTTAAGTGTCCACCTCCGCCAAATGCCTCCATTAAAATTTGCACATTAATTTGTTGGTACGATCTAGCTGATATACCAACGGTTTTATCATCCATACGAGTAATCATGAATGCTGCATCCATGCCGTTAATCGATAATGCCGCTTCAGCGACCTGTGCAAGCAAGATTCTATCATCATAAATATCTGTAGTCACTACAAACGCGAATCTGTCTAAAAAGATATCAACTGTACTTAAGAGCTTATTTATTTCTAGTGTACGCATAAGATCTCTTCTTAACCATAATTTAGCTTCAACAGTATCCGCACCTAAATCCTTTAATCTAGATGCAACTTCAAATGTTCTAGATCCTGTGCGATATGTAAAGTTATTTGTATCTACAAGTAATCCACTATACATAATGGTTGCTTCTAAAGGTGAGATCTTGATTTCTTCTTCCAAATTATAAAAATTAAGTAATTCCATCACAAGTTCGATCGTTGATGATGCATAAGGCTCAATAAATGAGAAAATCGCATCAAAAGTTTCTTCACCTACACGATGATGGTCAATAACTATAAGTTTTTGAGCTTTTTCTAAGATTTCTTTAGACATCACTATTTTTGGTGACTGAGAATCAACGACAATCAGCAATGAATCTTCATTGATAAGATTGAGTGCATCAGCTGATGTCATAAACTGATCTTTGATCATTGGCATTTTTTCTAAAAGCATGTGATGAATTTTATCGCTTGTACGATCTAACTTTTCTTCATCAACAATCATATACGCTAGCTTTTTAGAAGCTTGTGCCATATGATGACAAGCCATCATAGCACCATAAGAATCTAAATCTGCTTGATTGTGACCCATGACTAAGACATTGGATGATTTTTCGATGAAATCTCGAATCGTTTGTGCGTTGATTCTGACCCCTACTCGAGAGGATTTTGCTGCTGCATCATTTTTTGCACCAAAATATTGAATTTTTTGGTCTTGAATATTGACAACAACTTGATCGCCACCACGCTTTTCAGCAAGTTCAACCGCGTTTTGTGCATAAATACCTAATTCTTCATAATCGACATCCCAGGATGCGATTCCCATAGAAATCGATACTCTCACTTGGTTTTGAGTCGAGATTAATCTTATCTTATCTAAAACATCAAACTTATCAGTAATCATGTCATAAAGTTTTTTACGATAGGTTACAAGCATCAGTCTTTCATCGGCATACGGTTTTAAAAATGCATCATACTTATTCGCCCAATCAGAGACTACTGCTAAATATTCGCCTTTTAATGATGATTGCTCAGAGACATCCATAGAACCTAAAGCTTCATCTAAGTTATCTAGATAAATAATTGCCAAGGCTGGTATTTGCTCCATATATCTATTTTTAACTTGTTCTCTTTCAGTCACATTAAATAAATATAAAAATTTTAGCTCTGAACGATAAGTTACGTCAAATGTATCTTGCTTGATTTGCATGGTAAATGATGTTTTATTGGTTTCAACAGCTTGATAAAGACCTTGATGTATATCTTTAAGTGGCTTACCTGCTATTTTTGGATCGAAAATTGATTTTGCATGAGGATTTGCCCATTTGACTTCAAATTGATCATCTAAAGCTAAAATGCCGATTGGTAATTCATTAAAAACCTCATCGCCTACTTGATTGACATGGTAGGATAATTTTGTCCACATGGATAATCTATTTTGAAGCGTTCTAACCTTTTGAGCTGCTTGATAATTGAGTGATACATACATCGCAGCAAAAAAGATGATGATACTCGCCATCATAAAGATTAATGATAAAAGTTGTCTGCCACTTGCAAGTTCAAAAAATGGGATATATAAGATGACACTCACTACTAAAATAATGAATGTTCCACCCAAGAAAAGCCAACGTTTCATGTCTTCACCCGCTTTAGAGTTATTATATCACTTTAAACTTTTAATATAAAGATAAAATCTTTATTCGATAAAAAATATCTCGAAAATAAAAACCCATAAAATGGGTTTCTAAAATGTTTTCTTAATTAGTCTTTTACGAATGGAATAAGTGCCATATGACGAGCTCTTTTAATCGCAATCGCAAGTGGTCTTTGCCATTTAGCAGATGTACCTGTGACACGTCTTGGTAAAATCTTACCGCGGTCAGTGATAAATCTCTTTAATAGCTCAACATCTTTAAAATCGATGTGTTCTACTTTATTTTGAGTAAAGTAGCATACCTTACGACGTTTTTTGAAGCCGCCACCACGTCTGTTTTGTTGCATGATGTTTCCTCCTTAGAATGGTAAATCTTCTTCAGCAGCAAGTTCTTTTGATGTTTCATAGAACTCCTCTTGAAGAGATGATGTTTGTTCTTCTTTTTCATATGGTTCTGAATCGCCCTTCGATTCTAAAAATTGAATCGAGTCACATAGAACCTCTGTGACGTATCGTGTGCCATTTTCAGCCTCATAAGTTCTTGTCTGAATACGACCCTCGATACCGAGTAACGCACCTTTCTTTACGAAGCGCGCTAAATTTTCTGCTTGTTTACGCCAAACGACACATTGGATAAAATCCGCTTGTCTTTCGCCAGATTGATCGGCAAATTGACGGTTCACAGCCAGTGTAAATGATGCGACTGGAATATTTGATTGTGTTTGTTTCACTTCTGGATCTTTGGTAATTCTACCAACCAGAATGACACGATTCATCATATTACTCGCCTTCCTTTACAACAATGAAACGAATAACTTCTTCAGTAATTCGTACGACACGGTTAAATTCAGCAACTGCTTCTGGAGTAGCTTCTACTAATAACCATACGTAATAGCCTTTTCTATGATGCTCAATCTCATAAGCTAAATCTTTTAGCCCCAACTCTTTGAGCTCTAGAACTTGACTTTCAAACCTAACGAATAAATCGTTAAAGTTGTTTACGATCGTTTTAATGTTCTCGCTTTCTACAGTTGGTCGGATGATATACATAATTTCGTATTTTTTCATCTTTCCACCTCCTTCTGGTCTATGGTCTTTGATAAGACAAGGAATATCTTACGCCAAGTCATTATATCATATAATGAGTGTTAATACAATGTTTTTAAGTTTCTTTTTTTAGAGGATAGAATCTAGGATGTCATAGAGTTTTTTAAGTGTTTTCTCTATCGCTTTTTGTCTTGATAATCCTTCTAAATCAACATGCACCTGATGCATGTTTTTATGGAATAATATCGTGATAAATGCTTCGTGATGCGATGTATCTTTTTGAAATGTAGGACCCGCATTACCTGTAATACCCACATGAATATCTGCGTGATATAAATTCGACACACCAATCGCCATTTTTGTTGAAACAATCTCAGAGACAATGCCGTGAGCTAATATGTCTCTTTCTGGTACTTTTAATAGATCTTTTTTGATGTCTGGATGATAAGCGACAATACTGCCTTTAACGATATTTGATGCACCTGGATATTGAATCATTTCATAACATGCCAAACCACCAGTCATACTTTCTGCAAATGCGATAGTTAAGCCTTTTTTAGTTAGTTTTTCAAAAACAATTTTTGATTTCATGAGAGTGCAAATGTCACTGTGACTTCAACAAATGTTGAGCCTTGTTTTCTTAATACCTTAAGGGTATGTTCTTGTCCAAATTCAGCATTAGCAAGCTGTGCACCAATATCTGCAATGGATGTTATGGCTGTACCATTCATTTCAATAATCAAATCATAAAGCTCTAAGTGATCTTTTGCATTTCTTGTTTGATCAAAGCCAATGACTACAACGCCAACTGGATCAGGTGGTAATAAGGATGCATCATTTTGTTCAAGGAATACAGAGACTTCTTGAACTGTAATACCTAATCTAGGACGTCTAACGACTTCAGTGAAATTAATGAAATTTCTAATAGTCGGTGCAATCTTATTAATGGATAATGAGTAGTTTAAACCTTCAGCAGCAATCACGCCATCTTTTGTTGAAATCGATGGCACTTTAGCCACATTAATACCAATGAGTTCACCATTCAGATTAAAGAGTGGTCCACCACTATTTCCAGGATTTAACTCTGCATCATGCATAATAGACAACCCGTCAATACCGTTATATGTATATGAAGGTAAAGAAACGACACCTTGTGTTACATAATTAAACTTTTCGATGCTTTGAGGTGTACCTATCGCGTAAACATCTTGACCTTTAACAATTTCTGTAATGGTATTATCGTTGATAGGTCCTACTGGATGTACACGTAAAACACGTGTTGTTTCAAAACGAACAACAGCGATATCATAAGGCTGATAACCAGCATAATCCTTAACAGGTATATCATTGGCTGTATCACCGCCAAAATGAATATACATTTCACCACCATCTTCAATGACGTGATAGTTTGTAAGTGCATAATAGCGCGTAAGATTTGTATCAACTACCGGTTCAGACTTATAAATAATACCAGAGCCATGTCCAGTTTCAGTCTTAACTGCAATCACACTTGGTTCTACCTCTTTAATCATATTAATGCGTAATTCTTCATAAGGTGTCGGTGATTGATACGGTTCAACGGCACGTAAAGATAGTGTGCATCCCGTTAAGAGTGTCAGTGATAATAAAATAAGTAATAAGGATAATATGCGTTTTTTCATGTGTTTTTTCCTCCTAAGTTAAATAACTTATGTGTATTATGAGTCGTTTGTGCATCGAGTGTTTTTTGATCTATATTTAGCACATCCGCTAACTTTTCTAAAACAAATTTAACATATCCTGGTTCATTCCTTTTTCCTCTTAGGGGTGTCGGTGTTAAGAAAGGACTGTCTGTTTCAATTAAAAGGTAATTCAAATCGATGGCTTTAACGATATCGATGAGCTCATCATTCTTCTTATAAGTAATAGGTCCATCGATACCTACATAAAAACCTAATTCAGTTGTTTTTATAGCATCTTTTACATCTGATGAAAAGCAATGAAAAACGCCTTTAATCTCGCCTTTCAATGGAGAAACCATCTCATAAGCTTCTAAAAATGAATTTCTTGTATGAATCACTAAAGGTAAACCTGTTTCTTTTGCTAATTCAATTTGATACTTAAATGCTTCTCTTTGCTTCTCTTCATTATCTTTACGCCAATAAAAATCAAGCCCACATTCACCAATACCTAGAACCTTAGGATGCTTAAGTAATGGTTTAATAAAATCTAGATCTCCTTCATCCACATAACCAGGATGAAGACCTACTGTTGCATAAACCATATCGTATGTTTCAGCAAGTTCAATCGCTCTTAAGCTAGATTTATGATCCATACCAATGACGATGATGTATGATAAACCATTTTCTTTAGCTCTTTTGATGACTTGATCCATATCATCATTAAAATCATCCATATTCAAATGTGCATGTGTATCAATCATAGAAATCACCTTTCGATTACTCATATTTTATCATATTAGGGTAAAAAAAAGTGATGCATCACACCACTTATTCAAAAATCACATTTTTTAATTCATTTAACAAAAAAGAGGCTTTCGCCTCTTTAAATGTTTTTAGACTATTCTAAGATTTTAACAACTGAACCAGCGCCGACTGTACGTCCACCTTCACGAATTGAGAACTTAGTTCCTTCTTCGATAGCAATTGGGTGAATTAGTTCAACGATCATTACTGTGTTGTCACCTGGCATAACCATTTCTGTACCTTCTTGAAGTGTAATAACACCTGTTACGTCAGTTGTACGGAAATAGAATTGTGGGCGATAGTTTGAGAAGAACGCTGTATGACGTCCACCTTCTTCTTTAGAAAGAACGTATACTTGTGCTTCAAACTTAAAGTGTGGGTTCACTGATTTTGGTTTAGCTAATACTTGTCCACGTTCAACTTGGTCGCGGTTTACACCACGAAGAAGTGCACCGATGTTGTCACCAGCTTCTGCATAGTCAAGTAATTTTCTAAACATTTCAACGCCTGTTACAACAGTTTGCTTAGTATCTGTAATACCAACGATTTCAACTGGGTCACCGACTTTAACTTGTCCACGCTCAACACGTCCAGTAGCAACTGTACCACGACCTGTAATCGTAAATACGTCTTCAACTGGCATTAAGAATGGCTTGTCTGTTTGTCTTACTGGGAGTGGAATGTATGAATCTACAGCATCCATTAATTCTTGTACTGTAGCTTCCCATTTTGGATCGCCATTAAGTGCGCCTAAAGCTGAACCACGGATGACAGGAATTTCATCACCTGGGAAATCATATTCTGATAATAATTCACGAACTTCCATTTCGACTAAGTCTAATAATTCTTCGTCATCAACCATATCAGATTTGTTTAAGAATACAACTAATCTTGGTACACCAACTTGGCGTGATAATAAGATGTGTTCTCTTGTTTGTGGCATTGGGCCGTCTGCAGCTGATACAACTAAGATACCGCCGTCCATTTGAGCAGCACCAGTAATCATGTTTTTAACGTAGTCAGCATGTCCTGGGCAGTCAACGTGTGCGTAGTGTCTCTTTGTTGTTTGATATTCAACGTGTGCAGTGTTAATTGTAATACCGCGTTCTTTTTCTTCTGGTGCTGAGTCAATAGATGCATAGTCTTTTACGTCTGCTAAACCTTGTTTTGATAATACAGTTGTGATAGCAGCTGTTAAAGTAGTCTTACCATGGTCAACGTGGCCAATAGTACCAATGTTAACGTGTGGCTTAGTTCTTTCAAATTTTTGTTTTGCCATTTTAAAATTTCCTCCTATTTTTATGAGTTATATTATATTTTTTGTTTATTAAGAAACCATATTCATTGTATATGAAAATATACATTTTTGCAAGTGGATTAGTTTACTCCACGCTTTTTAACAATTTCTTCCATAATCGATTTTGGACAACGGTCATAATGAGCAAATTGCATCATAAATGTTGCGCGTCCTTGAGTGTTTGAACGAAGTGCTGTTGCGTATCCAAACATTTCGGCAAGTGGCACAAATGCTCTAATAGAAACTGCGTTATCACGACCTTCTTGACTTTCTAAGCGACCACGTCTTGAGGTGATATCACCGATAACGTTACCGACATAATCATTAGGTACGATGACTTCAACGTCCATAATTGGTTCAAGTAATACTGGGTTAGCCTTCGTTTTTGTTTCTTTTAAAGCCATAGATGCTGCAATCTTAAATGCCATTTCAGATGAGTCGACATCATGGTAAGAACCGTAATGTAGGGTTGCTTTAATGTCGATGACTGGATAGCCAGCTAAGATACCATTAGGTAATGCTTCTTCTAAACCTTTTAGAACTGCTGGTATGTATTCTCTAGGAATCACACCACCAACAACTTTATCAACGAATTCAAAGCCTTTACCTGGATTTGGTTCAAACTTAATTTGAACGTGTCCATATTGTCCACGACCACCAGATTGTCTAACGAACTTACCTTCGATGTCAGCTTCACCAGCAATTGTTTCACGGTATGATACTTGAGGTTCAGCAACATTAGCTTCTACCTTAAATTCACGTTTCATACGATCTACAATAATCTCTAGGTGTAACTCACCCATACCAGCAATAATCGTTTGACCTGTTTCATGATCTGTAAACGTCTTAAAGGTTGGATCTTCTTCAGCAAGCTTTTGTAAAGCGACTGCCATTTTATCTTGGTCTTGTTTTGTTTTTGGCTCAATAGCGACGTTAATAACAGGCTCTGGGAAATTCATAGACTCTAAGATGATATCATCTTTTTCTGCAGTCAATGTATCACCTGTTGTTGTGTCTTTTAAGCCAACAACAGCTGCGATATCACCAGCGAAAACTTCTTTAATTTCTTCACGGTGGTTCGCATGCATTTGAAGGACACGTCCAAATCTTTCTTTAGAACCTTTTGTTGTGTTTAACACGTAAGATCCTGAAGTTGTTTGACCTGCATACACTCTAAAGAATGTAAGACGTCCAACATATGGGTCAGTCATAACTTTAAATGCTAAAGCTGTAAATGGTTCACTATCTGATGGATGACGAACAACTTCGTTACCATAAGAGTCATGACCAATCACTGAGTCAATATCTGTAGGTGCTGGTAGATAATCTACAACAGCATCTAACATTTTTTTAACACCTTTGTTTTTAAATGAAGTACCACAGACCACTGGGAAGAATTTAACAGCTAGTGTACCTTTACGGATTGCCTTCTTGATAGCTTCGATAGTGATTTCTTCACCCTCTAAGTAAGCCATCATTAAATCTTCATCAAAATCTGCGATTGCTTCGATTAATTCATTTCTTTTTGTTTCAACGATATCCTTTAAATGCGCAGGAATCGGTACTTCTTCATTTTTTTCATCAGCAGAGCCATCATAAACATATGCTTTTCTTTCAATGATATCAATGATACCTTTAAAATCAGCTTCAGCACCGATTGGCCATTGGATAGCATAAGCTTTAACGCCTAAACGATTGTGCATCGTTCTAATCGCACGAGCGAAATCGGCACCTATTTTATCCATTTTGTTGACATAAACAATTCTTGGTACTTTATATTCGGTGGCTTGTCTCCAAACAGTTTCTGTTTGAGGCTCTACCCCAGCTTGTGCATCTAAGACTGCAACAGCGCCGTCTAAGACGCGAAGTGATCTTGATACTTCAACCGTGAAATCAACGTGACCCGGAGTGTCAATGATATTGATGCGGTAATCTTTCCAAAATGCAGTGGTTGCTGCAGATGTGATGGTAATCCCGCGCTCTTGCTCTTGTTCCATCCAGTCCATTTGAGAAGCACCATCATGCGTTTCACCAATTTTATGAATTTTACCAGTATGGTATAAAATTCTTTCTGTCGTTGTTGTTTTACCCGCGTCAATATGGGCCATAATGCCAATATTGCGGACTTTGTTTAATGGGAATACACGTGGCATAATTTATAACTCCTTCTTACCAGCGATAGTGAGCAAATGCTTTATTTGCTTCAGCCATGCGGTGTACATCTTCACGCTTCTTAACGGCTGCGCCTAATCCTTGAGATGCATCAATAATTTCTTTTGCTAATCTTTCTTCCATGGTTTTTTCGTTACGTAATCTTGCGTAGTTGATTAACCATCTTAATCCTAATGTTGTTTTTCTTGAAGCTCTAACTTCAGTTGGTACTTGGTAGTTTTGACCACCAATACGACGTGAACGAACTTCAATTACTGGCATGATGTTATTTAATGCTTCATTGAAGACATCAATTGGTTCACGACCAGTCACTTCTTTGACGCGATTAAATGCGCCATATAAAATGCCTTGAGCTGTACCTTTTTTACCGTCTTCCATAATGGTGTTGACGATACGAGTGACAAGCTTTGATTGGTAAATTGGATCTGGTAAAACGTCGCGTTTTACAATATGACCTTTACGTGGCATGAGTTCACCTTCTTCCTTTCAGATTCTTTCATTGTTTAATTTTTGATTTATTATTTTCTTCCAGCTGGTTTAGCAGGTGCGCCTGCTTTAGGACGCTTAGCACCATACTTAGAACGTGCTTGCTTGCGGTTTGCAACGCCTGATGCGTCTAGAGTACCGCGTACGATATGATAACGTACCCCTGGTAAGTCTTTAACACGACCACCGCGGATAAGCACAACACTGTGTTCTTGTAAAGAGTGTCCAATACCTGGAATGTAAGCTGTCACTTCTGTTTGGTTAGATAAACGAACACGGGCATACTTACGTAAAGCTGAGTTAGGTTTTTTAGGTGTCATGGTTGTAACACGTGTACATACCCCACGCTTTTGTGGTGATGTATAATCTGATTCACTCTTTTGTAAGCTGTTATATCCATAGCCTAGAGCAGGTGATTTAGATTTATACTTCTTGTCCGTTCTTCCATTTTTTACAAGTTGCGAAATTGTTGGCATTTCTTGTTCTCCTTTCTTTACACATATCCATGTGTTCCATTTTACTGACTAAAAAATATTTTTGGCTTAATAGAGCCAAAATAATAAGTCTTTTAATGCGTGTTTTACGCAGCGTTTTAATTATACAATAGGATACGTTCAATGTCAATGTTTTTAATCTAAAAAATGCGTAAAAAAAGCAGATTTTGAGGTAAAATCTGCGGATTAGCTGACTTTCAGGAAAAGAAACGCACCGTAAGAATCAGAAAACTACAAGTGATTGCATGCAAAGTCATAAGACCCATGAGTGGTTTGATTAATGATTTATGTCGATATATCATGAAGTACATGATTTTTTCTATGAGTAGGGTAACAAAAATGAAGTATGGCCATGTTTGGTTAAAAAATGGATTAAGTTTTATGGGTAGCCAGGAAAATCCATTGAAGCCCATCCTTACCCACGTATAAAACATAATTATCAGAAATATTGTTGATAGCAAGAGTATATAGGGGGTTTCTTCTTTTTTGACTGAAAAAAGCTTTAAAATGATAAATCTTGCTGCGATACTTGCAATTAAGACAACGCTCAACAATGCAATGTTTAATGTGATCATAGGATTATATTCAACTTCGTAAAATGAAGTAGGTACGGGATTATGTTGATCAAATACGATATGTGAATTGATATCATATCTTTCATAAAATGATCTTTCAGGTAACTGAATTTCGTCTGATATCCAGACAATCTCTCCATCTATATGGTAAACAACTTTAAATGCTTGAATATATCTTGATTGACCACGGGATACACCAAAATTAAAAATAATACCATCGACATCATATACTTCGACTATATCCTTACTTGATCGTTCAATAAATGCATGATAACTAACCCATTCATCATTTTCTAAAAATGTATAGGTTTCATAAAGAGGATGTAATTCTTTATATAGATCAGATGGTTCATCAAAATAGTTAAGATCTTTTAAACCTTTTCTTATCAAAATGTCAATATCACCATCAAAATGAAAGCTCTCCTGCTCTATATCATAAATGATGTCATCTCCTGTTATTTTTATTGAGATGCCTTCATATAAACTGAGTGCCATGCCATGGACTGTAAAAAGATTGAAACTAAAACATATGATGATTATCAGAATTATTTTTTTCATGTTCATACCCCCAACATGGATTTGATACTTATATTATAACTAGAAATGATGACAAAGTTATGACAAAAAAATAAAAGGTGTTCAGCTTAGAAGCCAAACACCTCTTGAATGACGATGTAAATCTCTAGTCCTTTATAAATAAATGCATCAATGAGTACCCAAATAAGATTTGAAATGGCAAGATACCGATTGAGACTGGAATATTTAGTTTAAGAAGTGGTGTTACGATAAAACTGATAGGTAAAATAAGTGCCATAGAAATGATTAAATAGAATATGGGCATGACAATCCGATCAAGCTTAAAGTTCAATATCCATGTATTTTTATCATATATTCTAGCATATGGAAGACTAATTAAAGCACCTATAAGTGAAAATCTCACAAAATCAATAACATATGCTTTTCTTAGTTCAAAACTTTCTAGTGTGTTGGCTTTGAATATTTCTGTAACATACAAGACAACAATGATAAATATAACTATTGTCGCTTGCTTTATGTAGTGCATTCTCAATAATCTTTTCATGTCATCTCCTTTTATTTCTAGCTATATTTCATCATTAGGATTAATATTTAAATCGCTGATTGCTAATTCTCTTTGCAATTTAATAAGATAATTTAACTCATCATATGTCATGATATCTTCCTTTAAAACATCCTCTATTTCATGAAAGCTCTCATTGTGATATATATAGTATGGTATCGAATCATAAAAGTGTCTCGTACTAAAGTAATAAGCGTATTCACCCATGTTAAACATGTATTGCTTATGAAACAATGTTCTATCTTTTATGAATCTATAAATCACTTTTGACTGATAGTAAATTTCTGGATAATATAATTTGTATTCAGCTTGATCGTATACCTGTCTTGCATAAAGTATTTCTAAATCATCTATGTTTGCAGTTAAAAAATCTACACCTAAAAATTGTGGGTTTTGTATGTGCGATAGTGTGTACTGTAATCCATTTATCGTAAATATATGCTCATATGAAATAGCATATCTGTCTGGAATATCAAGTGGAACCTCTACAGAATCAAGGATTGATACTTTCGAAAACTTAAAGATATGTGCTAAGACATCTATGTTATAATCAAAAAGATCAATTAACTCATTCAAATGATATATATTGTCATTCTTTTTGAAGAGTAATGGTAGACGATATCTATTTGAATAAAACTGATGTGTCTGTGATTCATATTGAAGATAAGCGGTATTTACTTGGAATCGATTGATTTCAATCAGCCATTCATATACATCAAATCCATCAAGTTCACCAATTTTATAATAATAGCCCACTCCTTTTTCTTGATGTAAGCCAAGGAATTCACTATCTACCTCTATGACATCTAAATATGGTCCAAAATAAGATAGCGCATCAAATGGTGGCATTGATGGTCCTGTTAATATGAGTGCTGCATCGTCAATGGATGTAACTTCCTCATCTAAATAGATGTAGTGATGTAGTTTTTTGTAACTTATGAATGTAATATGTTCATTATTAGGTTCATTAATCTTTGATGAATCACTCAGATCTGTTTGCTCTATGTTGTTTTCTTGGCATGAAAAGAGTACAAGAGATAATAAAAATATGATTAATAGTTTTTTCATCACTGATCCCCCGTTGATTTTTATAGATATTTTACCAAAAAGTATAAAAAAAACCAAATGCTGATCATTTGGCTTGTTGTTCAACTAATTTTACTTCTATTAAATTTAAGGTAACTGCACCGATTGCATTCCCTGTAATCCATAGGATTAAATAGATCATAGCCTTCAATGTGAAAGTCAAACTCATTGACATGTAAAGCATGTTAGCGACACTATGTTCAAAGGATGCGAGTATAAAGATTGCTACAGGCATGATTACAATTAAAACTCTTAAGAGAGATATTTCTAATTTCTTATAGTTTTCAACTGCAATATACATCATCATCCCACAGAAAACGGCAAGAATCAATGTTTCATACCAGGATTTATCGAGTTTTCCTAAGAAAATAACTTCTGATTTTAAGATGATATCACTCAAACCAGTGAACCTAAACAGTAATCCTAAACTCATGATACCTATGACATTACCAATGAGTGTTTGAACTAAAATCTTCAAATAACCCTTTTCATAAGGGAGTGCATATCCAACTTTTCCGGTATATAGGAAATACCCTTTAGAAACAACCATTAAGAGGCCAAAGCTAAAGAAAAGTGCACCAATGATCTTATTTTCTAATGATAAATAGATAATCCCTGCAAAGCCAATCATAAGTCCTGCCATGATGGCTTTTAGTATGATGTTTTTATGCATGTCTAATCCTTTTTAAACCCGTAGATGATGCCTACGATGTGATTTGCTAGTTTTGCTGGTAATAATTTATGGAGTAAAACAAACACTTTATATTTCACGCCAATCGTTTTATAGAGTGGCATATGTTTTTTAATCACTAATTTATGAATGATTTTTGCTGCATATTCTGGATCCATGCCGTTTCTTTCGTCATCTTCCATCACTGCAACTGATCTTTCGACACGTTTTTTATAAATATCTGTATCGATATCATTTTTTCTTCTATTTTTTGTAAATCCTGTCTTAATATCACCAGGCATCACACAACATACTTTGATACCATAAGGAGCAACTTCAATATTTAAAGCTTCTGAAAAGCTATTAATCGCTGCTTTAGATGCTGAATAAAATGCTTGGAATGGAATGGATAATCTCGATGCGACTGAGCTCACATTAATAATCTTTCCGCCTTTTGATGCTCTTAAAAATGGTAGCATTGCTTTAGTAGAGTTAAAAACACCCATGAAATTTACATCCATGAGATATTTTGCATCTTCTATAGATGTGTCTTCGATACTTCCTGAGATGCCCATACCTGCATTATTAATCAAGCAATCAATCTTACCTTCAATTTCAAAAATATCTTGATATGCTCGTTTTAATTCTTCAATTTTTGTCACGTCTGCTTGGATACTTTTGATGTTTTTTTCATGGACTTTGGTACGTGATATACCATACACTTTATGTCCTTTTTGGCATAAGTACTTAGCGATGGATAACCCAATACCCGAAGACGCGCCAGTGACAACAATAACCTTCATTTTTAATCCTCAATACTCTCTGTTTGTTTCAAGACTTCTGCAATCTTTTCAATCGCGATGTCCATAAGTTCTTTCGTATGTGTTGCTGTATAGCTCGTACGAATTAAGCATTCACCAATTGGTGTTGCTGGTGGTAATACTGGGTTTACATACACCCCATTTTCAAATAGCATATTACATGCGACCATCGTTCTAAGTGGTGTGTATGTAAATATTGGAATAATTGGTGTTCTTGAATCTCTAATCTTTAATCCTTTTTTCTTTAAGCCTTCACGCATATAATCAGCAATATCATGCAGAGCTTGTACGCGTTCAGGTTCTCTTTTTAAAACATGAAGTGCTGCAAGTGCTGCAGCTGTATTTGCTGGCGGAATCGCTGCTGAGAAAATATAAGGTCTTGAATTATGACGAATATAATCAACGACGTCGCTTTCAGCTGCGACATAACCACCTAAAGATGCGAGCGATTTTGAGAATGTACCCATAATGATATCGACTTCATTTTCTAATCCAAAATGTTCTGCTGTACCACGTCCATTAGGACCCATCACACCAAAACCATGTGCATCATCTACCATGACGCGTGCACCATATGTTTTAGCCAATCTCACAATATCAGGTAATTTACAAATATCGCCAGACATAGAAAAGACGCCATCAGTAATGATGAGTTTACCTTTATTTTCTGGTGCTTTTGCAAGCTTCTTTTCTAAATCTTCCATATCGTTATGCTCATAGCGAATCACTTCTGCATAGCTTAATCTTGTACCATCATAAATGGATGCGTGATTTTCTTTATCAGAAAAAATGATGTCATTTCTACCAGCGATAGCAGAAATAATACCTAAGTTGCTTTGGAAACCTGTAGAAAAAATCGTGCAATCTTCTTTGTTTAAAAATGATGCAAGTTCTTTTTCTAATGTTTTATGTAAATTTAAAGTTCCATTTAAAAATCTTGAGCCAGATACACCTGTACCATACTTAAGGGTTGCATCTACAGCTGCTTGAATCACTTCTGGATGTGATGTGAGTCCTAGGTAGTTATTTGATCCAATCATGATCATTTCTTTACCTTCCATATGAACAACGATATCTTGTTTACTCGTTAATTCGTGGAAATAAGGATAATATCCGCCTTCACGTGCTTTTTTAGCTGTATCATACTGATAACACTTTTTGAATAAATCCATAATTCAATCCTCTTTTCAAAAAACCGCTTAAATCTATTATATTATACTTTAACTCATTTACATAGTCATTATAATAGAAATCATGAAAAATTGTGTTAAAAAAAAGGATATATATATCCTTTGTAAAAAGTAAAAAGTGGGAAAACATATCAAACATTGGTTGAAAAAGGATATCATGTACATACTTAAAAGGACTCTAAACTTTTAAGCGTACTAAAAAACGTTTTTGTTTATACTGGAAATAGGGAGAGAAAAGTATAGAAAATTTTTATTGATATCCTTTTTTCTATTGTCATGAACCGATGTTTTCCATGATTATTATAATGATAAAAGTATTTTAGTCAACCTTTTTTTTATGAATACGTTTTCAAAAGAAAAAGTGTGCAATTTTTAGATTGCACACCCATGTTTTTGCATGTTATGAAAATGAATAGAGATTAAAGCTGCGAGCTTTGCATTATTGAAGACAAGTTCAATATTTGAATCTAAGGATTTTCCTTCTGTTAAATGCTTAATTTTTGATAGTAAGAATGGGGTAACTAACTGTCCTGTGATGTTTTTCTCTTTAGCTTCCTTTAAGGCTTCTTCGATTGCTTGATCGATGATGTCATGATCCATAGAATAAGCTTCTGGAATAGGGTTAGCAATGACCACACCACCTTTAAGTTTAATTTGCCACTTTGTATATAAGAGTCTAGCGATACTTTCTGGTGTATCTAGTCTATAATTAACTTTATAGCCGCTTTCTCTTGAGTAAAAAGCTGGGAGTTCATCTGTTTGATAACCTATAACTTCAACGCCTTTGGTTTCTAAATACTCTAAAGTAAGACCTAAATCTAAAATAGACTTCGCACCTGCACAAACGACACAGATATTTAAATCAGATAACTCTTCTAAATCTCTTGAAATATCAAATGTTAATTCAGCGCCACGATGCACACCGCCAATCCCACCGGTCGCAAACACTTTAGTGCCGACCATGGATGCCACTAAAGATGTCCCTGAAACTGTGGTTGCGCCTGTAAGTCCTTGGCTTAAAACATATGCGAAATCTCTTTTTCCTACCTTATATACATCTTTTGCTTGAGCTAAATATTCGATTTCATCTTTTGTTAAACCAACTTTTATTTTTCCTTTGATAATCGCGATTGTCGCGGGTACCGCGCCTTCTTTTTTAATGATATCTTCAACCTCTAGTGCCATCTTGACATTATCAGGATAAGGCATGCCATGAGATATGATGGTTGATTCTAATGCTACGACTGGCTGATGATCAAATAATGCTTTTTGAATGTCTGGGTGAATTTCAATAAATGCGTTCATGTTAAATACTCCTTAATCATATGTTCTAATAAATCTTTTGTTAATGTTTCATAGACAGCTTTTTCTGAATGAAGGTTAATAAGTGCATTGGCAATGCCAGTTGTGAGTGGATCTAAATGGTTGATCTTGCCATAGATTGCTCCAGCGAAGAAAGCGTCCCCTGCACCTACTTGATAGTGTTCTTTAGTAGGCAAGCTTTTTCTCATATAAGCCTTATTTTGATCTGCATAATAAGCACCATCCTTACCAAGCGTTATTAAGACTTCTTTAACACCTTGAGAAATTAAAAAGTCGCCCATTTGATTTAAGGACTCTATGCCTTTATAATTGATTCCTGTTAATGTTTCTGCTTCAATAAGGTTTAATTTAATCGTATGTATATGACCTAGTAAATGTTTAACCTTCAATGCCTTTTTAGTAGAAATGACGTCGACATACATAGGCTTTTTAAGTGTCTCTAATAAATAAGTCGTCACCTCTTCTGATAGATTGGTATCCATCACAATTAAATCAAACTCATTCATCTTTTTTATATGTTCCTTAAAAAATGATACAGGTACCTTCGTTAACTCATCCATGGCTGCAATACCAACATAATCATCACCGTGATGATCAATGATTTGAACATATGTTGGTGTCGATGCTACCTCATAGGATACGATTTTTAGATGTGCTTTTTCTGCTTCATGTAAAATCATGTCTCCGATTTCATCATGAGCAATTGCTGTCATGAGTGTCGTATCAAAACCAAGACGACTCAAATTCTCAGCGATGTTTCTACCAACACCACCGACTGATTTTTTCATATATCCAGGATTGGAATCATAGAGTTTTAATGTTTGATGTGGATATAAAAATAGATCTATAACTGCGCCACCAATAACTAAAATTTTCATACGTCACCTCATCATGATTACTCATATTATATCATTTATCACACGAAAAAACATGATGAAAAAAGGCACTGATTATTCAGTGCCTTTAAGCATTTTTTAGTAATCTAGTTCCTCTTCTTCGAGGTCTGTATTTGAACGATCATATTCAAAGAATGATTCACGTAAAATACCTGTACCTGCTGGAATAAGTCCACCAATGATGACATTTTCTTTTAAGCCATGGAGTTCATCTGTCTTACCTTTAATCGCTGCATCTGTTAGGATTCTTGTTGTTTCCTGGAAGGATGCTGCAGATAAGAAGGAGTCACTTCTTAAGCTTGCTCTAGTGATACCAAGTAAAATTGGTCTACCAACAGCTGGACGCTTAAAGCTTGCAAATGCCTTTTTATTTTCACGCTTGAATTCTGATATGGATACTTCAGTACCTGGAAGTAATTCAGTATCGCCTTCAGTCACAACCGTAATACGTCTTAACATTTGGCGAATGATGAGCTCAATATGCTTATCACTAATTTCTACCCCTTGTGCACGATAAACCTTTTGAACTTCTTCTAGGATATATAATTCAGCAGCTTCTGCTGATACAATTCTTAGAAGTTCTTTAGGGTTAATCGAACCTGGTGTTAATTTTTGACCTGCTTTAACGCTCGCACCTTTACGTACTAATGCTTCAACGTTTGGATCCACGGTATATTTGAATTCTTTATCTTCTTTATCAACAATGGTAATTATAGATACACCACCACGTTGACGGTCAACAGCTTTAACCTTGCCATCAACTTCAGATAAAATTGCTTTACCTTTTGGATTTCTCGCTTCAAATAACTCTTGAATACGAGGTAAACCTTGTGTAATGTCTGATGTAGATGCAACCCCACCAGTATGGAATGTTCTCATGGTTAACTGTGTACCAGGTTCACCAATCGATTGTGCTGCAACAACACCGACTGCTTCACCGACTTCAACTCTTGTGTTTGTTGCTAAGTTTCTACCATAGCATTTCGCACAAACGCCGTTATCGGAATTACATGTTAAGTTGGAACGAATTTCTACTGATTCAATGCCTGCTTTAATAATTGAAGCTGCAATTTCTTCAGTGATAAGTTCGTTTCTTTTGACATAAACTTCATTTTTAGCTTTTGGATTAATCACATCTTTAGCCGCATAACGACCGACTAAACGGTCATAGAGTGGCACGATTTCCTTTGTATCATCAAAGACTGAAGCCATAACTACGCCACGCTCTGTGCCGCAATCTTCTTCAACAACGATGACATCTTGAGAAACGTCAACTAAACGACGTGTTAAATATCCTGATTCCGCTGTCTTTAACGCGGTATCGGTAGAACCTTTTCTCGCACCATGGGTGGAGATGAAGAACTCAGAAACTGTTAAGCCTTCTCTAAAGGAAGCTTGAACAGGGACTTCGATAATTTCACCCTTAGGGTTGTTCATTAAACCACGCATACCAGCTAGCTGTGCGAAGTTTGATGCGTTACCACGCGCACCAGAATCACTCATCATATAGATGTTGTTATCCTTATCAAACTCAGCCATTAAGCCTTTTTGGATATCTTCACGTGCATCTTGCCATTCTTTAATGACTAAATCTCTACGTTCAGAATCTGTAAGCATACCATCTTCATACCATTCAGTAATTTGTTCGATATTTTGATTGGTTTCTTCAATGCGAGCTTGTTTACCTGAGAATACATTGATATCAGCGAATGATACTGTAATACCAGCAACTGTTGAATATCTAAAGCCTAAATCCTTAAGTCTATCTAGCATCTTAGATGTTTCAGAAATATGTAAGAGTTTAAAGACTTGTGCAATAATTTGTGATAAGAATTTCTTCTTAAATGGTGCTGGGATCTCAATATGCTTCATAGCGACTTTAGGATTTTGTCCTTTCGCGATGAAATATTTATCTGGTGTTTGTAATTCTAAGTTTTCAGTGGTTGGTTCATTTAAATAAGGGAAGCTTGGAGGTAAGATGCGGTTGAATATAAGCTTACCTAATGTTGTAAGTAAGTATTTTTTCTTTTGATCTTCCGTAAATCTTTGATTGATAGAGTTTGGATCAACAACGATTCTTGTATGTAAGCCAATCTCATCATGTTGATAAGCAAGATATGCTTCATCAAAGCTTGTAAAGAAATGACCTTCATTTCTGTTTTTATGGTCATGCTCTTTTTGTTTTTCATCTTTTCTATAACCACTAAATGTTTTTTCTAAAGATGTTTCAATCGTTAAATAATAGTTACCTAAAACCATATCCTGAGATGGTGTAACAACTGGTTTACCATCTTTAGGGTTTAAGATGTTATTAGACGCGAGCATGAGTAATCTTGCTTCCGCTTGAGCTTCATTAGAAAGTGGCACGTGGACCGCCATTTGGTCACCGTCAAAGTCTGCATTAAACGCAGGTGTAACGAGTGGGTGAAGGCGAATCGCTTTACCATCGATTAATTTAGGTTCAAATGCTTGGATACCAAGTCTATGAAGTGTCGGCGCACGGTTTAGTAAAACCGGATGTTCTCTAACAACCTTTTCTAAAGCTGCATAGACATCATCATCCATTTTCTCATATTTAGCATTGGCATTTTTCTTCGCATTTGCATCATTGCCTTGGAGTTTTTGTAATTCTCTTAAGACGAATGGCTTGAAAAGGATAATCGCCATTTCACGTGGAATACCACATTGATACATTTCTAAGTCTGGTCCAACGATAATAACAGAACGTCCTGAATAATCCACGCGTTTACCAAGAAGGTTTTGTCTAAAGCGTCCTTGTTTACCGCGTAACATATCAGATAATGATTTTAAGTGTCTGTTTCTTTCAACAGCTGCTTTTTTACCGCGTTTTGCATTATCAAATAAGGCATCAACCGCTTCTTGAAGCATACGTTTTTCGTTTTTTGTAATTAGTCTTGGTGCCATTTGTTCTTTTTGTTTTTTCAAACGATTGTTACGGTTTAAGATTCTGCGATAAAGATCGTTAAGGTCAGTTGTTGCGAAGCGTCCACCATCTAATGCAACCATCGGTCTTAAATCAGGTGGAATAACAGGAATCACATCCATAACCATCCATTCTGGTTTGTTGTCAGAGTTGTTGAAAGCTTCAACAACTTCTAAGCGTTTAATGATGCGATCTCTTTTTTGTTTAGAAGACGTTTTTAATTTTCTTCTTAAAGACTTCACTTCTTTATCTAAATCTAATTCTTGTAAAAGTTTTTTAACTGCTTCAGCACCCGTTAAGGCTTGGAATCTTGAACCATATTCTTCTGTTAAAGCAGAATAATCTTGTTCAGATAAAATTTGTTTTTTAGCAAGTGGCGCTGTGCCTGGATCAGTGACGATATATGATGCATGATAAACAACTTCTTCTAAAGCCTTCGCTTTAATACCTAAAAGGATTGCTAAGCGTGAAGGAGAGTTCTTTAAATACCAAGTGTGTACCACTGGTGCTTCTAATTCTATATGACCCATGCGTTCTCTACGCACCTTAGATTCGGTAATTTCAATACCGCATTTTTGACAAATTTGGCCTTTATTACCGCTTTGTTTTTTACCACACGCACATTGATAATCTCTTGTTGGTCCGAAAATTCTTTCGCAGAATAATCCACCTTCTTCAGGCTTAGATGTACGGTAGTTAATAGTTTCGTGTGTTTTGACTTCACCATAAGACCATTGTCTAATTTCTTCTGGTGATGCTAAACGAATTTTTAAATGTGAATACGTTCTAGAACCATATCCTTTACGAATCGGTTGAACATGACGATGAATACGTTCATCCATGTCAATTTCTGAAAGTATGGATTCTTCTTCAAACACTTCGCCTGTAACTTCGTCATGGTGAACATGTTCTTTAAGTGCATCAAAACCATAAAACTCTAAAATACCATTGATTTCTGTTCTAAGTAATAAATCATCTTCAAATAAATGGTATAAAGTGTGACGATCAAATTCTAATAAAGCCTTTAAATCTTCGATATGAGCGTTTCTTAAAATATCGACTGATTCTTGACTGATGTTTAAATTATCAAGTGATCTTGGTAATTGATAGCGACGTAATATCGATTTAATTTCTTCAAAAGAATCACTAAGTAGTAAATTTAACTCCTTCAAGTTGAACGTGTTAAAATCCTCTAACTGATCAATACCAGATAATTTGAGTTGCTTGAGCGCTTCTTCTGACAGTTTTAAAGATTCAACATGTAGTGTTAATTTCTCTTTAGCCATTAACGAAACCCTCCTCTAAATTTATTGTTGGTATGATCAACCAGTGATTTTTCAGCTTCGTTTTCACCTGTGGTTGCATCAATGAGTTCTACATATAAGCCTAATGCTTGTAGTTCTCTTGTTAAAACTCTAAATGATTCTGGAATGGATGCTTGTGGGACTGGTTTATCATGTGTAATCGCTGAATAAACCTTGTTTCTACCAAGCATATCATCTGATTTAACAGTAAGCATTTCTTGTAACGTATGTGCAGCACCATAAGCGTAAAGTGCCCATACTTCCATTTCCCCGAAACGTTGACCACCATTTTGAGCTTTACCGCCCATTGGTTGTTGTGTAACGAGTGTGTATGGTCCAACTGAACGTGCATGGAGTTTGTCATCAACCATGTGTGATAGCTTAATCATGTACATGACACCTACTGAAATTCTATTTTCATAAGGCTCACCTGTACGACCATCATAGAGTGTTGTTTTACCATCTTCACCAAATTGTGTAATGAATGGATCATCAGTCTTTTCATAGTTGTTATAAGCTTCTGCCATAATCTTCTTTAAGTCATCATCAGAAACACCATCAAATACAGGTGTTGCAATTTTGATGCCTAACATTTTTGCTGCCATACCTAAATGGATTTCAAGAATTTGTCCGATATTCATACGTGATGGTACCCCAAGTGGGTTTAACATGATGTCAATCGGTGTACCGTCAGCCATGTATGGCATATCTTCTCTTGGTAATATTTTTGAAATAACACCCTTATTACCATGGCGACCAGCCATCTTATCACCTTCAGAGATTTTTCTCTTTTTAGCAATATAAACTCTAATCGCTTCATTGACACCACTTGGTAATGCATCTCCATTTTTCTTAGAGAAATATTGGATGGATTGAACAACCCCTCCTCCACCATGTGGTACACGTAAGGATGAATCACGATATTCTCTTGATTTTTCACCGATGACTGCATGAATGAGCTTTTCTGATGGTGATGGTTCAAATACACCTTTAGGTGTAATCTTACCGACAAGGATATCGCCTTCTTTAACTTCTGAACCTGGGATGATAATACCTCTTTCATCAAGGTTCTTTAACGCGTCTAAGCCTGCATTAGGTACTTCGCGTGTAATTTCTTCTTTACCAGAACCTGTTTTTAAGTCTCTGGTTTCAATTTCATATTCATCAATGTGAATGGATGTATAAACGTCTTCTTTCACTAAATCTTCTGAAAGAATGATCGCATCTTCGTAGTTGTAGCCTTCCCATGTCATGAACGCAACAGTGACGTTACGGCCAAGGGCAAGTTCACCCTTTTGAGTTGAAGGACCATCTGCTAAGATGTCGCCTTTTTCAACATATTCCCCTACATTCACTAATGGGCGTTGGAGAATACATGTATCTTGGTTTGATCTAAAGAAACGAATGAGATCATACGTTTCACTTTGACCCATACCATAATCTCTTAAGGTCTTAGCCATTTCATAGGTAAATGGTTTATTTGGATCGTATAACACTTGATCACCGACCATAACTTTCATATCTGGTTCAGGTGTAATCACAATCTTTGTTGAATCTGCATAAGTCACAAATCCCGAAACCTGTGAAACGATGACAGCTCCAGAGTCTTTTGCTGCACGATATTCAATACCAGTACCCACAATCGGTGAATCTGGTTTTAATAATGGTACAGCTTGACGTTGCATGTTTGCACCCATAAGTGCACGTGACGCATCGTCATGCTCTAAGAATGGAATCGTTGAAGTCGCAACCGAAACGATTTGCTTTGGTGAAACGTCCATGTATGTAATCTCTTGTGGTTCGAAGATGGATGTTTCGCCGCGATGACGACCAATGACATGTTCATCAGTAATCACACCTTCATGATCAAGATCTGTTGCTGCTGAAGCGATGACTTCATCATATTCTTCATCGGCTGTTAAATATTTAAATTGATCTGTAACAAACTTCTTACCATCTTTTTCATCAACGACTAAGTATGGTGTTTGAATGAATCCGTATTGATCCACTTTTCCGTATGTTGCAAGTGAAGAAATCAGACCAATAGATGGTCCTTCAGGTGTTTCAATTGGACAGATTCTACCATAGTGAGAGTTATGTACGTCACGTACTTCAACCCCAGCACGGTCTCTAGCTAAACCACCTGTACCAAGCGCAGATACTCTTCTTTTTTGTGTTAACTCAGCAAGTGGGTTAATTTGATCCATGAATTGTGATAATTGTGAGGATCCAAAGAATGTTTTAATCGCACCAGCAAGTGGTGTCATGTTAATAATATTAGAAGGTGTTGCGTCTGCGAAAGTTGTTGTTGACATCTTGTCTTTAATATTCTTTTCCGCACGTGCTAAACCGATTCTAAATTGGTTTTTCAATAGCTCGCCAATTAAACGTAAGCGACGATTACCTAAATGGTCAATATCATCAACGTTACCTAAACCGTCATAAAGGTTTAAATAGTAAGACATGGATGCTACCACGTCAGATAAAGTGATATACTCTTTGGTTTCTCTTTGATCGTTACCAATGACTTTGACTGGATAAATTTTATCTGTATCTTTTTCTTTAACAGTCACTTCAATCATTTCAACGATAACGCCTTCGCGTTCTTTTTCCTTTTGGAAAACATCAGAACTGCCAAAGAAGTATTTAATGACTTTTTCATCAAGTGATTGACGGTTTCTTCTTAAGATTTGAATGACTTCATCCGTAATCTCGGTATTTCTTGATACGATGACTTCACCAGTTCTTAAGTTGATGATGTTTTCTTTGGTGTATAATTTATCGCCACCATCAGGTAAAGTAGTTGCTAAAATCTCATCAGGTGTTTCATTTTGAAGTGATTCTTCTTTTGAAATGATCTCTTTTCTAAGGACGTGTCTATTTGCCTTAAGTAATTGAATCACTTCTCTTGTTATTTTCGTCTTTTCAGGAATTAAGACTTCTTTAGTTTCTGGATCGATGATATCTGTTGCAGTATATTGGCCATAAATACGTGATAATACATCAAGCTTCTTATTAAACTTGTAGCGACCAACAGATGCTAAATCATATCTACGACGCTCAAAAAGACGCATTCTAATGAATTCTCTAGCCGCGTCAGCAGGTACTTTTTCACCTTGTCTTAATTTAGAATATAGATCAACAATCGCTTCATCAGCGTTTTTAGTTTCATCTTTTTCAAAGGTTGCTTCTAAGTATTGTGATTTACCGAAGACTTCGATAATATCTTTTTTCTTTGATAAACCAAGTGCACGCATCATCGTCGTCATCGGAACTTTCTTAGAACGATCAAGTTTTGCATACATAATATTTTTTGATCCAAGCTCATACTCAATCCAAGCACCTCTTGTAGGGATGACTTGAGCCATGTATTTAACTTGGTTTAACTTCTTATCTAGTTCGCTTGTAAAATATGCGCCAGCTGAACGAATGATTTGTGAAACCACAACACGTTCAGCCCCGTTAATGACAAAAGTTCCCGATGGTGTCATAAAAGGGATTTCACACATAAGTACGACATTTTCACGTACTTCGCCGGTCACGGCATTTTCAAGTTTTACACGAGCAGAGAGTTGTTTAGCGTAATTGACATCTCTTAATTTGGATTCTTGAATGTTATACTTTGGTTCTGATAAAAAATGTTCCTCAAAGTATAATTTTAAATCACCATTGTGTCCTTCAATGGGTGAAATATCCTCCAAGAGCTCTTTTATACCTTCATCGACAAACCACTTAAAAGATTTGGTTTGAATTTCAATGAGGTCCGGCAAATCAATGTCATAACGCATTCTTGAATAATTTCTGCGTTCTGCTTTTTTGCCGTATTTGACGCTTCGATATCCCATAATCCACACTCCTATCGTATTTGGAAAATCATGTTTATATTTATATAAAAATTAAAATAAAACAACATTATGCATTTTACTATATTATCATATAATATGTAAATAGTCAATGTAACTTACTGTTTTTTACTTAAAATGACCCAGTAGCCCTTATCTTTTTCAACGACCTCAACAGACGAAAATAATGTTTTTAAATATTCAAATGTTGATGGTGCACCTTGTTTCTTTTGAATAACGACACACAAAAGACCACCCTTTTTTAAATGCTTTTCGGCATGCTCATATAGCTTAAAAATGATTTCTTTGCCTGCACGAATAGGCGGGTTTGAAATGATTAAATCGTATGTACCTGAAACGTTTGATAAAAGATCACTTGACTTAATTTCAACGTTCGAAACGTTATTTGTTTCTGCATTTTTCCTTGCAAGGTTTATAGCTCTTTCGTTGATATCCACCATCGTAACAAAGAGATTGGGATGGGCTTTCGCAATTGAAAGACCTATAGGCCCATAACCACATCCCACATCAAGTACTTGTTTGATGTTTGGATCAATCTTTAGGTTTTCAATCAACACTTTAGAACCATAATCCAAACCACGCTTTGAAAAAACACCCTTATCGGTATAAAAAGAAAACTGATTATTTAAGATCGTAACATGATAAATATCCACATCATGATCCAAGGTAGCATCGTTTTTAAAGTAGTGACTCATGAGTCCCCCTCATAACAGCGAAAAAACCCGAGAAAATTCTCAGGTCAAATCACGCGTGTTTTAAGCGTTACTTAATTTCAACAGTCGCACCAGCATCTTGTAATGTTTGCTTTAATGCTTCTGCGTCTTCCTTCTTAATCTTTTCTTTGATGACTGCATCTGGTGTTTCAGTTAAAGTCTTAGCATCAGCTAAACCTAAGCCAGTTGCTTCACGAACAACTTTGATAACTGCAATTTTGTTACCGCCGAAGCTCTTTAAGATTACATTGAATTCTGTCTTTTCTTCTTCAACAGCTGCTGCTGCCGCTGCTGGAGCTGCTGCTACTGCAGTTGGGTCGATACCGAATTCTTCTTTTAATCCGTCTACTAAATCTTTGATTTCTAATAAAGTCATTTCTTTTAAAGCTTCAATAAAAGCTGCTTTTGTTAATTTTGCCATATTTGGTTTCCTCCTAAATTTTTTATGCTTCTTCGCTAATCATGTTAAGACCAATTGCGAGTTCTCTCACTGGTGTTAACATACCTACTGCCAACATTGTTAACAATGTTTCTCTCGATGGTAATGTTGCTAATGCGCCAATTTCTGCTTGACCCACGACTTTACCTTCTACAATACCTGCATGAATTTGTACAACCTTGTTTTCCTTTGCAAAATCATAAACGATTTTCGCAGGAGCAACAACATCATCAAAGCTTATTGCTAATGCTTTAGCGCCAACTAAGTTGTCCGCTAATGCATCGTATCCAGCAGCAATAGATGCTCTTCTTGAAATATTGTTTTTATAGACTGTGACTTCACAGCCAGCTTCTCTTAATTGGCTACGTAGCTTTGTAAATTGATCTACGGTTAGGCCAGGATAATCGAAGGCAACAACGGTTGCAGCACGTCCAAGCTTTTCACTTAATTCACGTACAGCTTCAGCTTTACGTTCAATATTTGGTTTTTGCATGAAATGCCTCCTTCGTAAAATAAAATCTCTCTATCGCCAAAGACAAAAGAGAGACTAATTATAAATAGTTAGTTTCACCTCGGTAGGAAATTAAGCTTATGCACCTACTGTCTATGGCTGTTATGGACTTTTAAAATTGTGATTTAGTGCTTAAATGACGTTTCGTCGATTTTTACACCAGGACCCATACTTGAAGCAACAGTGATGTTCTTCACGTAGGTACCTTTAACTGTTGTAGGTTTGATACGTACTAATTGTTCATAAAGTGTTTGAACATTTTCTTTTAATTGTTCAGCAGTGAATGATACACGACCTATAGGTGCGTGGATATTACCAACTTTATCTGTACGATATTCGATTTTACCATTTTTGATTTCTTGGACTGCTTTTGCAACATCCAATGTAACAGTTCCTGTCTTAGGGTTTGGCATTAAGCCTTTAGGTCCTAAAACACGTCCTAATTTACCAAGTTGTCCCATCATATCTGGGGTAGCTACCATGACATCAAAGTCAAACCAGCCGCCTCCGATTTTTTGGATGAGTTCTTGACTACCAACGAAATCAGCACCAGCAGCTTCTGCTTCTTTTGCTTTTTCGCCTTGAGCAATAACGACAACTCTGGAAACTTTACCTGTACCATGTGGTAAAACGATTGCGCCTCTTAGGTTTTGTTCAGCTTTTCTTGGATCAAGATTTAAGCGGAACGCTGCTTCGACAGTCGCATCAAACTTTACAAATGAGGTTTTCTTGACAAGCTCTAAAGCTTCGTCAACAGCATACTTTTTCGTTCTATCGATAAGTTTTGCTGCCTCAAGGTATTTCTTTCCTCGTTTCATATTCTTCCTCCTAAAATGTGGTCTAGCGGGATATCCTCCCACAATTTAGATAGCTAGCGATCTAAATTAGTCTACTACTGTGATACCCATATTGCGTGCTGTACCTTCGATAATATTCATTGCTGCTTCGACAGTATACGCATTTAAGTCAGGCATCTTTCTTTCTGCAATTTCCTTTAATTGAGCACGAGTAATCGTTGCTACTTTGTCTTTCTTAGAATTTGCTGCACCAGATTTGATGTTTGCAACTTTCTTAAGTAAGTCACTTGCAGGTGGGGTTTTTGTTACAAATGAGAATGTACGGTCATCATAAACCGAGATAATCACTGGAACGACAAAGCCCATTTGGTCTTTTGTTGCTTCATTAAATTGTGAACAGAATGCTGGAATGTTAACTTGCGCTTGACCAAGTGCTGGACCGACTGGTGGAGCTGGGTTAGCTTTACCTGCAGGAATCTGTAATTTAACGACTTTTACAACTTTTTTTGCCATGAGACACAACCTCCTTCTTTACATAAGTATGTGGTATGAATTTCATTCTTCCACTATGGTGTGTTTTCACACGCGATATAATTCTATCATTAAGGGTATGCTTTGTCAACTATAAACTTTGTTTTTTATCTGATTCTTGCGCCAAATGGAAAGAGTGCTAGTTGTGTAAGTTTCACCCATTGGATTGCAAATGGAATGCCGATGACTGTGATTGCTAAAATAAGTGCGAAAACTAAGTAAGATAAAGCCATCTCCCAACCAACGAAAATCGCCCAAAACACATTTGCGATTGGATGCTTGGAAAAGTTTGAACGAACATCTTTTCCAAAGGGAAAAAGGATCAGTTTTGCAAACTTAAAAAATTGAAGTCCTAGTGGGATACCAATGATGGTTAAACATGCTATTAACCCTGCAATAAACCATAACAATGCAGCGATAAACCCACCTAAAATAAACCAAATGAGATTACCAATTAAATTCATGAAATCACCTCCAGTTCCATTATAGCAAATAATCATCTTTTCAAAGAGATGTGTAAGAAATCATCATGAATTTCACATGTTTTATATGAATGTTTTGTGTAAAACATTGTGTGATTCATGTATTTTTTTGCGTTTTTTATACACTTTTTAAATTTTACGGTTAAAATGAGGGCAAAAGGAGGGATTCCTATGTTTAAGTTTCATCAACCTGATGTGATGCACATTAAATCCATTACACTGCTTGTCCTTGATTTAAAACGATCGATTGAATTTTATACGGATATTTTGGGGTTTTCTATCTTAGAAAAAACAATCAAGGAAGTCAAATTGACAGTCAATCATAAAGATACTTTAGTAACCCTCATCGAAGATCGAGCAGCAATACCTTATGATGAAACACTTGGACTATATCATGTTGCATTTTTATTACCATCACAAAAATGCTTAGCAGAAACCATTAGACGCTTAACCGAAAAAAGATATCCAATCACTGGTGCTTCTGATCATGGGGTAAGTCAAGCAATCTATTTAGATGATCCAGATGGTCATGGGATTGAAATCTATACAGATTATGATGAGTCACTATGGCCTCAAGATGATTCTAACCTCAATATGTTCACAGAGCCATTAAATATCCATAAGATAATGTCTAAGTTAGGAGATTCCTCTATGGATAAATTAAGCGAAGAAACCATCATTGGTCACCTTCATTTTCATGTCCCAACGCTAGAAGAAGGCATTAAGTTTTTCTGTGATGGATTAGGGTTTAAAGTGACTTTAAGATACGGTCCTTCTGCTATATTTATTGCAGATAAAGATTATCATCATCACATAGGTATGAATACATGGTTAAACAATGCCGAGCTCACAAAAGAAAAACAAATTGGACTAAAATCTTATGTGCTTCATGTGCCTAAAGATCAATATTTTCCTTTCTTGAAGAGACTACAAAATGAACATATCACACTTTTTACAGATGGTGAAAGGTCTTATTTAGTAGATCCAATGTTTCAAAAGGTGTATATAGACACACTTTAAATATAAAAGGCAATCCAAGCGGATTGCCTTATTTCATTATACTTCTTTTACATCGTGTACATCAAGTTCAGTTGGCGTTGCGCGTCCAAATAAATCAAGATCTACAATCAGTTTTTCTTGATCATCATCAACGAAAACAACTTCACCCTTAAGGCCTTGCCATGTACCATTAATCACTTCAACAGTTTTACCCATGAAATGATGATACGTTGGCTTGCTGATGACACCAATCTTTAATAAGATTTGATTGATTTCATCTGGAGCAAGTGGTACTGGTTTTGTACCGCCACCTGATGAACCAAGAAACCCAGTAACACGTGGTGTATTTCTTACGACGAACCATGATTCGTCAGTAACAATCATTTCAACGAAAACATAACCTGGAAAAAGTTGCTTAACTTTTTCTTTTTCTTTGCCGTCGGCTTTCTTTTCAATTACAGTTTCTTCAGGAACGATGATTCTGAAAATATAGTCAGACATACCCATACTTTCTACACGTCGCTCTAAGTCCTGTTTAACAGCATTTTCATACCCTGAATAGGTTTGAATAATATACCATCTAACGGGATTGGCCATTATAAAATACCTAAAATGATGAGCTGTCTGAGGATGGTATCAAATAGGAAGATGACGCCAGTTACTAAAATTAAGAAAATGAGTATGCGTACTGCATGATCAATGAATTTAGGAAGTGTTGGCCATGTGATTTTCTTTAATTCTGGAATCGCTGGTAAGAAGAATGGGTAAATCACTAAAATTAAACCAAATACTGAAATAGCAAAGAGTACCCATGCGAAGATAATACCATTATTGCCTTGTCCTAAAATTGGGAAATCTGCATTAATTTGTAGTAAAGAGTTACCACTGATAATCATTAAAGATAGTGCACCTGCTAACGTTGCTAAAATCCCTAATAATAAATTTTCCCATTTATATTCAGTTGTTAATACTTCGAGTAATTTACTTTTTTGTTCGACTTGTTTTTGCTTGATTGCCATAATCAACGCCTCCTATTTACTTTCCTTATGTAAGGTATGCTTGTTGCATTTAGGACAAAACTTGTTTGTCTCAATACGTTCTTTTTGTGTTTGTTTGTTTTTAGTTAATGTGTAATTTCTGCTTAAACATTCATTACATACTAAAATAATTTTCTCGCGCATTAAAAAACCACCTTCTGTGGTCATTCGCAAATGTATTTTAACACTTAAGAATGACTTAGTCAACTACTTAAAATATTATATCATAATTTTATATTTTTCTTTGATACGGTATATTGTATTATAAATCTGTTTTTTTGAATAAGGTGTTTGAAGATAGATGTCATCAATTGGCATTCTATTTTGAAAATAGTAAGCATATACAACTTTTTCTAAATCCGACTTAAGGTCGATGGTTAATGGTTCTTCTTCAATATAAGTCGCACCTTTACAAAAATCAGTGTGCTCAAAGAGTGTGTAATCTGGAATCCTTCGTTTCATTTGATAAAAATGTCTTTTTAATATGAGTTCAAAATAACGCATAAAACATTTATTTTTCGCCTCATTAAATGTTTTTAAAGCCTTAAAAAGCATGATTTGACCTTCTTGATGAAAGTCATCTCTTTCTTTGGGTTCTACATTGAGTAAATGGACTTGCTTCCAAATGAATTTGTGATATTTTTTGAACATGAAGTGCATTGCATGATCATCATGTTCATTTTGGATGAGATAAATGAGCTCGTAGTCATTCATCACAAACATCATTTAGGAACAACCATTTGATACATCATGAGTGCAGCAGCAACACTCACATTCAGTGAATTAATTTTTCCATACATAGGAATCTTGACTAAAATATCGCAGTTTTGTTTCACAAGATGTCTAATGCCCTCGCCTTCATTACCTAAAACAATTGCTAAAGATACATCCTTAGGCAAATCATAGAAGGTCTTTTCTGTGCTGCCATCTGTGCCAACGACCCATACGTGATGTTTTTTGAGTATATTGATGGCTTGATTGATGTTAGAAACTAAGGCAACTGGCACATGTTCAATCGCACCAGATGAGACTTTAGCAACGGTTGCATTGAGTGGCACCTGACCTTTTTTACTCATAATGATGGCATCTAGCTTTGTCGCCTCAGCAGTACGCATGATTGCTCCTAAATTGTGTGGATCTTCAATACCATCTAAAGTGATGAATCTTTGGATCTTAGAATCACTTAAGACTTCTTCTAGCAAAACATACTCATAATCTTTAACATCAGCAACAACACCTTGGTGTACATGGTCTTTAGCCAGTTGATAAAGCTTATCCTTAGACACTTCTTGATATTTAATCTGCTTATCTTTCAAGAATTTTAAAAAGTTTTGGTCATTCATTCTTTCATCAACATAAAGCTGATAAATCGGGCGTTTTGTAAATATCGCCTCTTTGATGACATTCTTTCCGTATACGATCATATCTATCCCTCCATCGTTATCATAACAATGTCTCTCTATAAATCAAGTTTTGATTTTTTATAATTTGAATATAAAAGGCGCTTAACATACGCGCCTTTCATCTTTTATTGCATATCTGCAAGTTTATTTAACACATTTCTAATGAATTCCTTGGTCCATCTGTATAAATTAGAGATGACATAAATGAGTGGGAATGTCGCCTGTGCTAAAACAATGAGTAGTAAGATTTGAGGCACAGATAATGGTGGTAGCAACGTCACATCTAATGTGAAAAATGGATTAAAGTCGAAGAAGTTAGGTGTAAATAAGACAAGAATTAAGAAGGCAGATACCATGATAAAGAAGAGCACTCGACGCATTTTATTAAATGGTGTAGAGACTCTAAAGAGCACAGTAAGTGAAACCACTGTTGCGTTAATCACAACAAGTGTTGAGATCACTGCTGAACTCATCATGAGTGGTCCCTCAAAAGCGAATATGATCAAACTGTTAATCATAACAACCAGCGCTCCTGGTAAAGCTGCTTTCAATATATTTAATAAAAACTTACCTTTTACAAGTTTATTGTTTGGCTCTAATGCTAGGAAGAATGATGGAATACCAATGACCAAATAGTCAATTAACACAAGCTGACTTGGTTGAATTGGATAGTCCCCTTTTCTAATGATTGCCACGATGGCAAGCAAGAATGAGAAAATGGTTTTTGTTAAAAAGAGTGTTGATACACGTTGAACGTTATTAATGACTCTTCTACCTTCAGACACGACTTTTGGCATGCTTGAGAAATTTGAATCAAGTAAAACAAGGTGAGATACATTTCTAGCTGCTTCTGAACCTGAAGCCATCGCAATTGATGTGTCTGCTTCCTTTAAGGCAAGAATGTCATTGACACCGTCACCAGTCATCGCAACCGTTCTACCGTTGTTTTTTAAGGATTCAATAAGCAATTTCTTTTGCTGTGGTGATACACGTCCAAAAACTGTATATCTTGCAGCGGCACGAACCACTTCTTTATCCTGTAAGCCTTCTAATGAAATAAACTTATCTGCATTTTCGATACCAGCACGTTGAGAGATGCGAGATACTGTTTGAGGATTATCCCCAGAAATGACTTTAACATCCACATTGTGTGATTTGAAATACTCAATCGTTTCAATCGCATCAGGACGAATGGTATCTTCAATCATAATGAGTGCTAGTGGTTTGGGTTTACCTTGAAAAGCATTACCCTCGATATCACCATCAGTATAGGCAACAACTAAGACACGGTAACCTTCTCTAGATTGTTTATCGACTTCTTTTTCAATGCTTTCGAAATGATCTTTAATCACAAACTCAGGTGCACCTAAAATGAATGTACCGTAACGATCAAATTGAACCGCACTATATTTTCTTGAACTTGAAAATGGAATGAGTGCTTTATGTCTAATGCGTTTGCCTGTACCAAAACGTTCAGCAAGTGCATCAGATGTTAGGTTTGAATCATTTTGAGCATTGATCATCGCTGCAACAATATTTTTTAAAGTTAAACCTGTTTCATTTTTATATTCAATAATACTTTTAACTGTCATGGTACCATCAGTAATCGTACCTGTCTTATCTAAGCATAAGGTATCAACACGGGCTAACATTTCAATACAATAAAGCTCTTGAACGAGTGTATTATTTTGTGCAAGTCTGATGACACCAACGGCAAGTGCCATGGATGTTAATAAGAATAAACCTGATGGAATCATACCAATCATGGCACCTGCTGTACTACGTACAATATTGCCATATGCTTCACTTGTTAAACGTTGTGCTAGTGTAAGAGATGGATCCCACGTGGTTGATGTCCACATAAGATAAAACAATGTACCAGCTAAAGGTAGGATGAGTGCACCAACGGTGCGGATAATGATTTTTAGGGAACCTAATAAATCAGACTCAGGCTTTTTATATTTTTTAGCTTGATTGGTTAATTTTTGAATATAGATATCTTTACCAATCGCTGTAGCTTGTGCATGACATGAACCAGAGACTACAAATGAACCAGAATATAACGTGTCACCACGTTTTTTAATGATTGGATCTGATTCACCTGTTAAAAGTGACTCATTGACTTCAATTTGTCCTTCTCTAACGACTGCATCTGCAGGAATTTGCTTTCCTGAAGATAATTGCAAGATATCATCAATCACGACATCTTGAATAGCAATTTCATATTCTTCACCATCTCTAATCACAAGTGCGGTTGGTGCAGATAATAATGAAAGCTTATCAATTGTTTTTTTAGCTCTTATTTCTTGAATGATACCAATCGTAATATTCGCTGTAATAACACCCATGAAAAAGAGATTAGATATTTTAGAGGCGACTGATATTAACCATGCAGCAATCGCGAAATTTAAAAAGTTAAAAAATGTAAAAATATTGGACGTAATAATATTCGTAATACTCTTTGTTGACCCTGAATCAGTGATGTTCGCTAATCCAGCCATTTGTCTTAATTCAACCTCTTCAGTTGTTAAACCAAGATTAATTTCTGGATTGTATCTTTCAACAACAATGTCATCTTTTGTCTTAACACGGTCTTTTAAGTTTAAAGTCACTTTAGGTTCATCATCTAAAGGGACATGCAGTCCTAAAGGATCTCCTTTCATTTGAACGAGATCTTCTTTAATGATGGTCTTAGGACCTTTTCTTTTTTTAGGTTGAGAGATTTCATCTTGATCATCATCAATCAATTGTTTCAAGTCATCATTTTTTGATGATTGAAGCTTTTTATTCACTGTTTTTTCCATTGAAATCTCCTTTCTCAATATAGTTGATTGCTAAATCAATCAGTTCGTTTGCACGATCTTTTTGGTACATGGATAGATAGCCTATCAATGTTTCAAAACCGGTAGCATGATGATATGTCTTAGCATCCACATTCTTTCTGCCGGGACCTGATACATTTCTACCTCTTTTAAAAAGTTCTATTTCTTCTTGTGTTAAAAGATTTTTTGACATCATCTCATCAATGATGCTCGCTTGTGCGACTGCAGATGTAAATTTGATCGCCTTTTTGTGTAGCGCATTGACTTTTGTTAAATCTTGATTGACTAAGTGCATGCGCACTTTAAGTTCATAATAGGCATCCCCAATATAGGCGAGGGTTAATCCATTCAAATTACATCCATCCTCTTTCTGTTAATACACTTCTCAAACGATCTGCTCTTTGGAAATCTTTGCTTGATCTTGCTTGTTCCCAGTCACGATAGACTTGAAGTGTTTCATCTGTTAATTCATATCGCGGCATGATACCTAACACTTCTAAGATTGTTTTAAGTGTTTGATAGAAAATAGATAATCTTTTCACGTCAGTTTCTTTATTCAAGTTTTTCACGAGCTCATAAACGAGTGTAATAACATTCGGAATATTAAAATCATCATCCATATGGGATTCAAAAAGCTCAATAATGCTTGGTTCGACATCTTTTGTGTGTGCTTTTGCAAGCGCAATATTTAAGAATGCTTTCTTCAAGCTTCGTTTAATTTTATCATATTCTTTAGCAAACTGCACCATGAGATCATCTGTATAGTTGATTTGAGAACGATAATGATGACCGACCATGAGTAATCTAAAACTATATGGATCATAATCTAAAATGAGATCTTTAACAAGCGTGATATTTCCGATTGATTTACTCATCTTTTCAAAATTCACATCGAGTCTACCGACATGCATCCAATATCTTGCTAAATGGTGATGATCATGCACATGTGTTTGTGCAATTTCGTTTTCGTGATGTGGAAACTTTAAGTCCATACCACCACCATGAATATCAATCTCATGGCCAAAAATTTCATGATTCATCACAGCACATTCTGTATGCCACCCTGGTCTACCTTTACCCCAAGGTGATTCAAAATGCATACCATCATCTGTTTTTTTCCAAATAGAAAAATCTCTTGGATCTTCTTTATCATCTTCTAATTGAATGCGGACAGATTGGTTCAGTTCATCAATATTTTGTTTAGATAAAATGCCATAATCCTTGGCCTTAGTCACCCTAAAATAAACACCTGATGGTGTCTCATATGCATAGCCTTGATCGATTAAATCTTGAATATATTCCACCATATGTGGAACATATTCGGTTGCTTTTGGCATGATATCTGGCAAGATTGAATTTAAAGCTACGTTCATATCAATAAAATGATCTGTATATATTTTTGTAAGTTTTGATTCGCTGATACCTAACTCTTTCGCTTTATCGATAATCTTATCATCGACATCGGTGATGTTAGATACAAGCTTTACCTGAAATCCTTTATATGTCAAGTAACGTTTGACCACGTCGAAAAAAATAACTGGACGTGCATTACCTAAATGGATATCTCCATATACAGTAGGTCCACAGACATACATTGACACTTCGTTTTCTCTTAAGGTTGTAAATGGTTCAATTGTTTTCGTCAGTGAGTTATATATTTTAAGCATGACATAAGACCTCCTCTTTGTTTTATTATAATAAAAAACAAATAAAATAACAAGAAAACAGACATAAATCACGGAATTTTTGGAAATAGCCTTATCAAAGGTAAAACCACCACTCAAGGTGATGGTTTTTTATGTCTTCATAGCGTTCTAAGAGACTTTAATATCTCAACCATTGCCCATGTATCTTGCTGGCAATAAGCTTTGAGAGCTTGGTATTGATGATTAAATGTTTTTGCGTCCATAAAAGGAAACTTCGCATAACAAACAATCGCTTGAACACCATTAGGAATCGGCATACCTTGGTAAGTAAGTGTGGTGAAAATAGGAAGTACTTTTTTAATTGAGAAGGAACCATTTAAGGCATCATGGTAAAAATTGAAAACAGATTCTTTGTCACTTTCAAAGCCTAATGATTCGAAAAGCTTCTTATTACCTTTTAGGAAATACCAAAGATCAACTAAGCGGTCCATCATATCAATGAGTCTTTCTCGATACTCAGGATAAATCTCTGCCATCTCCTTAAGTCTTGTTTTTTCAAATGACATGTTATAAACCATGATGGATCCACCATCAGGTTTGATGACATCTAACATAGCAAGAATGAGTTCTCTTCTTAGATCAATATGCTTGGTTGCGATAAATGAGTAATTATCCTTTTCTTTATCACAAACACCTGGCTCGTGTTCAATATGAATTGAAAACTGAAATAATGATTGTGCATATGGTTTTTCGCCATAAAATCTCGGTAGAGGACACGGAAAGGTTTCAAAATCTAAGTGGTAAATTGGGTAATTAAGCGATGCAACAGCTCTTTTTATCTTCTCATAATCATAATAAGGTACTTTGGTTGTCATTACTTGTTTTTGAATCTGATTGCTTTTTCTTTCTAACCATGTATCAGGCACATCGAGTGCATGTATGATACCTTCATTAATCATATCAAAACGTTCGTGTTTTTCGCCTTTTTCATCTTTAAATCCATGATGTCCATTTATGTATGAAAAGACACTGTTTTTTTCAGGAATATGTGCATAGCATATATCATAAAAAATGCATTGTCTTGAATCTTTTCTTTGACAATGTGGTCCAAGTGGTACAGGATTTGCATACATGGTATCTAATCTTTTAACCACTGTTTTTTGATCATTTTTAATCACCGATAACATCTTTTTTGTCAAAGTTGTCATATCAAAAAAAGAAATAATGTCATCCCCATAAATAGGTTCATTTTTATGATTTACTTTGCCATCATGGATATAATCACTATTTAATACGACTAGATAATATTTGACTTTCTTTGTTGTTTTTAAAGCTTCCTCTAAAACAAATCTCTGATAAGAAAGGTCATAGACATAGCGACCCACTTTGTCTAATCTTTGCATGAGCTTTCCTATTTTCTCATGATATTTTTTGCCTAATGGATTTTTTAAGTCTTCTTGAAGCATATAAATACCTTCAGGTGAGGTATCAAATAGAGGTAGCTTTTCTTTATCTTCTGTTTGGTAGGTAAGTTCAACAAACTTTTTAGAGGTTGTGGCTTTTACCTCAAAGATTCGAATCACATCTTCATCTTCTTGATAACCATCTAAAAAGCAGTAAAAATAGAAACCATCATCTTCAAACTCAAAGCGCTTTTGATGATATGTATCTAATGCGTAAACAACATTCCCTTTAAACTTCTTTTGAATGATTTGTCCTGCAACAACCTCAATTTGGTTGTAATAGGGTAACATGACTTCCATTTGTTCATCGATTTTTTCTAAGAGATCTTCATCCGTATCTTCATCATACATATCGTCGATGAGTGCTTTTTTCTTATACTTGTTTTCCTCACTCATGAGTTCTTCTAAATCTGGCGTTTCTAAAAATGATACAACTGCTTGTTCTTTTTCTCTACGAATGCTATCTAATGATGGAAAACGATCACAACGCATGTAGTTGATAAATCTTGTTTTCGATATTTTCATAAGACTTACCCCCTTTATGGATTAGTATAGCATAGAAAAAATGAAAAAGGCACTTCGCTAAAAGTGCCTTTTAATCTTTTTATGCAAATTGGTTTAAGATAAATTCATTTGTGAAGTAGCCATCTAAATCATTAATCACTGGTGATGTATCATCATCTACGATTGATACGCTATTTAAGCTTAAATTTGTATCGCCATAGATGCCTAAATTATGGGTTGCTGACGAAGCGTTTTGTCCAAGCGTTTGAGATACACGTAGTGTATGATAATCTGTACCAATATTAAACGCTAATGTTTGGTCATCACCTAAACGAACTACTTTATTGAGTGCTCTATTAGATACATAAGAACCAATGAGTCCACCTAAATTAAAGTATTTATTGACATTTTCTTCATGATCATTTGCTGTATGTGTAACTTCGATGCTGCCTTGATAGAAAGCTTCCGTGATATTTGCATTTGCTAAACCTGCTAAACCACCAATAGAAATAGAGTAGTTCCCCTTGGTTGTCCCTGTTGCTGTACCAAAGTTTAAGGTTGCTTCTATATCACCTTTTGCAAATACGTTTTGAACTGCATTTGTATTTGAAGTTGCGTTATGGTTTCCAATAAGACCACCAATATTAATTTGAATGTCACGATCTTTGATGTTTGTGCCATTCATTTCAAAATGGATATCTACATCAGAACCTACTTGCTTTAAGATACCATCTTCAGTTAAGAAGCCAATTGCACCACCGATACGAATACGTCCATAGGATGTTGATTTCATATCAATCACTGTTGAATCAATCATAGAATCTATGAGCGTTGCTCTTAGTTCACCTACGAAACCACCTACATATGCTTGAACGGTTGAAGCCGTTGAGAATGCAATCTGACTATTTGTTACAGTAATATTTTCTATTTTCGCTGTTGCACTAGATACGTAACCTGCTACAATACCTACTCTAGATGATGTAGCCATAGGAAGCGGTGCTTCTACTGTACCAATGTTAATGTTATCAAAGTTTAAATTTGAAATTTTACCTGAGGAAACATAACCAAAAACACCTGTGTAGGTTGATACTTTTTCAAAAGTCACATTCGAAATGGTATAACCTTGACCATCAAATGTACCTGAAAATGCTGAAGTGAAGGGTGAATTGAATGTTACACCTGTAAAATCTAAGTCATTCATTAAAAGATAATTACCTGAACGATTCGCACTCATATTTAAAAACTGTTCAGTAGTTGTAATTTCAATCGTTGCTGTTGATAAGGTCGTAAATGTTGTTTTCCCAATTGAAAAGAGTTTTCTTTCGCCTGGTGCGAAGACTTCAATCGTATAGGTTGTGCCTTGTGTTAAATTGGTAACATTTAAACCTTCTAAAGCTGCTGGTGTTAAATCACTGACAACAGACTCTGTAAAAAGTGATCCGTCTTGACGAAATACACGAACCGTTATGGTTGATGTGAGTAAATCATCTGGATCTGTGAGTTCGATATTAAATGTTACAGTTGTCGTATCAGGCTCCAAGCCTGTAATCTGTGCTGTTGCGGTCATGGAATTATCACCACAAGCGATTAATCCAAATGAAAGTAAAACGGTAAATACAAAACCAATGATTTTTTTCATAAGTCACCTCTAAGTCTCTTTGTTGTTTGTAAAATACGTTGGAGCACTCTTTTTTTACCAAGAAGTGCTAATGATATAGGTAAGCTTGGACCATGCATGTCACCGGTTGTACCAATTCTAAGTGACATGAATAAAGCTTTACCTTTTGTTTCAGTATCTAATCCTGTTTGCTTGATTAAGCCTTCAATGGTTGAAGGTTCAAAATCACTTTGCTCTAGGTGTTTTGCAAAAACATCTAAAATCTTTGCTGAATTGTTTTCAGTCAAGAATTGATAGCCTTCATCACCAATATGAAAGTCATCGTGGAAGAATGCTTTATACAAAGTGACAATCTCACCGACATGTGTCATGCGATCTTGTAAGATGCCTACTAGAAGTTTGAGCCATTCTTCGCTTGGTATATCAATATGCTCTTTTTCTAAAAAGGGTCTAACTTTAAGGGATAGCTCGTCAATGCTTAACATTTTAATATATTTAGAATTGATAAATGCAAGCTTATCTTTATCAAACATCGCTGGTGATTTCGATAAACGATCTGGATTAAATGCTTTAATGATTTCTTCTTGGGTGAAAATCTCTTGATTTTGTTCAGGAGACCAACCTAATAATGAAATAAAGTTAAACATCGCTTCTGGTAAATATCCCATGTTTTTATATTCAGAAATAAATTGAATCACATTTTTATCTCTTTTTGATAATTTCTTCTTTTGTTCATTGACGATAATCGTCATATGACCAAATGTTGGTATATCCCAACCAAACGCTTCATAGACCATCATTTGTTTAGGCGTGTTTGTAATATGCTCCTCGCCTCTTAAAACATGAGTAATTTCCATTAAATGATCATCAATTACGACAGCAAAGTTATACGTTGGTATCCCATTATCCTTCATGAGGACCCAATCTTCAACTTCCTTACTTTGAAAGCTTAGGGTGCCACGTACGATATCATGAAATGTATAGACTTTATCTTGTGGCACTTTAAATCTGATTGCGTATTTGTCTGAATCTTCTCTAAACTCTTTATAAGCTAATCCTTTATTTAAGAGCTCTTCTGCATACCCTTGATATAAATCTAATCTTTCAAGTTGGCGGTATGGTCCATAAGCACCACCTTTATCTGGTGACTCATCCCAATCAAGCCCAAGCCACTTTAAGTTCTCTAGCTGTGAAGCTTCTCCGCCTTCAACATTTCTTGAAATATCTGTATCTTCAATTCTTACAATAAAATCGCCGCCAAAATGACGTGCGAATACATAATTAAATAATGCGCTTCTTGCATTTCCAATGTGAAGTAGTCCAGTTGGACTTGGCGCGTATCTGACGCGTACTTTTTTCATAGTAATCCCATCCTTTATGTGCAACTTATATTATACGATAAACGTATAATTTAGTAAACGATGATGTGAATTTATTCATATTTGAGTGTGCCCTTATATCCGATGGACTTTAAGTAAGCATCAACTTTCTTACGACTCTTAAACACAACAACCTTATCTTTATATGAAACCTGATATGATTTTAAAAGATCTTTTGATTTTTTTGTTCTACCTGAAAAAAGAATCCACCATATGAAGCTTGGGTTTAATCTTTCCTTACATCCATCAGCAATCGTATCTCTTGATTGATTATGATATTTGATTCTACGTTTTATCGCGCCATAAAGACATTTAAAGCGATTAAAATCAAAGATAAATATTTGATCAGCTTGATCAAATCTTTCCTGAGCGAGTTTACGATATTGGCCATCAATTACCCATGATGGTTTTGTCATGAACTCTCTAATTTCTTGTTCGACTTTTCCGTTTTCTCTTTCTACCCAATTAGGTCCAAAATAGATGGTATCAATATGAAGTACGGGGATATGATAATGTCTAGCTAATCTTTTTGAAAATGTCGATTTTCCTGAGCTTGAATAACCTACGACGAGAATTCTCATGTTGTCTCACTTCCTTGATCTAAATCATGAAATAATTTCTTTTTAAGTTTGATAGGTTCCACACGCTTAACAAACAACATTGCTATAAATGCTAAAACTGAAAAGAATGCTGCATATGGGAATAAAATGATGCGCGTATATTGATCCATTAAAATACCTGAAAAAATGGGTGTAATAATTTGTGCTGTCATAGATGCTGCGTAATAATAACCTGTGTATCTACCCACATCATAGCCTTTAGAAAGTTCAACAACCATGACATAAGTGTTAATACCAATCATTGTCCAACCGATACCGGCAAGACCTACAATCCCTGCTGTGACCCAAGGCTCATTTTCTTTGAGGAAAAAAGCATAAGACATCGCAGTGATCATGAGTATCATACCTAGTTGTGTCGTTCTTTTACGTCCTAATTTCATAGATAAAATACCAATAGGAAGGATTGCAGAAATAACAACTGCTTGGGCAATGATGAATTGATAATCAAAAAAATTCAAATTAAGTTGTTTGGGTAAATAATCAGCAATCTTGCTCATCACTGCATTATACCCCATAAAGAGGAAAAAGACAGATCCAAGAAGTATATATAATGATAATCTTCTTTTAAAGGTTAATGTTTTTAGGGTTTGCTTAGTTTCGTTTTCTAAAAGCTGCTCTGGCTTTAGGCCAAGCTTTTCATCAAGCGCTCTTTTTTCTAAGACGAGTTTTGGCTCATCTACTTTCCATAAAAAGATACCTAAAGCGATGATCATGAGTATACCAATCACAATATAAACCATCGCGTGATGATCATATGTGTGTCTATTTAAACCAGATAGCATAATAATATAAACTGCTAATATACCACCAATCGCACCCATTAGGGTAATAATCGCATTTGCCTTACTTCGTAAAGGTTTGATGGTCACATCAGGCATCAGTGCAACCGCTGGTGATCTAAAAATCGCCATTGAAACAAGTGATATAAATAAGATCATACCAAAAATCACAAGATTAGTTGGATTTTTGGATGTAAGCTCCCATGCACGATTCGATAAATAACGATAATATAAATCTCTTACGATGGATAAATCTCTCGTGGATAGCATATCTCCAGATCCATCTAATATGAGAATCATAGGTTCCTCAATGTCAGATTCCCAAGTCCAAAAAAGTCTACCACTTATCTCGCCATTTTGAAAACTATGAAACCTTTCATCTCTCATAGCATCTATCACTAAATACCAGTGATCTCTTTCCTGTTGAACGACTTCTTCATTAAAGGCTATTTCATAATGGTTTTCGATAATATCTGTTTGTTGAATTAAAAGAGTTTGCTTGTAATCTGTATATGATAATGCCATGAAAGCAAAAGCTGCCATCACAGTACCTACAATAATATAAGGTGTTCTTCGACCTTTCTTACTTTGGCTTTTATCAGATAACGCACCAAAAAGTGGCAGTAAAATCACCGCCATGACGTTATCGATCGCCATCACAACACCACTCCAAGTTTGGTTTAGACCATACTTATCAATGAGTGTTCGGGCAATCAGCATATCATACGTTTGCCAAAACATGGAAATAATGAAAAAGATTAAACCGACATAAAAGGTGTTCCGATAGTTCAGCTTCATAGCTTCTCCTTATATTTGGTCTATTTCTATTATAACAAAAAAGATAAAGAAAAAGGGACCTAAAAGGTCCCAAATAAGTATTAACGTTTTGAGAATTGTGAAGCTTTTCTAGCTTTCTTAAGACCGTATTTTTTACGTTCTTTAGAGCGAGGGTCTCTTGTTATTAAACCCGCTGGCTTTAAAGTTTGTCTTAATTCTGGATTGACTTCTAATAAAGCGCGTGTAATACCTAAACGGATTGCACCTGCTTGACCAGTTAAGCCACCACCGTATACGTTAACGGAAATATCATATTTTCCTTCGCTTTCAGTTAAAGCGAGTGGTTGAACAACGTCTAAACGTGTCGCAGCTGAAGGAATGTATTCTTCAAATTCACGACCGTTGATTAAGAACGATCCTTTGCCGTTTGTTAAGATAACGCGTGCAACTGAACTCTTACGACGACCAGTTCCTAAGTATTGTACTTTTTCTTTTGCCATGTGTTACACCTCCAATGTTTCTGGTTGTTGTGCTGTATGCTTATGTTCTGGACCAGCATATACAAAAAGCTTCTTAGCCATTTGTGCACCTAAGCGAGTATGTGGTAACATACCAACAATTGCTTTTTCAACCATACGTGTTGGAAATTTAGCCATAACGTCTTTAGCTGCTGTAGACTTAAGACCTCCACTATAACCTGAATGGCTATAGTACATCTTCTTGTCCCATTTTTTACCAGTTAATTCAATTTTTTCTGCGTTAATTACGACAACATAGTCACCGCAGTCTACATGAGGAGTGTAGATTGGTTTATGTTTGCCTTTTAAAACAGATGCGACTTCAGTTGCTAAGCGACCTAAAGTCTTACCTTCTGCATCAACAACGAACCACTTACGTGTTACGTTTTGTGCGTTTGCCATGAATGTTTTCATTTTTTGATTCTACTCCTTATATTCTTATTTTATGAAATAAGGGCTATTAAAGTGGATAAATCTTTATGTACCTATGTCATATTACTATATTAACTACAAAATGTCAACAGTTTTAATGCGGAATGCACATAATCTTTTGCATAAAAAAAAGCGCGTAATAAACGCGCTAATATTAGCTCTTAACGAGTTCCTTTAAGGTCTTTAAAGCCCATGCATAATGGTCACACATAATAGCATCAATAAGATGAATAAGTGGTGCTTTTCCAGCCCAACTAAAGTGTCCTGGTGTACAAATCTCTTCTTCGGTTAAGTCTTCAATAAGCTTCATCATTTTTTGGTGAGACTCATCAAAAATGGCAAGTGTGTGATCTAATGTATACATTTGACCAGCATCATGGATGTCATCGTTTAGAATATCAAGTCTGTCCCATGTATGCCCTCTTTTAGGTAGTATGGGTCTTCCCCCTTCGGCATGAATGATAAACCATTCTAACATGAGCTCATGCCAGCCATATAAATGATAAATGACGTCTCTCACATTTTTATCGCGTTGTCTTGTCTTAAATGTTTTTTGTTTTAAATGTGCAGGTAAATCATTCACCCAATTTAAAATATCTTTATACAATTGTTGACTTTTCTTGATGATTTGTTTTTTTGTTGTTGGACGTTCCACGCTAATCACTCCCTAGATTTCTTCAATCGTAATAAGCTCTTTTTCCATATCAACAACCACTTTTTCTCTATGAGATGTGGGTATATTCTTTCCTATAAAATCTGCTCTAATCGGTAATTCTCTGTGTCCTCGGTCAATTAAAATAGCTAGCTGTATGTGAGAGGGTCTACCGATATCTAATAAAGCATCCATAGCTGCTCTCACACTTCGACCTGTATAAAGCACATCATCGACTAAAATAACTCTTTTGTCTTGAATATCGATATATTGAACTATTTTTTGATCTTTTTTCTTTTCATCATCTCGATAAGGTAAAATATCAAGTCCAAAGACTGGCACATCAATATCTGCAAACTTTTTTAAGTTATCCCTTAGGATAGTTGCAATCGGTAAACCTTTTTTTAAGATGCCTACTAAAACGATTTGGTTTAAATTTTGATTGCGTTCGATGATCTCATGTGTCATACGTTTTAAGGTTCTTCCGAGTTGTTCTTGATTCATAATCTCTTTCATATCATCACCACCCTTATCATATCATTTTTTTACATTTTGTGGGTTGATTTTAAAAATAATCATGATATACTAGTTGCAGTAAAGGTCCTTTAAGTTGTGCCCGTGAGCATAGCAAGGTATCAGAATCATATACCTAAAACGAAATTTAAAGGACACCAACAGGTGTCTTTTTTGTTAAAGGCCTTTAAAAAAATAAAAAGGAGAATTAACAATGAATGAAAATGGTTTAGTTGTAGGTATTCAAGAAAAACCAAAATCAATTGGTAGATGGATTATTTTGAGTTTACAGCATGTATTCGCGATGTTTGGTGCTACAGTTTTAGTACCCATTTTAACAGGGCTTCCTATTTCAGTAGCATTAGTAGCTTCAGGGATTGGTACACTCACCTATATTGTTGCTACTAAAGCAAAGGTCCCTGTCTATTTAGGAAGTTCATTTGCATATATTGCAGCAATCAGCTTAGCGAGTCAACAATCTGGTGTAGGCTCTGCTTATTGGGGATTAGTTCTTGTTGGTTTAATTTATGTGGTCGTTGCTGTCATTATTCACTTTGTAGGGAAAAATTGGTTAGATGTATTGCTACCACCAGTAGTGATTGGACCTATGATTATGATTATCGGTCTTGGTTTAGCACCAGTTGCCATAGGGCAAGCCGGTTTGTCACCCAATAGTGCGGATCCATTCTTTGCATTTTTAGCTTCAGATTGGAAAAATCCGCTCATTGCAATCTTTACTTTCTTAGTTACAGTCATTGTTAACTTATTCTTTAAAGGCTTTTTGAAAATCATTCCTTTTATTATTGGAATTATTTCTGGTTATGTACTATCGATTATATTAGGTGTCGTCGATATAACAACTGTATTTTCTGGTTCTGTGTTATCTCTTCCAAACTTTAATTTCATTTGGAGTTACTCACCTAACTTTTCCGCACTTCTAATGTTTGCACCTATAGCTTTTGTAACGATCGCAGAACACATTGGCGATCATACAGTTTTAGGTGAAATTTGTGATAAGGATTTCTTGAAAGACCCAGGTCTTGATCGTACACTTATGGGTGATGGTATCGCAACAGCGCTATCTGCAATGATTGGTGGTCCAGCAAACACAACATATGGTGAAAATACAGGTGTTGTTGCTATGACTAAAGTTGGTTCTGTTTATGTTACTGGATTAGCAGCCGTCTTTGCAATTCTACTTGGATTTATCTCTCCGATCAATGAGTTTATTGCAAGTATTCCTGCACCAGTCATGGGCGGCATTAGTATGGTTTTATTTGGTCTAATCGCTGTTAATGGTCTAAGAGTGTTAGTTAAACATAAAGTTGATATTTCTAACATGCGTAATCTTGTCATTATCGCAACCATGATGGTCTTTGGCTTAGGTCAAGCAGAAATTATTATTAATGATGCAGTATCACTTACTGGTATGGCATTTGCTGCAGTTGTCGGAATTCTCTTAAACCAGTTTTTAAATGTGTTAGCCAAAGTATTTAAATCATAATAACTCTCTAAAATATAAGTAAACAGGAGCTTGAGTGAGCTCCTGTTTATACTTTTTAACCTTTTATAAAATTGCCTTTTTCTAAGTATCCATACATTTTAGAAACACCAATAATGGCATCACTTGGTGTTTTGCTATCAACGACGACTAAGAATTCTGATCCTTCGATATGATAATCTTCATGCATGATCGTCATACCATTTTTGCTTACTGCATCAAATAAAACATCAAAATCCTTCACACCACCCATGTGTGCACCATGTGCAGAAATAAGTGCTGCCTCTAAAGGGTTTGCATTACCAAATGGATTAAATGGATCTCTAACATTATCAGAACCAATAGATACGTTTAAACCAAAATCATGTGCCATTTTCTTAATTGGTGCAATCCCGCGTCTAATATTGAAGGTATCGCCACGGCCTTGTAAATAAAGATTAGTTGATGGTAGAGGTACAAAGTTTAGTTCAAGTGCTTTCGCTTCTTTTAAAATAGGATCAACAACGTCATCTTTGTTTGCTGCAAGCGAACAACAATGTGCAGCAGTCAAGCGTCCTTTATATTGATGTTTTTTACCTAATTCAATAAAATCTTTTAAAGATAATGAATCTTTATCATCTGTTTCATCAATATGTGCATCGATATCCACATCATATTTAAGTGCAAGCTCCATAACTTTTTCTAAATGTAATCTTGGGTTGTTGTCAAATGCGGGTATCGCACCAACCACATCTGCACCTTCCTTCAAGGCTTCTTCTAAATAAGTTAAGTTTCTTGGTTCTTCTAGAAAACCTTCCTGAGGAAACGCAATGCTTTCAATCTTCATCTTTCCTTCATATTGTTTTTTTAAATCGTGAAGAATTTTTAATGAACGAAGTCCAATCTTGTAATCAATATCAATATTTGTTCTTAGAAATCTTGTGCCATGCTGATAAGCCCAATCAATGACAGTTTTCATACGATCTTTTAGATCTTCATCTGTCATTTTTTCTTTATAGGTTGACATAATTTTTATGGCTTCATTGAGTGTACCGCTTTCGTTTACAACCTTTTCTGCAATTAAAGCTTTATCTAAATGCATGTGTGTATCGCTAAAACCTCTGATGACCATACGTTTCTCTAAATCAATCACTTGATCATAGATTACTTGATCGTCTTTCTTTCTTTTATAAACCTTGCCTTCTAAAACAACTAAATCTGATATTTCCTTTTCATGTACCAAATAAGCATTTTTTAATAAAATTGTCATATGCATAACCTCCCATCTTCATTATATAAAACGAAAAAGGATAAAGCATTATCTGATATAGACAAGAATGTCTCACTTATTTTGTATAATCTCACAAAAATGTTTAAAATCTCTTGATAAAGCCATCTTATAATCCTTAATAATCTAAACTCAAAGTTAATGATACACCTATTTCAACAAAACATTGAGTCGTTCAACGAAATTGTGATTGTATAACTTTGATTTTCACTTTATAATGAGTATGACATTTAACCTTGAGGGGGCATCTATATGATTGGCGAGCGATTAAAAAAACTGCGTATGAACGCAAAGCTTACACAAAAAGACGTGGCAGACATCATGAATGTTACACCACAAACGATTTCAAAATGGGAACTTGATTTAAGTGAACCTAGTATTGATATGATGAAAGAGTTAGCTGCACTTTATGGTGTCAAAGTCGATGATTTACTAGATCCTTATAAAACGACACCTTATGAAAATCAATCTAATTTTAAAGTTAAGGAAATTAGCTTGTACATCATGTATGCGATTTTATTGGGACTATCGATTGCTATCGCTTTTGTTCCTTATATTACTGTCGATGCTTTTGTATTAGAGTATGGTATCCTTGATAATCATTTACCTGATTGGAGAGAAATCATACCACTTGAATTAACCTTAAAAAGCATCTTTATGTTATCAGTCATGATTGGTATGCCCGTGATTCTATTCACGTTACATCTGATTGATCGTAAATTTATTGGACATATAGTAATGTCATTTATCGCGATTGCTATTAATTTAAGTCATGTTGTTCCTATTTTGGCGTCACCACTTTATTTAAACCCAGAGATAGGCATGATCTTGCATATCATCTATATCTTTATCTTAGTAGCGATGCTTTTAATAACGATATCTATTCAAAGATGGCATATCTATTTGCATATTCAAAGTCATCCAAAAACATGGATTGGCTTTGTGGGCATGATGCTAACAACCTTCTTATTTCCATTTTCTTTTAACGAGGCTGGTCATCATTATTATTTTAGTCAAGTTGAAGTCATCTTATTTGGTTTGATGATTATACTTGCTGGACTCCTCATGTTTAAGGATGTTAAGAAGCTTCAAATACCAATCTTAGCAGCATCCTTCATGATGATCTTTGGATATATATATGGTACTGCAGTTTATATTTTTAATTCAGGACTTATTATTGGTAGCATCAATATCTTTGGTTATTTGTTATTTCTTGGTTTAAGCATGTCAGAAATCAAGGGTAATAAACTACCCTTAAAAGAGCTTTTCAAATTGCGTTTACTTCCTTTTGAAATCTTAGTAATCGCAATCTACTTATATGTGTTTTTATCCGGGGGGGATTTATTTTTCTACTACGATCCAACACATGCCACACCATCAGAATTTATTTATTTTTACGATTTACCTGAGCATATTATATTCTATGCTAGCTTGATTGTATTAGCTGCTGGGTTAATCTTTAGATGGATGAAAATCAAGTTGGTTTATATCATCTTATATGTGGCATGGTTTGGTTCGCAAGTCTATTATGCTTATGTACTCTATAGTGCTTTCTTTGGAGAATATTGGCGTATGACAGACGGAATGTTCTTATTTTTCCCAGTCATACTTGGGGCAATTTACTTATTACTTCTTGCGAGCTTATCTTTATTCAAATGGTTGAAACCGATCCTAGCAAAAAGGCATTCCAAAAAAGAAAAGGCCATCTCTTTATGAGGTGGCTTTTCTATGAAGTTGATTTATTTTAAAGTGTTTGAAGTAAGACTAAGTAAAGAATGAATAATCCACCAGCTCCGTAAAGTAAAGGATTAATTTCTTTACCTTTTTTGCTTGCTAACATAACTAAAATGTATGTTAAGAATCCAAATCCAATACCATCTGAAATAGAATATGTAAGAATCATAACAAGAATTGTGATGAAACTTGAAATAGCAATTGGCCAATTGTTCCATTCAATCTTACCAATAGAACCTGCCATCATCGTACCAACAATCACCATAGCTGCTGCAGTAACACCTGCAGTAACAAGACTTAATAATGGTGCTAAGAATACTGATAATAAGAATAGGATACCTGTAACAACAGATGCTAAACCTGTTCTAGCACCAGCACCAATACCAGACAATGATTCAATATATGAAGTAGTCGTTGAAGTACCAAGTACAGCACCAACAACAGTTGCTGAAGAGTCAACGATATTTGCTTTTTGAATATCTTCTTCAGTGACATCTTCCATTTGACCAGTGACTGCAATAAGCGTACCTGATGTATCGAAGAAATCTACAAATAAGAATGCGAAGACTGCAAACCAACCAGCTGGTGTAACAATAATGTCAAGTGCGCCACCAAATGCTGCAAATAATGTTGGCTCTAACGAAGGTAACCCACCTTGGAAATCTGGAAGTGCAGGCATACCTGCAGCACCAAGTAAACCAGCAATTAAACCAACAACTGCTGTAATCACTAAACCAAAGAATACAGCGGCTCTTACCTTAAGTGCTAATAAAATAATTGTAACAACAATACCAAATAATGCAAGTAAAGCTACTGGATTCGTTAAATCACCTAAACCTGTAGGTGTGCCGCCACCAGCAACAATAATACCAACATTGATTAGACCAATATATGCAATAAAGAAACCAATACCAGCACCAATTGCAAACTTAAGAGATTGTGGGATAGCAGCAACAACTTTTGCTCTTAGTCCAGTAACGCTAATGATTAGGTATAAAATACCAGAAACTAAGACAGCACCTAATGCTTGTTGCCATGAATAGCCCATACCAAATACAACTGTGAATGCAAAGAATGCGTTAAGTCCCATACCTGGAGCTAATGCGATAGGAAGCTTAGCGAATAACCCCATTGCGATCGTTGCTAAACCTGCAGCTAACGCTGTTGCTAAGAATACTGCGCCAGTGTTGATATCAATCCCACCATATGCACTCATAATTGCAGGGTTAACAAATAAAATATAAGCCATTGTCAAAAATGTAGTTAACCCACCTAATAACTCAATTTTAATTGAGCTCTTGCGTTCTTCAATTTTAAAGAACTTGTTCAACTTTTCAATCATTTTCAATTCTCCTTTTTATTTTTTTGGTATTCACATGTATTTTTGTAAAAAATAAAAAAACCACATGTTATTTTGTGGTTTCTACATATGAAAACAAATAAAAAGATGTTTTCATATCGTAGTCGCGAATTTTACGGAATCGCGGTAGAAACTTGACCTCCACATCAGGTCGATTATACGATACATTGAATACTTTTTCATTATAACAAATGCCTTTTGATCTTGTAAATACCTAAATGATAAAAAAAGAAAGAAAACGTATTTAACTTACATTTTCTTCTCTTTGAGTCTCTTTTAATAAGAATGATAGTAGTAGGGTAGAGAGTATAACTCCACTGATTAAAGCGATGATAAATCCATACCAGTTTGTCATAAGTGGTACAACAAATATTCCACCATGTGGTGTTGGAGATGCCGTTTTGAAAAGACCGATAATCGCTCCAGAAAGAGCACTTCCCAACATGAGTGATGGAATCACTACTTTTGGCTTTTTTAATGCAAATGGCATCGCACCTTCAGTGATAAATGATAATCCCATTAAATAATTTGACTTGCCTTGTTTGAGTTCTATCTTTGTAAATCTGTTTTTAAAAAGCGTGGTTGTTAACGCAATCCCGAGTGGCGGAATCATGCCACCAACCATAATCGCTGCCATAAGCTTAGATGATTCACCACTCGTCATAGACGCTAAGCCAATGATATATGCTGCTTTGTTAATAGGTCCTCCCATATCAATTGCCATGAGACTTGCTAATAGTATGCAAAGTAGAATTAAAGGTATACCTTCAATATTGCTTAAAAATGCACGTAGTGTCATTGTTGTTGGTTCAAATAAAAAAGTCACTGGTAACATCAATAATGCAGTTAATATCGTTCCAAAGAGTGGGAAAAAAAGCATAGGCTTAAGGCCTTGCATAGATTTAGGTAGAAATTGAAATCCCTTTTTTAAGATTTCAGTCATATATCCTGCAATAAAACCACCTAATATAGCACCAATAAATCCAGATCCTCCTGTATAAGCGATAGCTCCGGCCATAAACCCAGGAACAAGTCCAGGTCTATCTGATATGGCAAAAGAAATGTATCCTGCTAAAATAGGTAACATAAATGAAAAGGCTAAAGTACCAATATCTAAAATCCATGATGATAATGTTGTATTCGGATTAAGAAAAATATCTATACTAGATCCTAAAATCAGATGTGATATAGACATAAGAATACCGCCTGTAACAACAAATGGAATCATAAAAGAAATACCATGCATGAGGCGTCGATATATCAGATTATCTTTATTCAACTATGTCACATCCTTATCTAAATAAATAGGAAAGAGATCTTGAAAAGCTTCTTCTAAAATGCTTTCTGTTTCTCTAATTGCTTTGGTTGTTGATACGATTTTTAATTTTTTTTGATGAAACCTTTTTAAATCTAAAGAAATATCAGATGCGATAATGACTGCATCTGCCTCTTTAATATCTTTAAGTGATAACTCATTAAGAATGCCAATTGCACCATTGGTTTCGACTTTAATTTCAATTTTTTTCTTTTGTGCTGCTTCAATTAATTTTTCTTCAGCCATATAGGTATGTGCAATCCCCGTTGGACATGCTGTCACTGCGACAATTTTCATAGGACCCCCTACGTTTCTTTGATAAGATATGCTAGTACTTCTTTTTTGCTATCTGCATGCATAAGTGCATCTCTAAATGATTCTTTCATCAATTTTCTAGATAACTCTGCAAGTATTTTCAAATGTGCATTACTTCCTTCTTCAGGCATTGCAATCATAAAGAAAAGATAAGCCTTTTCGTGATCCATGCTTTGAAAATCAATACCTTTTTCTGATCTTCCAAAAACAAGTGCAGGTTTTTTTACAAATCGTGATTTTGCATGAGGAATGGCAATACCATATCCTATGCCTGTAGATGATAGATTTTCTCTTTCTATAACATCTTCTAAAAATGATTTGGTTGATGTGATTACATTTTCTTGCTCAAGTATTTGAACGAGTTCAAATATCACACTATGCTTTGTAGGTGACATTAGTTCTAGACATATAAGATTTTCATTAATAATTTCAGATATATGCATCTCTTATCTCCTTGATAATCACTTTATTTAGTATCTTGTTCACATGATCATAGGTAGCCATATCTTTAGATGCTGCTGTTGCTACAGAGCAAGCCACTGCTAGCTTAAAACATGTTACTAAATCTAATCCTTTACGATAAGCACTTAAAAACCCAGCAACCATGGCATCTCCGGCACCTACAGATGATATTAAATCAATATCAATAGGTAATGCTTGATATATATTTTTTTCTGTGATGAGTATTGAACCTTCTTTTCCAAGTGAAATAAGGACATACTTAGCCCCTAGCCTTTGAAGTTTTTTGCCATACTCGATCACTTGAGATGTGGTTTTGATCTCTTGATTAAATGCATCTTCTAATTCTTCAAGATTTGGTTTTACAAGTAGTGGTTTGTATGATGTTAATGCTTTTATCTTTTGGCCTTCTAGATCTAAAACAAAAGATATATGCTTTTTACTGCAAATTTGAACAATTTTTTCATATAAGTCATCTTGATGAGGTAATCCTCTACCACTCATAACTAATAAATCATTTGACCCTAAACCTTCAACTTTATGCAATAATTGATAAACATTTTCATCTGATATGATTGGTCCAATATGATTATAAGCGACCTCTTCTTCACCATGAAATTTCACATTGATTCTTGAATCCTGTTCGATTTTCACAATATCTGTCTTTATGTTCTCAAATCCTTTTAGTTCATGGATGATATAGTCTCCAGTAAATCCACCAAAAAAGCCCATGACCACACTAGAGATGCCTAAATGTGATAACATTTGGGATACATTGATGCCTTTACCACCTGGTGTGGTATAGCTTTGATGAATTTTTCCATCTTTAATCTCTAAAAGATGGTAATCAACTGCAGGATTCAGTGTCAAAGTATAAATCATAAAAATCTCCTATAACAATATCATAGTTATTATAGCATGTTATTGATAGAGATATTCATCACAGTGTCTTTTAACGGGCTGCATATTTTACTATTTTATGTTACAATATCAATACATATAAATATAGGGGGAGTTAAAATGAATAATAGTTATTTACGTAGTGAAGCGGACCAATTACTAAAAGGCCGTTACCTTGATGCTTTTTTAATGTTTTTACTCGTTTTTTCAGTATCATTTGTTTTTGGATGGCTTACAGAACTTTTTGCACCACAATATGATTTCAATTGGATGACTGGTCAACGGATTTTATTAAGTCCGGGAAATCCTAGTTTATATGCATTATTTTATGTGGTAAGCTTAATCATTGGTGCATTTCTTTCATATGCCATGCAAAAATTTTATATTAGAATCAGTGAGGATAAATTAGCACCTAAGCTCGAATTATTCTTAGATGGTTTTATGGATCAACCACTAAGGACAGTTTTGACAGGATTTCTTGTTATTATTTATACATCTCTATGGTTATTACTTTTTATCATTCCTGGTCTTATAAAAGCTTATGCATACTCAATGTGGCTCTATCTTTTGGATAAGGATCCATCTCTTTTAGCAAATGAGGCAATCACTTTATCAAATAAACTCACCAAAGGGTATAAGCTTCGTCTATTTTTAATGGATTTGTACTTTGTATTCATCTATGTTGCACTCATGATATTTTTCTATATTTTATTTAGATCAAGTTCAATGAATCCATTCTTCTTTGTTTTAATATTCATACTCTTATTAGTCGTTTTTATTGGTTTCATATATCCAAAATATATGACATCAAGAACATTACTATTTAAAGAAATCTATGAAGGATACTATGGCATAGAGAGTCAAGAGATGCCAAAAAGTCCTGAGGTTAGTGGATTGCTTTAGTTAAGAGCTTAAAGGCTTATAAATATCGATCAAAAGAAAAGATCATATCGGCTTGATATGATCTTATTTTATTATGCAATTGTTTTTCTTTTGAAATTACCCATGACATTTTTGACGTTTTTAACAACAACAAATGCTTGAGGATCTATGGTATGAACAATATTCCTTAAGGTATGTAGCTCATAAGATGAAATAATGACATAAATGAGTGTTTTCTCATGATGTGAATACGCACCTTCAACTTTCATCAACGTTACACCGCGATAAACCTTGTGTAATATCGCATCCACCAACGTTTCTCTTTCATTTGTAATAATATCAACTGCTAAGAAATGATATGCCGTATGCATACGGTCTGTCATAATGGTAGAAATGATAATACGAATGACGGTGTATGATGCAATCACGCCACCACGAATGACTTCGCCACCTGGTCCTACACGACCACCTACAATCATACCACCAATAATCGCGATACCCACATTCATAATCATTGAGATAAAGCCTACAGATTTACCTTGCTTAAATGAATAATATTGTGCAAGAATATCTAGACCACCTGTGGATGTGCCATATCTTAATGCACCTCCGCCACCAATGCCGATTAACAACCCACCAAGGGTTGCTGCTGCAAGTGCGTGTTGTGATTCTGCAAGTCCCATATCTAGTATAGGTATCCATGAAATAATAAATGCTTGTAATAAAACAGAGATTATTGAATAGATTGTAAATCTGTGAGAAACACCAAACCAACCGATAATTAAAATTGGAATATTTGCTACAATCACAAATAAGCCTAGAAATCCAGTACCTAAATCGACATCAATAAATACGAAGACAGCATCTCTAATAAGCTGAGCTAAACCAGGAATACCACCTGTATAAAGAGGTACGACTGAAGCTTCTAAGAACCATGCAACACCAATACCATAAATAATGGTGAATACAATAACAGCGAGTAATCTTTGAAGTTCTGGTTTGACTTTAATCTGAAAACTTTCAGATTTTAAATAAGCTTTTAATTTATTGCTCATTTCTGTCCTTCAGGATTTCCTCAAGTTTTTTGTTTAGGTCGTAGCGCTCAAATAATACTTTTGCAGCACCTAGTGTTTGTGCTTCATATAGACCAAACGTATCTAAGGTTTCAAATGATGTATCTTTAATGCCTACTTGTTCAAAGATCTTTTTAGCTGTTTCAGGAATGAAGGGTTGTAATAAGATTGCAACAAACCTAATTGTTTCTAATAAGTGATAAAGCACATGATCTAAAACTTCTTGTTTGTTTGGGTCTTTGACGAGTGCCCATGGTTCAGAGACATCAATATATTTATTTGCGAATCTTGCAAGTTTTACAACTTCCTCTAAGGCATCACTTACTTTTAGCTCTGCCATATAAGTTCTCATTTGTGGTAAAACGTCTAGTGCTTTTTCCTTTAAGGATAATTCAAATGGTTCATCTAATATGACTTTTTTAATCTCGCCTTGTCTGTATTTATGTGCCATACCAATCGTGCGGTTGACTAAATTACCGATGGTGTTCGCTAGATCACTATTATTTCTTTCGATTAATAGTTCAAAGGTAATATTACCGTCTTGAGCATATGGTATTTCGTGTAACACATAATATCTGACAGGATCAACACCAAAATATCTTACAAGATCATCTGTGTATAAAACGTTCCCTACAGATTTACTCATCTTACCTTTATTGACTAAAATCCATGGGTGACCAAACACTTGTTTAGGTAATTTTAGACCTAAAGCCATTAGAATAATTGGCCAATAAATCGTGTGAAATCTTAAAATATCTTTACCAATCAAATGAACATCAGCTGGCCAGTACTTATTAAAGGTGTCATTTGATGTTTGATCTGGATGATAATCAAGTCCTGTAATATAGTTTGATAGTGCATCAATCCAAACATACACAATATGACCTTCATCAAATGTCACTGGAATGCCCCATTTAAAGGATGTTCTAGAAACAGATAAATCTGGAAGTGGTTCCTTTAGGAAGTTTTGAATCATTTCATTTCTTCTTGATTCTGGTTCAATAAATTCTGGATGAGTTTCTATATGTTTTAATAATCTTTCTCTATAAGGCTCTAATTTTAAGAAATAAGCAGCTTCTTTGGTCCATACGGGTATATCACCGTTAGGTGCTTTACCATCTACAATATCTTTTTCTAAAATAAAAGCTTCTTCGGCGATGGAATACCAACCCTCATATTCTCCTAAATAGATATCTCCTTGATCATAAAGCTTTTTAAAAATCTTTTGTACAGACAAAATGTGTCTATCATCGGTTGTTCTAACAAACTGATCATATGAGACATGCACTTTATCATAAATGCGCTTGATTTCACTAGAGATATGATCCACATATGCTTGTGGGGATAGTTCGTTATCTTTCGCTCTACTTTCAATTTTTTGACCATGTTCATCCGTTCCAGTCTGAAAAAAGACATCGTATCCGTCTAATCTTTTGAAACGTGCAATAGCATCCGCTAAAATAGCTTCATACACATTACCGATATGTGGAATCGCTGATGCATAAGCGATTGCCGTTGTTAAATAATAAGGTTTTTTTGACATGTTAATCCCTCCAAATAATATAAAAGTCGTCCTTAAAAATACTCTAAGGACGACATAATCGCGGTACCACCTTAGTTCTAGATAAATATCTAGCACTCTTTTCCTTAACGCGGAGCATACGTTTTAGTCTACATATCGACCAAAAGGCTCGAAAATCATCTTCATATCATGTGTGGTTCGTTCACACCAGCCACGAACTCTCTTCATTTCACAACTATGAGACTACTCTTTTTCTCATTGCCTATAACATCTATATTATATGATAATTTTTGAAAAAATCAAGCAAAATAAATGTTAATTTATATGGAAAAGCTTTTTACATTATGCATTTATTTTAAATGCTTTATAGACATCACTTTTCGTGATTTTTTGATCTTTAGCTACTTGCTTCATCGCTTCTTTTTCATCGAGACCTTGCTTAATATAAGCTTCTACTTGATCTTTTAAAGAAAGTTTAGAATCAATCTTTTTTTGATAGCCTTCTAGGATGATGACATACTCACCTTTGGTTTGGTGCTCTATCGTTAAAGCCTCTTTTAAAGTCGTTCTAATGATGGTTTCAAACGTTTTTGTAAGCTCCCTAGCTAATGTGACCTTTCGGTCGCCAAACGCTTCATAAAGGCTTTCTATCGTTTTTTCTACACGTAAAGGTGACTCATAAAATAGTAGTGTCTCATGTCTAGTTTCATAGGTTTTTAATAGTTTTGATCTTTCGCCTTGTTTACGTGGTAAAAATCCAATAAATGTAAAGGGTTGAATCATCAGTCCAGAAACAACAAGTGCTGCAAGTATTGCAGAAGCTCCTGGAATAGAAACGACATGATATCCCATAGCTATAGCACTTTCTGTGATTTCAAAACCGGGATCACTAATCCCCGGTGTGCCTGCATCAGAGATGAGTGCGAGATTTTTACCTTCTTTTAACATGTTAATCACTTCAGTTTCTCTTTCCATCTTATTGAACTCATGATAGCTTAAAAGAGGTTTTGAAATTTTATAGTGATTAAGTAGTACAGATGAAGTGCGTGTGTCCTCACATAAAATGGTATCAACAGATTGTAAGATTTCAACCGCACGATATGTCATATCTTTTAAATTGCCAATCGGCGTTGAAACAAGATATAACGTAGGTTTGTCTTCTCTAAAGCTTTTTTGCATTAGTGAGATACAATCCTTTTTGCACGTTCTCTTAAATCTCTTTCATTATAGACAAGACGCATGATTTGTTTTTTCTTAAGTTCTTGAATGCCATAACGTTCTCTTAAATCCTCTAAGAAGAAATGCTCTGTTGTGTTATAAAACTCATCATCCATAGCAACCTTCACAAGATTCAAGTACACAATGTTTTTCACGGTTTGAGTGGATTTGTCAAAAAATTTAATGGTTTCATTAAGGCTTTTTGACAATGTAAATGTGTATTCTTGAACAATACCATCACCTACTTCAGCGAGCATGATGTTTAAAAGTCTTTGTTCAAGTTCATTTGGTTTGCCATCAACAGATACCATGTGTAGTGCTAAGTCTAAGAATTTAAGTTTTTCTTTTCTGCTTAGTAATGTGAGTAACATAACTTCTACCTCCATAAATGTCTTCCAATTCCTTGGATAAGACGTTTTGTGCTTGATATAAAATCAAGGGGTGGTCAATCGTTAATCCCGGTTGCCCTTGATAATAAGCTTCAATTAAGACATGATTCGGTGCTTCATTGATAAAGGGGTGTACAAATCTTAGTCTTTTAATCTCAAGCTGATGTTTATTCATAAGACTCATGATTTCAATCAGACGATCTGGTCTATGAATCATGCAAAACTTACCACGAAAACGTAGCATTTTTCTTGCTGACTCTATGAGTGTTTTCAAATCAATCATAACCTCATGTCGTGCGATTTGTAATTCCATAGATGGATTTAAGTGCCCATCCTCTGTTACTTTAAAAAATGGAGGATTTGTGACAATCATGTCAATTTCTCGATAAGGCATATCCTTAATATCACCTAATGAGACAGAACATCTTGATTGAAGTCCATTCATTTCAATATTTTTTAAAGCTTGCTGATAACGATTTTCTTGGATTTCAACACCTATGATTTTTGCTTTTGACTTTTGTGATAGATAGAGCATGATAGCACCATTACCAGTACCTAAGTCCAAAATAGTTTTTGTTTTGTAAGGTACGCTTGCAAAATCTGCAAGTAAAATAGTGTCTAAATTAAAAGCTTGTTTTGAGGTTTGCTCAATCCAAAGATCTGTCCCTAAAAGCGTTCTTTTCATGTTAGCTTCTTTGAATATCCTTTAAATAGACCCATTCCATGGCTCCATTTTCTGGGTATCTAATGCGAATCTTTTGTGCGATAATATTTAAATCGATGACTTTGCCTTCACCTTTTTCAGTAGTGATGATTTCATTTAAATCAGGCATGGTTTGTTTTAACTCAGTATAGACATCATCTTCATATTTGATACAGCATAAAAGCTTTCCGCAAACACCTGAAATTTTTTGAGGATTTAATGCGATGCTTTGGTTTTTTGCCATTTTAATAGAGACTGTATCAAATTCGCCAATAAAGGTTGTACAACACAAAATGAGTCCGCATGGTCCTATACCACCGATCATCTTTGCTGCATCTCTTGGACCGATTTGTCTTAATTCAATCCTTGTATGATAAATTTCTGATAAGTCTTTGACTAAATTTCTAAAGTCGACACGATTTTCTGATTCAAAATAAATGAGTAATCTTTTACGGTCTAATGTATATTCAGCACCCAAGACTTTAATCTCAAGCTCATTTTGAACAGCTAAGTGCTTTGCTTGATGCACAACATCAGGCTCTAAGGATTGATTATATAAATCTTCCTTTAAGTCTTCTTCTGTTGCTTTTCTTAAAATAGGTTTTAATTCTGAGATTAAATCCGTTTCTTCAATCTCTTTAAATAAATAAACCTTACCTATTTCAATACCACGTGATGTTTCAACAACCACACGGTCATTCTTATCTAATGCTAAATCTCCATAGGAGAAATAATACTTTTTGCCTGCTTCTTTGAATTGCACTAATGCAACCTGCATAGGCTCACCTCTTTTGCTCTAGTATATAGGCGAGATGATCTAGCGCAAGCTCTAAGTTGATATAGTATGTTTGTTCTTTCAAGATTTGTTGTATGTAATAGATAATTTCATTAATATCTTTTACTTCCATACGATCACTTAAAACTTGTATTTGATCTCTCAAAAATTGGTACGTCACTTCTTGGTGCGCCTTATAATGCACCAAATCTAAAAAGTATAATAAGAGTAACTCAAGAAAATTCATGAAAAAATCACGATCTTGAATTAAAAATCTACCACGCTCATAGAAAAAGAGTGGAAAAGTTACATCTTTTTTGGTCCAATTGGTCACGATATCCTCGATAAATTGGATCATTTCAACAATATTAGGATTTTCAGCTAATAAGGTTGCTTCTTCGATGTTTTTGGTCAGGTATGGAGCAAGTGTTGCGATTTTATGATCAACACCTAATGATGTTAATTCGTTCATCATATCTTTCTCATCTATACCTTTTAAATGTAGAATTTGACTTCTCGATTTAATTGTTACGAGAACGTCATCTAAATTTTCTGTAAGTAAAAAGCCATAAACCAAATGACTGGTAGGTTCTTCCATAAATTTAAGAAGAGAGTTTGCTCCAGCTTGACTGATTTTTTCAATGTTTTTGATCACATAGATCCTTGGTCCACTGACCAAAGCTGTTTTTGAGAATTCTTGTTGTAAATTAAGAATTTGTTCTTTCTTAATCGTTAAACCATCTGGTTCAATCACCATAAGGTTTGATGCTCTTCGTTCCTTAATCATCAATTTCAAGTGGGGTGATTCTGGTTTATTCTTGTTTAGAATTAAATAGGATACATCATCAACAAGCTCATGCTTACCACTACCTTTTGGACCACTGATCAAATAAAGGTGTGCTAACCTATTTTTTTTAATCGTTTGCTCGAAAAAATAGTATGCTCTTTTCATAAGCGTGCCTGGATTTTTGATATTAATAGATTTTTAATGGCTTCAATTGGTTGATTGCCATCAATCATGATGATGCGATCTCGGTACATAGAAACAAGATCGATATAACCTTCTCTCACCTTTTCATGGAAATTAAAGGTTTCTTGATCGAGACGATCATATTTATCTCTATTTGATATACGTGATAAACCAATTTTTGGATCTAAATCGATATAGAATGTCAAATCTGGTAGGTTTTTCACTGCATATTCATTAATTTTTAAAATAAAGTCATAACCTAAATTTCTTGCATATCCTTGATAAGCTAAGGATGAATCGATATATCTATCGCATAAAACCATCTTTTTTTCCTTTAAGGCTGGCAAAATAACTTCGTCTAGATGTTGTGCTCTTGAAGCTGCTAATAAAAGTGCTTCTGTATAAGGTGTAACACCTTGATATTTAGGATTTAAGATAATATCTCTAATCGCTTCTGCGATTGTTGAGCCACCGGGTTCTCTTGTAGAGATGACGTTTATAGAAGATGAAAAATATGATTTAACTGCTTCAATCAATGTTGTCTTTCCTGTGCCTTCTCCGCCTTCAAATGTTATGAACATATCTTCATCTCCTTTAGAGTTATTATATCATGATACAAGGTGATTTAATAATGGATTTTGACCAAATAAAGACCTCTTGATTCAGCGGTTTTACCTGCTAGAAAACGATCTTTTGTATCAAATATCTCTAGAATAATGTTTGGGTCTTTTCGATTTAAGCCTATTTGAATAAGCGTACCAACCATCGATCTGACCATGTATTTTAAGAAACTATTGCCGTGAAAGGTTATGATATAGTGGCTTTTAGTTTCTTTCAGTGTTGCTGAATAAATCGTTTTTATTGTTGGTTTATCTTTGACATATTGACAAAATCCTAAAAAATCATGTGTGCCTTCCAATAAAGGTAATGCCTTTTTTATCGGTTCAATATCTAAATTTTCAATATATACTTCGTAATTTTTAGTAAATACAGAAGATGGTTTTTTGGCAAGCTTATATTGATAGATTTTTGATTTTGCTGAATGTCTTGCATGAAAGTTATCTTTGACTTTCTTAATCGATTTTATTCTAATGTCTAAGGGTAGTCTTTTATGAAGTCCTCTGATCCAAGTTTTTTCTTCAATATCAATCTCTGTATCAAAATGAAACACTTGACCAATGGCATGGACACCTTTATCTGTTCTACCAGATGCATAGATTTTAATCTCTTGCTGAGTCATTAAACGAAAAGCTTTTTCGATGACCTGTTGAATACCTAAAGCATTCTTCTGACTTTGAAAGCCTTGATACTTTGTTCCATCATAACTGATGATGGCTTTATATCTCATACCAAAACCCTCACATAGATTAAAGCAGCAAGTATGACTAGTGCAAAGAACATGGTAACAAAATCCTTTAAACCCATTTTATAAGCATCGATGCGTGTTCTTTTTTGACCAATCACATAACCTCTGACTTCCATCGCGTTGCCTAAATCTTCTGAGCGCTTAAAGGAAATGACAAAGATTGGGATTAAAAGTGAGATGATTTGTATGACTTTATCTTTAAATTTACTTTCCTTAAAGTCAACACCACGAGAAGCTTGTGCTTTCATGATTTTTTCTGTTTCACCTAAAAGTGTTGGAATATATCTTAAGGTGAGTGATAGCATCATTGCAATCAAATCCACAGGTACTTTAACAATTTTAAATGGTTTTAGTAAGGATTCAATACCATAATTTAAATCAGTTGTCATGGTTGTAAAAGTGAGTAAGGATGTCATGATAATAATGTTTGTTATTCTAATAAAGATAAATCCTGCTCTTAGGAGTCCTTCGTCATAGATATCAAGTTGATACGCATATAAAGGTATATAAGGAAGCATAGCTTGAATGAAAAACACCATAAATGCTGCAAAAAAGAAATATAGAATGCGTGTTTTTATATACTTTTTCGTAAAATTATAAAACACAATAAATAATATAATCCCTGCAATACTGCTTACTGATAAGTAAAGCTCATAGGACGCAAGCAGTTGTCCTTGTCTGACATAAAATAGTTGAATGAAAAAGGTGAATGTAAGTAAAAACACAATCGGACGGAGTCCGTTAATCACTTTTTTCATGGGGATTTTTGTTGACCATGTTAATAAAATCACCAACACGAATATACTACCCATTGCAATAAGTGGGGTAAACTCTGCAGAAATTGGAATTAAAAATGTGCCCACCATAAGTATAATCAAGCTAAATAACTTGATACGAGGATCAACTTTATGTAACCAGGAATCACCAGGTATATATTGACCAATAGTTATATTATTCATGATTTACCTCCTTTAGATAGGCTAAAAGAGAAGGATAATCGTATTTAGGTTGATAGGTTATACCTGCTTCTTTCGATAACTCTTTTAATATTTTTAAAGGTGTTGGTAAATCTAAATGGAAGGATTCAAAATTTGGATGCTCAAATAAATCTTCTTTCTTACCATCAAAAACAATTTTTCCTTGATCTAAAACAATGATACGCTTCGCATACTCTGATACTAAATCCATATCGTGAGATATTAAAATAATTGTTTTGTTTTGTTTTTCATGGATTGATTGAAAGATTTGCATTAAGTCTCTACGACCTTTTGGATCTAAACCTCTTGTTGGTTCATCTAAGACTAAAATATCTGGTTCCATTGCTAAAATACCAGCAACAGCAACTCTTCTCATTTGGCCGCCACTAATTCTAAAAGGAGATTGTTCTAATAAATTTTCTGGTACACCACAAATTGCAGCAGCTTTTTTGGCTTTTTCTAGTGCTTCTGCTTCTGTGCTTTTAAAATTTTTAGGTCCAAACATAATATCCTTAATAATCGTTTCTTCAAAAAGCTGATATTCAGGAAATTGAAAAACAAGACCTACACGTTGTCTAAGTGCATTAATCTTTTCATTTTTCTTTGGTGGTAAATTTTGCCCAAACACAGTCACGACACCACTCATAGGCAGTAATAATGCATTCATGTGTTGAACAAGTGTTGATTTACCTGATCCTGTTTGACCAACAATCGCGATAAATTCGCCTTCTTTATCAATGTTGAGATTAATATGACTGATGGCATCATAGTTTTGTCTTAAACCACGGTAAGCAAAGCTTACATCTTTGAATTGAATGCCCATAATGCCTCCAATACGTGACGAGGTGTCTTTTCATCTTTTGACAAATCGTTATATAATTTCAAACCGAATGGTAATTCTAAATGTGAAGATACTAAAAGATCTTCTCTCTTAAAGACCTCTTCTGGTGTGCCTTCTAAAATCTTCATCCCATCTTTTAAAACGATGAGCTCATCTGATAAGGCAGCAAACGATAAATCATGTGTGATTGTGATAATCGTTTTATTAAGTTCTTTATTTAAACGTTTAATGAGTTCAACGATTTCTCTTGTGCCTTCTGGATCAAGCATCGAAGTTGCTTCATCTAAAATAAGAATGTCTTGTTCCATGGCGAGTGCACCAGCAATCGCGACACGTTGCTTTTGGCCACCGGATAATTGATGAGGCTCTTTACCTAAGAATTCTTCCATGCCAACTAAGCGTGCATAATGAGCAACACGTTCTTCCATTTCATCATGAGGAATCAATTGATTTTCTAGACCAAAAGCGATGTCATGACGTACCGTGACACCGACAAACTGGTTATCTGGATTTTGAAATACAATCCCAATTTTTTGTCTAATTTTTGGGAGATTTTCATCATTTAAACGCAATTCATCAATATAGATTTCACCTTCAGTCGGTGCTAAAAGTCCAACAAGGCATTTAGAAAGTGTGGATTTCCCTGAGCCGTTATGACCTAAAATAGATACCCAAGACCCCCTAGATATCTCTAAATTGACATGCTTTAAAGCTTCATCGTTTGCGTTATATGAAAAGCTTAAATCGATTACTTTGATCACAAACTTCACCTACATTTCGTACTTTAACATTATAACATGAGAATAGAAATTATAGAAGACAATCATTCTTTAATAAATCTATAAAGATTTAAACATTTATATGTTTTTAGAAAGTATGTAAAAAGATAGCGTTTTTTAAGCATTTTCTTTATAATAGGTATGACAACTTATTTGAGGTGAATTGTATGGTATTCGATTTTACAACTGAGAATTTTGAAAATCAAGTTTTAAAAAGTGATGTGCCTGTATTAGTAGAGTTTTGGGCATCTTGGTGTGGTCCTTGTCAACGTGTCGCACCAATTTTAGAAGCTCTTGATCAAGATGTTCAAGGATTAGCTAAAGTTGGAAAGCTGGATGTCGATGAAGAATCAAAGATTGCTGATGAATTTGGTGTGATGAGTATTCCTACGATTATCGTTTTTAAAAATGGAAAAGTTGACCAATCAACCATAGGTGTACAATCTAAGGAAACCTTAAGAAAACTCTTAGGCGTATGAAAAAAGTTATCATCATTGGTCATGGTCCTGCAGGTATTTCTGCAGCGATTTACTTAAAGCGTGCTGGTATTGATCCTTTAGTGATTGGTAAGGATCATGGCGCGTTAGAGGGCTATGACGATTTAGTGGAAAACTTTTATGGACAAGAGAAGCCTTTAGAAGGTGTCACACTCATCCAAAACGGTATTAAGCAAGCAAGAGGATTAGGTATTGAAGTGGTTAGTGACGCTGTGATTTCGTTGGAGACTCATGAAAAAGGGTTCACTGTTAAAACAGCAAACCATGTATATGAAAGTAAGACTGTGTTACTTGCTACTGGTAAAAAAAGAGAAACCCTCAACCGTCCTGGATTTAATAAATATAGAGGTAAGGGTATTAGTATGTGTGCAGTCTGTGATGGCTTTTTTTATCGAAAGAAAAAAATCGCTATTGTCGGATGTGGAGCCTACATGTTACATGAGTTAAACCATCTCAAACGTATGACCAAAGACTTAATGGTTTTTACAGATGGACACCCACTTGATGCCGATATTGATGTGCCTGTGGTTCATGATAAAATCAAGAAATTTTCTGGTGAAGAAAAGATATCCCACATAGAAACTAAGGATCATAGTTATGAAGTAGATGGTGTGTTTATTGCCTTAGGTACACCAAGTTCCGTAGAATTTGCATCTCAATTAGGTGTGATTGTTGAAAAGGGAAATTTAGTAGTTGATAAGAATTATCAAACAAACATCGAAGGATTATTTGCAGCTGGTGATATCATCGGTGGAAAGCTACAAATTGCAAAAGCAGTCTATGATGGCATGATGGCTGCAGATGCCATGTATGATTATTTAAAAAAGAAAAAATAAACGCGAAATCAAAGGATTTCGCGTCTTTTTTTATGCTTGATTGATGGTGATATTTCCTGTGCTTGTTCTAACCTTAAGTAAAATCGTTTGTGTCGTTGAACTTTGAGTCACATGCGTTGTGCCTTGATTTTGGCCATAAACACGTATACGTCCTGTAGATACCTTTAAGTCAAAATATAAACTATCTGCTTGTTCGGTTATTATTAAGACATCTCCTGTGGATGATGATAGATCGAAGGCATTTGATGCTACTTTGTTCACTTCTATTGAACCGGTAGAAACATGCGCATTCACTGTCAATGAAGCTTCACCATTTTCCAATAGGACATCTCCTGTAGATGTGTATACTTCGACATGATTGAACATGAAGTTTTTGACCTCACATGAACCAGTTGATAAATCAACACTTAGCTTGTTCCCTGTGATATCGTTTAACGAAATGGAGCCTGTATCACTTGATAAATCAAAATCACCTTGAACATTAACATTGTTAATCTTGATAGATCCTGTATCACTATTCGCTATTAATTCGATAACACTCTCTGTTTGATCAAAATCAAATGTAATCGCACCAACATTAGTTGATACATCAAATGCATATTCTGTACCGATTGGTAAGAAGATAGTCATCTCTTTATAAACTTTTGGTGTAAATCCAAAATTGATAAAACGCCATCTGTTTGCTTTCTTTTGAGTGATTTCAATCGTATCACCTTCTAAATCAAATGTCCATGTATCATTTTCATGTTCACGATAATCTACTGTGACATAACTAACATCACTATAGACAAACTCAATATGACGTTCCTCTACATCAATCATAATCTTAGTTGCTGACTCACTAAAATTGTATGATTTTACTTCACTATATTGATCACTATCATCAAAAAGATCTCTTAGTTCATTAAAATTTGCACCATACGCAAATGAGGCAACAACAAAACCTATTCCTAAAATAAAACATACCATAATAAACCATTTAAATGCTTTCATGCTTTTTACCTCCTATTTTTTTAGCAAGCCTGCTGGTTGCTAAAATCAATGTCATCATGAGTTTTTTAAACACATAAATCATGATGTTACCTACGAGCATTAATACTGCTGCTGTGATAAAACCTATACCTAATGTTAGAAATACTGTAGATGTAGATCCCCAAGCTAATAAAGCTTGTACGATAAACGTAAAGATGACTACAACACCACTAAATATTAAGCTTGCTCCAGTGACAATCATTGCGAAGAATACTGATATACTTACGATATATGCAATACCTAATGGTAATAAAAGTGGTGTTGAGATAAGTAATCCAACAAGTAGGCTATTGCTTTTAACAATGTTTTTTGAAGTGGTTGTTCTTTTTAGAACGACTTCTGGTAACATATCTCTTATGATATCTTTGACCCGATAGTCACTTAAGATATCATCTATTTTTTCACCTTGTGCTTTTCTTTCATAAATCATTTCTTCATAATAAGCACAAATATCATCGACTTCATCTTGGTAAAAATGCTTTTTAAGTGCATGTCTTAATTCTTTAACAAATTGATCCATAATGACTCCCCTAACTAAGTAATATATCGTAGATCTTTTTAATATCTCTCCACTCATCTAAAAATGCGTGGACATGATCTCGACCTTTTTTTGTAATCTTATAATATTTTCTATTTCTGCCTTGAATTAGTACATTGTACGTCTCTAGTTCATTTGCTTTTTCGAGTCTTCTTAAAATCGGATAAAGTGTGGATTCACTGATGCTGACAGCATTTTCTAAATCACTTACGATTTTATATCCATAGGACTCACCTTTAGTAAGAATAGCTAATACAAAGATTTCAAGGATTCCTTTTTTTAATTGCTCTTTCATATGACATCTCCTTCATATTGCCTGACACGTTATATTATACATTGCATAGTATTGTGCGTCAAGGGGTATTCATCACTTTTTTGCGAAAAAAAAGCCCAGTTCAAAGAACTGGGTCTGATATGTTATATTTAGCCTATCTTATCCTGCTTATACTTTAAAAATGTTGATAACACAATAAGTCCAATCATGAGCATGCCTGAAACCTCTAGAAAAGTCCCTAAAAATGTAACGACAATAATTGCTATAATCAGTTCAATATTGACTAATCCAACAATGAATGCTTTAAGTCTATCGGAAAAGGCTTGTCCGATGATACCATAGACCATGAGTGCAAAATGTATAAGTGATATTAAAAGTATGGATGCGATAAGTATATTACCGATTACATAAAAGCCTGGACTTATGATAGCATCGAAACCTGTTACTTTTTTTTCTACACCATGAATCGTTACATGAAAGAGTTCAAAAAAGAATGCACCAATAATCAGTAATTGGTTAAAGCCTTGAGAAGCGTAATATTTCATTAAAGTTTCATATCGTCAACAGAATCTAAATAAGCTTTAATAGGCTTAACGATTTCTTTAACTGTGCCTTTCACAAATGGATTTAATAATTCTGCAGATTCAACAAGTCCTAAGAATGATTTAGATCCACCTAACTTACATAGTTTTAGATAAGATTCTAATGCAGCTTCTCTATTTTCTTGGTGCTTAATCCAATATTGGAATGCACAAACTTGTGCAAGTGTGTAATCAATATAATAGAATGGTGCACCAAAAATATGGCCTTGTCTAAACCAGAAACCACCTTTTTCTAAGAATGCATCGTCATCATAATCTTTAAAAGGTAAATATTTCTTTTCTAGTTTTCTATATAGTGTTTTTCTTTCATCAGGTGTTAGTTCAGGTTTTTCATAGATATGATGTTGGAACTCATCCACTAAAACACCATATGGTAAGAATGATACGGCCCCAGCTAGATGATTAAACTTATATTTTTCTGTATCATCTTCAAAGAATAAATGAACCCATGGCCATGCAAGAAACTCCATACTCATCGAATGAATTTCACAAGCTTCTAAGGTTGGCCAGCGGTATTCAGGGATTAAATGCTTTGATGAATAGATTTGAAAAGCATGTCCTGCTTCATGCGTTAAGACATCCACATCGTGTGATGTGCCATTAAAGTTTGCGAAAATAAATGGTGATTGATAATCAGGAATATATGTGCAATACCCACCACCTTGTTTACCAGGTTTTGAATCTAATTCTAAAAGTTCATGATCAACCATGAAGTTAAAAAATTCAGAGGTTTCTTTACTCATTTCATCATACATGGTTTTCGCATGATTAACCATCCATGCACGATCACCTTTAGGTGTTGGATTACCTGATAAGAATGATAATGCTAAATCATAAGATTTAGGATCTTTAATACCTAATCTTTTCGCTTTACGTTCTGTTAAATCATTGACAAGTGGTACGATATCTTCATAGATTTGATCGCGATAGTTTTTCACATCTTTCGCATTATAATCCGTACGACTGAAACGATCATAACCTAATTGAACAAAGTTCTCATAGCCTAGCGTCTTAGCAATCTTGGTTCTTACTTGAACGAGTTCATCGTAAATACGATCAAATGATTTTTCATTATCACTAAAGAATTTAGATACAGCAAGCTGTGCTTGATGTCTTGTTTCGCGATCTTTAGATTGAACAAAAGGAGCCATTTGAGAAAGATTATAAGTTCCACCTTGGAACTCAATTTTAGCAGAGGCTTGAAGCTTACCATATTCTGTGACTAATTTGTTTTCTGTTTGTAAATCAGGGATGATTTCTGGTTTAAATGTCTTTTTAGCAAGCTCAGCTTTTTCAAATAGTAATGTACCAAATACTTTTTCTAATGCTTTTCTATTTTTAGAATTAAGCATTTTTTCTGATAATTCATGGTTATATTGTTGAAGTACAGGACCATTTTCATCAAAAAATGCTTGTTCTTTTTCATAGAATTCATCGTTTGTATCAATCGAATTTCTAACACCTACAAGCTGTTGCATGGTAACTAAATGATCTGATAGATCAAAAAGCTTTTGGATGGCTTTCTTTTCGGTTTCAAGATCGTTATCTCCACCAATTGATGCAATGTTTTCTTCAAATTCCTTTTTGACCTTTTCTAAATCAGGTCTTTCATACTTATAATCTTTAAAATTCATATGTTTGACACCTACTTTCTTAATTTTTATTATACGCTACTTACTTTTATAATCCAAGTTTATAAATCATATCAAAGTAAAGTTTTATATGCGAATAATGTTTTTACTTTAATACATGATACAATGATAATAACTTGGGGGTTTGATATGATGCATAAAAAAGAAATTAAACTATGGCTGAAAAATACCCATCGCTATTTATTAAAGCCTGTCTGGCTTTTATCAATCTTAAGTCTAATCATGAGCTTAACAGCGATTTTTTTTGCTTTTTATTCAAGAGAAACCATAGATTATGCTATCCTTGGTAATTCTCGTTCTTTTTTAATCAGTGCATTGATTATATCTGGCATCTTGCTTTTACAGATTATTGCGAGTGCATTAAATCAGCACTTTAAAGTTTATTACTTAGGTCTATCACGTAAAGCGCTTAAGAAAAAGCTATTTCAAAAATTGATTTATGCAAAACCAACAGAAGTGGAACCTTATCATTCAGGTGCATTAATGAATTATCTCTATAGTGATATAGAGACTGTCACTGATGGTTACCTTGATGTTAAACCTAAGATTATCTTTTATCTTTTTAGATTCCTTGGAGCATTCATCTTTTTATACTTACTAGATCCTTGGTTTGCTATCTTCTTTTCTGGCTTTGGTTTACTTCTATTTATAGGCAGTAGAGTCTTGGCATATCCAATTAAGAAAAGACATCATACGTTGATGGATACAGATTCTGATTTAAGAAGTTATGTTCAAGAAAGCCTAGAGAACCTAGTTGTCATTAAAACATTTGAAGCTGAAAAAAAGATGATGACACTGCTTGATCATTATCAAGAAAATCACTTTACAGCCATCAAAAGAAAAAACAACATCATGGTAACAACCTCCCTCGGCATGAGTATATTCTTTGCTGTTGGATATGGATTTGCAATCATCTTTGGTAGCTATAGACTCATGGAAGGTGCCATTACATTTGGTACTTTAACAGCTCTGATACAGCTTGTAAATCATATTCAATCACCCTTTAGTGGCATCTCACATTTAGTGCCAAAATATTACCAGATGATGGCTTCAGCAGAACGTATAATAAAGATTGATCAAATAGAACAAGAGCATCTTGGTCAAAAGAAATCAATTCAAAAGTTTAAAGAACTTACTTTTAAAGATATTACATTCTCCTATGATGAAAAACCAATCATTCAAAATTTCAATCTTAAAGTTCAATCCGAACAATTTATCCAAATTAAAGGTGATAGCGGCTTAGGAAAAACCACACTTTTTAAATTACTCCTTGGACTAGTTGATCCAAAAAAAGGTCTTATTCAGCTAATTGTCGGTAGCCAAAAAATCATCGTATCTCCTGAAACAAGACAAGCTTTCACTTACGTACCTCAAGGATCCATTATCTTATCTGGAACGATTAGAGAAAATCTAGAATTTTATGAAAAAGTCTCAGATGAAAGACTTGCATGGGCATGTGAAATTGCTTGCATCTATGATGACATTATGAATCTGCCTTTAGGATTTGATACCCTGTTAAAAGAAAAAGGCGTTGGTTTATCCGAAGGACAACTACAACGCCTTGCTATTGCACGTGCGATACTTAAAGATGCGCCAATTCTTTTATTAGATGAAATCACATCTGCACTGGACAAGAAAACCGAAATACGTGTGTTTGAAAATATCAAATCACTCACTAATAAAACATGTTTTATCATATCTCATAGGGAATTACCTCATGATTTAATCGATCAAACGATTGAACTTACATAAATGATGCAAAAGCTTGCATCATTTTTTTATAATTTAATGAATCTATCTTGTGATGATTTCACGAAAACATAATAGAGAGGTATTGTAAGCATGACATTAAATAGTATCAGTAAACCCATAATGCCTTCGATACTCATATGTTTACTTAAAAGATAATATAAACCACCATTTAAAATAATCATAAAGAATCCACCAAAGACACCTAAAAGTGCACCAGCACTTTGCTTGATGACTTCTACTTCGTTTTGAAACTCAAACTTAGGTACATAAAGATTGATGATGCCATCTAAAATTGAGATTACCACACTAAAGATGATAGCTAACCCCATCATCAAAAGCTGACTTAAGATACCTAATTGAATAGATATACCAAATAATAAAATACTTACTAAAGCAATCGGTAATATAAGTAACACATTAAAAATCACTTTAGATAACATAATGGTTTTAGGTTCAATCGGAAGACTTTTGATAATCCAAAAATTTTTACCTTCTAATGATAGACTAATTGCTGGTGTATAGGTCATTGCAATCGAAAATCCAATAAACACCATGAGTAATACTTCAATATCTAAACCTGCACCAATCGCTTCTCTTAAAATATTTTCTATCTCTGATCTAAAGAAAAGACTTGCTATAGATAAGATCATAAGGAGTACTGGACCTAACCCGGCATTTACTGCATAAAGTGTAATAGAAAAGAACTTCTTAAATTCCTTTTTGATTAAGCTCATCATGACAGGTCTTGATTGATAGACTAGTGCCTTACCTTTTTTTGCTTTAAATGATTTCATGCCTTTTTGGTTTGTATAGTTTACAATTGGACTCACGCCTAAGATAAAGATGACAAATAAACCTAAGTGTGAAGATAGTAAATAAAACAAGGATATGATACTTCTGTTTGAGATTGCATCAATCATCCATTTGAGCGGAGGATAGGATGAACTTAGTCCAGAAAAGAGATCAATCTGTCCTGTTAATGGATTCGTCTCAACATCATTTAAGTTAAAAGAAACCATAAATAGTCCTAGAAATACGACAAATGTTAAAATAATATTGATGATTTTGTGTCTTCTAAAATGTCTTGTGAGTAAGCTCATAAGAAGTGCAATCATACTCATGACTACAAGTGGCGTAAGTGGCATGACTAAAAAGCTTAATAGATAAAAAATAAATGAGACAACATGAAAACCATTATGATAAAAATATGAAAATACAATTGGTAATGTAAAAATTAAAGATGATACATAAAGCATCCAAAGTAGAACTGATATCTTACTTAATAGCACTGTTCTTGGATGAATGGGTAAGGGTGACAAAATATCATAATCCTTATAATAGAACAAACTGCCGTTTGCTCTAAAGAAAACAATTATAATAGATAACCCTATTGCGTAGACTGCATAAAATGATAATAAAATGTGAGGTTGTCCCATATCTTTTAGAATTTTTCCTAAATCGAAAAACATATAACCAAAAGCACCTAAAAAGACAACAATTGCGTATATAATTGCTAACCCTACCAAAATACCTTTTATTTTCTCTTTTTTAAAATCAAAACCAAACAATCGCTTGAGTGAAAATTGTTCCTTTAAAAAAACTTTAAGTAGCTTAAAATACATTATGATTCACTACTAATTTCCATAAAGATTGATTCAAGCGATTGGTTTTTAATAATTTCTTCCGTCTTACCTTCTGCAACAATTTTACCTTTTTTAATGATAGCTACTTTGTTACATAGCTTTTCAACGACCTCTAAGACATGTGTTGAAAAGAAAATAGATGTACCTTCTGCACACATTTGTTTAAAAACTTCCTTAAGCTGAAAGCTAGCTTTTGGATCAAGTCCAACAAATGGTTCATCTAGTAAGAATAACTTAGGCTTATGAATGAGTGCTGATATAATCACAAGCTTTTGTTTCATACCATGTGAATATGATGAAATTTGATCATTTAGAGCTTGTGTAATTTCAAACATATTCGCATAATTTTCAATGAGTCTTTTTCTTTCCAAATGATCTATGTTAAACACATCAGAAATAAAATCTAAGTACTCAACACCTGTGAGTGATTCATAGATATCAGGATTATCAGGTATATAAGCAATGATTTTTTTGACTGCCATAGGATCTTTTTTGATAGAATAGCCGTCTACATAAATGTCACCTTCATTAAAATCAATAATGCCTGCAATCGATTTTAAGAGTGTAGTTTTTCCTGCACCATTATGACCAACAAACCCAAATAAATCTCCTTTTTCAATGGATAAAGAGATATCATCGCATGCTTTTTTTGTCCCATCATATGATTTTGAGACATTTTTAATTTCTAACATAGTTCCCCTTCTTTCTCGAGCTTTATCATCATTATTTTAACACTCATTTGGTAAAAAGCGTATAATAAGAAGAAAAGGGAGGTTTTTTTATGTCTAGTTCTGAATTAAAACTATTAGCTAAAGAGCAAATGAAAGGTCGTTTTTGGATGCTTGCGATTGCAACTCTTATTATCTATGCAATCACTGGTGCTTCCATGCCGGTCTTTATTGGGATTATCATTATGGGTCCTTTGATGGTAGGCCTTGCATACTACTTACTCGATTTTGTAGAAAACAAAAACAGTAAAGGCGATCAATTTGAAATCCTTTTTAAAGGCTTTACAACCAATATCGCAACACCTATTGTTGCATATGTTGTGTCTAGTATCTTTATCTTCTTATTTACACTACTACTTGTTATTCCTGGTATCATTAAAGCACTCGCTTATAGCATGGTTTCATTTATCATTGCTGATGATCCAACCATTGATGCGATGGAAGCTTTAAGAAAGAGTGAAGATATGATGAGAGGTCATAAAATGAGACTCTTCTATATTCACTTAAGTTTCATTGGTTGGTATATCTTATCAGCTCTTACATTTGGTATTTTACTCATTTATGTGATACCTTATCAACGTTTGGTTGTTACAAACTTCTATCTTGATTTAAGAGGCACAAAGAAAATCGTTATTGAAGAGAATTAATCTAAAAAGATAAAGGCTTAGGTTCGAAATGAACTTAAGCCTTTTTTGTTTACCATAAATCTTCAACTGATGATTTAATGTATGTGTTATAAATCTCTTCCACTTTATCCATATCTTCTTTTGATAATGGTGGAAGTTTGGATGCCTCAACATTTTCTAATATTTGTTCTTTTCTTGATGCACCTGGAATGACTGTAGAAACTTGATCAAACATTAAAATCCATCTTAAAGCGATTTTATAGAGTTGCTCTGTTTTAAAATATTTCTTGAGCTTTGATACAGCTTCTAAGCCTTTGAAATAATCAACACCAGAGAATGTTTCACCTTTGTCAAATGACTCACCGTTTCTATTAAAGGTCCTGTGATCATTTTCGCCAAATGTTGTACGTTCATGATATTTACCTGTAAGAAGTCCGCTTGCAAGTGGCACTCTTACAATAATGCCCACGTTTTTTTCTTTGGCAAGATCAAAAAATTCGCGCATGGGTTTTAATCTAAACATGTTAAAGATAATCTCAATCGCATCCACACCTGGATACGCTAATGCTTTCTTAGCTTCAATAACTTTTTCAACACTCACACCATAATGCTTGATGAGGCCTTCTTTTTTAAAGTCATCTAACCATCCAAATATTTCTTTATGATCATAAAGATCTGTAGGTGGACAATGCAGTAAGACCATATCTAATGCATCTTGATTAAGTCTTTCTCTAGATGCCATAATATAGCCTAATAAAGCCTCTTTAGTATATAGTTTCGTATCTTGTTTTGGAAGCTTTCTACCGACCTTAGTAATGACAAACGGCTTAGGATTTTTAGTTTGAATGAACTTTCCAATCAAAGTTTCAGACATACCACCTTGATAGACATCTGCAGTATCAAAAGCATTAATACCGGATGAAACTGCGGCTTCAAGTGTTTCATTTGCTTGATTCACATTAACGGGTTCTCCCCATTTACCGCCTAATTGCCAAGTACCTAAAGCAATCTCAGAAATCATAAAACCTGTTTTCCCAAACGGACGATATTTCATATAAACCTCCTACATAATATATTTTTTTGATGGTACATCATATGTATCAACATGTACCTCTATACTTAAAGTATACATATAAAATGGTTGCTCATTATTTGTCGAACTTAAGACAATCGGTCCATATACTTTTTCTACAAATTCTGGATGATCGATAAATGGATTTCTATTGTTTTGATGTGCATATATGATATCATTTCTGTTACGTTCAAAATCATCGACTGGATCCTCGAGATGCCATTTTAACAAGACATCTTTTTTACCCATTTGATAAACACCTGGATTGGAATTCACGAGGCTTAACTCTTGATACATAACATCCATATAAAATAATATTCTTGCAATATCGCCTCTAACGGCTGCTCTAGGTAGATAAGTTTCTGGGCCTGTCATAACATCAAAATATTTATTTGATCTTGAACTATTTTCTGCAGGATCTGCTGGTTTTAAGTTTTGTAGATCAGAAGCTGAATTGATGGTGCCGTTGCTCGCGCTCGTACCTAAAAGAGATTGAGGCCATACATGCTCTCTATTCCATGTGATACCACCATCCCATGCACCTGATACCGATGTTCCAAGATATACTAAAATAAGGTTATTTGGGTTGTTTGGATCTTGATCTGTATCATCTAAAATGTATCTTGCTGCTCCGTAATCAACAGGTGAAAAACCTTGGTTAAGTCTTTGATGTAAAAAACTTACAAGATTTGAACCTGTTAAACCGTCTGCACCTTCATAATAACCTTGATAGGTATATTCATCATCTATATCTAATTGCCATTTTGCATATAGATGAATATTGCTTGAAATATCAAGATTAAAATCAAAAAGCACTAATTCTGTTTGTGATGTGGACCATCCTAAAAAGATATAATCTTCTTTAGGTTCAGGTGTAATTTCTGATACTTTTGATTGGAACTTTTGATAAGCTTCATAAAGCATAACGCCATCACTTTCCATGCGAACAAGAAAGGTATCTCTATCAAAGTAAACATTAAAGACTTGTGGTGTTGCAGTCACATAACCTTCTAAATCACTTAAATCTTCGTTAATCTTAAATCCAAATAGTTCAATAGAAGTTAAAATACGTTGACCTACATTACCTTGAACAGTAAAAGAATATTCATCATTAAGTGTATAATCATCATCTTCAATATTCTCGAAATAATAATTGACGGTATAAGAGCTTACTGTAATTACTTCATACTTTGTGTAAAGTGTTAGATCTTCCGTAACTGGGCCATGTGTATAAGGTGTGTTTTTATTTGCATCCTTAAACCATCCAACAAATGCATAACCCTCTACTTCCTCTACCTCAGGTAAATCAAAACTATCACCTGATTTAATTCTTAATTTTGTGATGTCATCACCTTGATTGATGATGACATCAAAATACTCGAATAAACCTTTAACAATGACATTAAATGCTTTAGTCTTTGTTTCACCTTGATAGGTTAAAGTTGCTGTCAAAACGACTTCAATATCATCACTTTGTCTAATGACGTTGCCAAATTGATCGATCACACTTGGTTCGTTTGTTTCCCAAGTAATTTTTATATCTTCTACACGTGTTAAAAGAGTCACGTGATTTGTCACGTGATTTTCGTTATCATTTTCTTGATAAAGAATATCAAATGTTTCATAGGCTTGCTCGAAATTAAGGGTGTTTTCTTCACATCCCATGAATAAGCCTAAACTTAAGGCCATCAGTAATACTAAAAACAATCTTTTCATCTTAATACCTCTTCGTTGTTTGTATATCTATTGTATGACGAAATGGTTAAAATAACAAGTTATTTTATTTTATGCGATAATGAAAAAAACAGGCAATTTGCCTGTTTTATAGTTTTTATACGAATTCAATGATTGCCATAGGCGCAGCATCGCCACGTCTTGGAACAGTCTTGATAATTCTTGTGTAGCCACCGTTACGATCTTTGTAGCGTGGTCCAAGTTCTGCGAAAAGTTTTTGAAGTGCAGTTTGACCTTCTTTAACTTCTTCAAGACGAACTGTCTCAGCAGCTTGTCTTCTTGAACTTAAGGAACCATCTTTTGCCAAAGTGACCATCTTATCAGCTAATTTTTTCAATTCTTTTGCTTTTGCTTCTGTTGTAACAATACGCTCATTGATGATAATATCTGTTACAAGATCACGAAGTAAAGCTTTTCTTTGATCGCTGTTGCGTCTTAATCTACTATAAGCCATGATTTACTCCTTCTCTTCATCGTCTAAATGAAATTTTGAATCTTTATTCGATGTATTTTCGAATTCTAAGCCATGTTCAGCAAGTTTTTCTTTCAATTCCTTGAAAGATTTTCTGCCTAAGCTTCTGAATCTCATTACATCTTCTTCGGTTAAACGAATGATTTGAGCAACCGTGTAAATACCAGAACGTTTTAAACTATTGAATAGACGTACAGATAAATCAAGTTGTTCAATCTTCATTTCAAGTTTCTTGTTGGTTGGTTCTTCTTCTTGTTCAAAAATAAAGTCTGTCGATGCCGCTTGTTCGCTTATTTGTACAATAACGTCTAAGTAGTCAATGAGCATTTTAGATGCTAATGCGAGTGCTTCTTTAGCTTCAATAGCGCCATTTGTTTCGATATCTAACTGAAGTTCATCTGCATCCCCTCTTGTTTTTTCAACATGATAAGATACACGAGTTACTGGTGTATAGATGGCATCGATTGGAATGATGCTCTTTTCATTTTTGCTAAATACTTTATTTTTATCTGCGTTGACATAGCCAACACCACGACGTACAGTCACTTCCATAGAAAGTCTACCTGTATCAGAGAGTGTAGCAATCACTTGATCTGGATTAACGACTTCAACACCATCAACGTGGTTAAAATCAGCTGCGGTGACTTGACCTTGGCCGACTGCATATAATTCTAGTTTTTGCTCGAAATCTGGGTCTGTTGAATGTACACGGAAAATTACCTTTTTAAGGTTTAATACGATACCCATGACATCTTCATAAATACCGTCCATGGTAGAAAATTCGTGTTCAACACCATCAATTTTAATATTAACGATTGCAGCTCCAGGAAGCGATGATAATAAAACTCTTCTTAATGCATTACCAAGTGTAATACCGTAACCACGTTCAAGTGGTTTAATCACAAAGCGACCTTTATGACCGTCTACGGATATTTCTTCTACTGCGGTTGGTTTTTCAAACTTTAAATCTTTCACAAGTTACCCCTCACTTTCAGATTATCCACGTGGACGTTTTGGTGGTCTACATCCATTGTGTGGTACTGGTGTTACGTCTCTAATTGCAGTAATTTCTAAGCCAGCTGCTTGGAGTGAACGAATCGCTGCTTCACGTCCTGGACCAGGTCCTTTAACGGAAACTTCAACTTTGATCATACCATTATCCATTGCTGATTTAGCAACTGCTTCTGCAGACATTTGTGCTGCATAAGGTGTTGATTTTCTACTACCCTTGAAGCCTAATGCACCTGCACTGCTCCAAGCAATCGCATTACCATCAACATCTGTAATTGTTACAATTGTATTATTGAACGTAGTGTGAATGTGTGCAACACCAAGGGGAATATTCTTTCTAACTTTACGTTTAGTCGTCTTTTTACGAGCCATGATTTATTCCTCCCTTTTACTTCTTCTTACCAGCGATTGCCTTTGGTTTACCTTTACGTGTACGAGCGTTATTACGCGTGTTTTGTCCACGAACTGGTAAGCCTTTACGGTGGCGAATCCCTCTGTAAGAACCGATTTCCATTAAACGCTTAATATTTAAAGTAACTTCTCTTCTTAAGTCACCTTCAGTTACATATTTAGCAATTTCAGTACGGATGCGGTTTAATTCATCTTCTGATAATGCTTTAACGCGTGTTTCTTCACTCACGTTAGCATCCTTTAAAATTTGTTTGGAAGTTGGTAATCCAATTCCATATACATAAGTCAATGAAACCACGACGCGTTTGTCGCGTGGAATATCAACGCCTGCTATTCTTGCCATAGTTCCTCCTAATTAACCTTGTCTTTGGTTATGTCTTTTATTTTTCTTATTAATAACGTAAATTTTGCCTTTACGTTTTACAATGATATCGTCTTCGCTTCTTTTTTTGACAGATGCTCTTACCTTCATATGTGATTCCTCCATTTATTTGCGGCGATACGTGATGCGTCCGCGTGATAGATCGTATGGTGATAACTCTACAGTTACTTTATCACCAGGTAAAATGCGTATGTTATTCATACGGATTTTACCAGATACATGTGCTAATACGACATGGCCATTTGAAATGAGTTCCACTTTAAACTTCGTATTAGGTAATACTTCAATAACTTTTGCTTCTACTTCAATGAGATCTTCTCTTGCCATAGACTCACTCCTTTTCGCTTTTTGTTAAAATGTCAAATCCAGTTTCCGTGATCACAATCATGTGCTCAAAGTGAGCTGATGGTTTATGATCCGCTGTAATTGTTGTCCAATTGTCTTCTAAGATGCGGACACGTTTGGTGCCTAAATTAAGCATAGGCTCTACACAAAATGTCATACCAGGTTTTAAGATTGGACCTTGTTTAGGTTTCCCAAAATTTGGGACATATGGTGCTTCATGAAGCTCTCTACCAATACCATGACCAGTAAACTCTTCTACGATACCATAACCATATGGTTTTACAAAGGTTTCGATTGCATGTGATATGTCAGATACATAGTTGCCTGGTTTTGCTTGCTCTAATCCAACATAAAGTGCTTTTTCAGTGACTTCTAAGAGTTGTTTCACCTCAAGAGAGATGTTTCCAACTGGATAAGTGGTTGCTGAATCTGCATGATAACCTTTATAATAAACACCAAAATCTAACGTAATAATGTCTCCTTCTTTTAAGACATGCTTCAAGGAAGGAATACCATGAACAACGACTTCATTAATGGAAGCACAGATGGATCCTGGAAAGCCATGATAACCCTTAAACGAGGGTGTTGCTCCAAGATTTAATATAAATTTTTCGGCGAGCTGATCGAGATGATGCGTTGAAACACCGGGTTTAATATGTTCTTTTAACATATGTCTTGTTAAATCTAAGATGCGTCCAGCTTCTCGCATCAACTCAATTTCGCGTTGTGACTTGATTTGAATCAATTCATCTCACCTAAAACTTTCTTAATTGAGGCATCAACCTCTTCGATGGATTTAGTCCCATCGATATGTATGATTGCGCCTTTTTTTTCATAATAGCCAATGACAGGTGCAGTTTGGTTATTATAGATGCGTAAGCGTCTTAACACCGTTTCTTCCATATCATCAACTCTTTGGATAAGCTTACCGCCGTCCACATCACAAACACCTTCAACCTTTGGTTTCTTGTTATGAATGTGGTAGACTGCTCCACATGATTCACACACTCTGCGTCCACTAATTCTTTCAACGATAAATGATTCTGGTACTTTGATATTAATCACTGCATCCAGTGTCCATCCCTTTTGAACGAGTAGCTCATCGAATGCTTTCGCTTGTTCGATATTTCTTGGATAACCATCAAAGAGAAATCCTTTTTTTGCATCATGATGTGACAATCTATGGCGAACAATTTCATTCGTAATATCATCAGGCACAAGTTCACCACGATCGATAAAGGATTTTGCAATCTTACCGACTGTTGTTTTGTCCTTATATAACTCTCTAAAAATATTGCCAGTAGAAATATGGGGTATATGATAATGCTTAATAAGTAATTCTGCTTCTGTGCCCTTACCTGCACCAGGTGGACCCATTAGAATAATACGCATATCATCTTACCTCCATTACTTAAAGATGCCGCTATACTCTGCTTGACTTGCGTCTGTTTCAACTTGTTGTGTGGTTTCAATAGCGACACCGACGATAATGAGTAAGCTTGTACCACCTAATGTAATCGCTTGAGCTTCTGTTGGATTGAATCCAAATACGATGGATGTCAAAATTGGAAGAATCGAAATGATTACTAGGTAGACAGTACCAATCACGGTAATCTTGAATAATAATCTAGCAACAAAATCTTTTGTTTCTTGCCCTGGACGAACGCCTGGTACATACGCATTAGATTTTGATAAGTTGTCTGCAATCTTCTCTGGGTTGATTGTTAAGAATGAATAGAAGAATGAGAAAACAACAATAAGTACAACATAAAGGATAAATCCAATAGGTTGTTGGTAATCAAAAATGTTTCTTAGCCATCCGACAAAGCCTGAGGCTGTATTAGCATTTTGAGTAAAACCAACAAGTGTAAGTGGAATTGAAAGGATTGTTTGAGCGAAGATGACTGGAATAACCCCTGCACTGTTGATCTTCATTGGGATGTTAGAATCAGATTTTCCTTGTCTATTGGCATATTGTACTGGAATCTTACGTGTTGCAATTTGTACATAAACAACACCTAATAAAATACCTACGTACAATAAAATAATTAACAAGAAGAATACGATATCCCATCCACCGCCGCCATTCGTAATGTATTTAGACCATAAGGTCGTCCACATACTTGGTAAGCTGGTTACGATACCTGCAACGATAAGCATGGATGTCCCATTTCCAACACCTTTTTTGGTGATGAGATCCGCAAGCCAGATTGTTAACGCTGAACCACCTGTCATGACTAATGCCATGTAGATGTAATAGAAATATCTATATCTTTCAACAGCGGAAGCCTCTAAACTTGGAATCAAAACGCTACCGTTCACACTGATACCGATAATTAAACCAAATGATTGAACAAATGCTAAACCGATTGCAAGATATCTTGTGATTTGGTTTAGTCTTTGTTTGCCTGTTTCGCCTTGTTCACTCCACTCTTTAAATTGTGGAATGACCATTTGCAATAACTGAATCGCAATAGATGCAGTAATGTAAGGTGAAATACCTAAGGCCATAATTGAGAATCGTTCAAGTGCTTGACCTGAAAAGTTGTTAAGGATTGCTACAAAGCTACCACTTGACGCCATGAAATCTCTAATGGCTTGAGTATTGAAAAGTGGGACGGTAATATGACTAGCAATTCTAACAACTAATAAAATTAAGACTGTAAATGCTAAACGTAGCATTACTGTTTTGTTACTTAGAATTCTTTTTATACGCAACCACACTTTAAATCACCTCTACTGTTCCACCGGCTTTAACAATTGCTTCTTCTGCAGCTTTCGAGAATACATTCGCTTTGACAGTCAATTTCTTCTCTAAAGTGCCATTTGCAAGTACTTTAACACCTGATTTGAGTTTCTTTAAAACATTACGTGATATAAGAACTTCTGGTGTGACAACTTCTCCATCATTGAATAAGTTCAAATCTGACAAGTTAACAACCGCGAATTCTTTACGATTAACATTTTTAAATCCTCTTTTAGGAAGTCTTTGGAAGAAAGGAAGTTGTCCCCCTTCAAAACCTGGACGTGGGCCGCCACCTGAACGAGCAAGTTGACCTTTGTTACCTTTACCAGAGGTTTTACCGGTACCACTACCTGGACCTCTACCTAAACGTTTACGATTTTTGCGAGCACCTTCAACGGGTTTTAATTCGTTTAACATGGGTAATACCTCCTACTCTACTTCTTGTACAGAAACTAAATGATTGATCGTGTTGATCATGCCGTTAATGGCTTCATTAGACTCTTTTACAACAACTTGATTAATTTTTCTTAAACCTAATGCATGTGCTGTTTTAATTTGATTAGGCTTTCTACCAATTAAGCTTTTCTTTAATGTGATTTGTAGTTTCATTATTGTAACTCCGCCACATCAACACCACGTAGTTTAGCAACTTGTTCTGCAGTTCTTAATTCCTTAAGACCAGCAAACGTTGCACGAACCATGTTAATCGGTGTGCTTGATCCAATAGATTTGGATAAAATGTCATTCACGCCAGCAAGTTCTAATACAGCACGAACAGAACCCCCTGCAATAATACCAGTACCTTCAGATGCTGGCTTTAAGAATACTTTACCTGCACCATAAGTACCTGTAACTGCGTGTGGAATTGTTGAATGAACGATTGGAATTGTTATTAAATTTGATTTTGCATCTTCAACAGCTTTTTTGATTGCATCTGGAACTTCAGCAGCTTTACCTGTACCGAAACCCACTTGACCTTGCTTGTTGCCGATTACAACTAGGGCAGCAAAACGGAAACGACGACCACCTTTAACAACCTTTGTTACACGGTTGATGGCAACGACACGTTCTTCGAATTGATTATCTTGTTGTTCTTCTTGATTATATCTTTCTCTAGCCATGTACGTTTTCCTCCTTAGAATTGTAAGCCTGCTTCACGTGCAGCTTCTGCTAATGCTTTAATACGTCCGTGATATAAATATCCACTACGATCAAATACAACAGATGTTACACCTTTTGCAAGTGCCTTTTCGGCAATCAATTTACCAACTGCTTTAGCTGATTCAATGTTTGAATGCTTAAGCCCTAATTCTTGACTACGAGCACTGATAAGTGTAGTTTGTTTTTCATCATCAATGATTTGTACGTAGATTGCATTATTAGAACGGTATACAGAAAGTCTTGGACGTAAAGCTGTACCTTGAACAATCTTACGAATGCGAAGATGACGCTTTTGTCTTGAGACATTACTTGATAATTTCTTAATCATATCGATGTCCTCCCTTACTTAGCAGTCTTTCCAGCTTTACGTGGAACGTATTCATCAACATAACGAATACCTTTTCCAAGATAAGGTTCTGGTTTTCTTACGGCACGAATCTTAGCAGCGAATTCACCGACAACTTGTTTATCGGCACCTTCGATGATAACATCAGTGTTCTTAGGAATAGTAACCGTTACACCTGCTGGAATCTCTAGCTCAACTGGGTGTGAATAACCCATACTTAAATTCACGACGTTGCCTTGGAGCGCGGCTCTATAACCAACACCACGAATTTCTAATTGCTTTTTAAACCCTTCTGATACACCAGTAACCATATTTGCTAATAAAGCTCTTGTTGTACCATGGATTTTTCTTGAAAAAATTTCATCATTTGGACGTTTAATCGTAATTTCGTTATTATCCAAATTGATATCTAAACTTTGATTGAATTGGAATTCAAGTTGTCCTTTTGGACCTTTAACTACAGCGTAGTTTTCAGGGCTGATCGTTACGGTAACGCCAGCAGGAACTTGAATCACTTTATTACCTATACGTGACATAATTTCCTCCTTATATTACCAAACGTAAGCGAGCACTTCGCCGCCAACTTGAGCTAAACGCGCTTCTCTATCAGTCATAATACCTTTAGATGTTGAGATTAGGGCAACGCCTAAACCATTTAACACCTTTGGAAGGTTTTCAACTGGAGCATACACACGAAGTCCTGGTTTCGATATCCTCTTTAAGCCTTTAATTACACGTTCTTTCGTTGAAGTGTATTTTAAGACTACAACAATTTTGCCTTGTGGACCATCTTTTTGAACTTGAAAGTCAACGATGAACCCTTCTTTTTTAAGGACTGTTAAGATATCAGCCTTTAAACGAGAAGCTGGCATTTCTACTTTCTCATGACGCATTTTATTTGCGTTACGAATACGCGTCAGCATATCCGCGATTGGATCAGTCATAACCATGTTTCTTCCTCCTAATTACCAGCTTGCTTTTTTAACACCAGGAATTTCTCCCTTATGTGCTAATTCACGAAATGTAAGACGTGACAAGCCAAACTTGCGCATATAGCCGCGTGGACGACCATCTAATGAGTCGCGATTTCTTAAACGAGTCGCAGATGCATTTCTAGGAAGCTTTGATAAAGCAGCGTAATCGCCTTTTTCCTTTAATTCTGCAACTTTTTCACGATAACGTTCGACAATCACACGACGTTTTTCATTTTTAATAATTTTTGATTTTTTAGCCATAGTGCGCCTCCTTACTTCTTAAACGGCATGCCAAGTTGACTTAATAATGCGCGTCCTTCTTGGTCAGTTTGAGCCGTTGTAACAATAACAATGTCCATACCGCGAACTTTTTTAACTTTATCTAAACTAATTTCTGGGAAAATGATTTGTTCTTTGATACCTACTGTGTAGTTACCACGACCATCAAATGAGTTTCCTGAAATCCCTCTAAAGTCACGAACACGTGGTAGAGCGATTGAAATAAGTTTATCTAAGAAGTACCACATTCTTTCGCCACGAAGTGTTACTTTCGCACCGATTGCCATACCTTCTCTTAGTTTAAAGTTAGAAATTGAATTTTTAGCTTTTGTGACGAGTGGTTTTTGACCAGTAATCGCTCTAAGTTCTTCAACTGCATCGTCTAAAACTTTTGGATTGAATACTGCATCACCGACACCCATATTCACAACAATTTTTTCAATTCTTGGCACTTCCATAACAGAAGTGTAGTTGAATGCCTTAATGAGTTCGGGTTTGACAACATTTTCATATTTTTCTTTAATTGCAATCATTGTCTAACTCCTTATTTATCAAGGCTTTCGCCTGATTTTTTCGCATAGCGAACTTTCTTATCTCCAACAAAACGGTAGCCAACACGTGTTGGTTTGCCAGTTTTTGGATCAAGAATTGCTACATTAGAAACATGAATAGGTGCTTCTTTTTCAATAATACCGCCTTTATCATCTGCTTGTGTTGGACGTTGATGTTTTTTAACAATATTAACGCCTTCTACAAGTACACGATCTGTTTTAGGATAAACTTTTAAGACGCGGCCAGTCTTTCTTGTTGTTTTTCCTTTTTTGTCAGTTACGAATTGATCGCGTCCAGCAATAACTGCAACTGTGTCTCCAGCTTTGATATACATAGACGAGACCTCCTTATAATACTTCTGGAGCTAATGAAACGATCTTCATGAAGTTCTTTTCTCTTAACTCTCTAGCCACTGGTCCAAAAATACGGGTACCACGTGGGTTTAAGTCATCTTTAATAATTACTGCTGCATTTTCATCAAACTTGATGTATGAGCCATCTGGGCGACGAAGACCTGATACAGTACGTACGATGACTGCCTTTAGGACATCACCTTTTTTAACCATACCAGCAGGTGCTGCTTTTTTAACAGTTACGACGACGACATCACCAATATTAGCATAACGACGGCGAGTTCCACCTAAAACTTTGATGACAAGGACTTCTTTAGCGCCACTATTATCTGCAACGTTGAGTCTACTTTCTTGTTGAATCATGGTTTCTTCCTCCTTATACTAAGTCAGCTTTAGCAACGACTTCTAAGAGACGGAATCTCTTTGTCTTTGATAGTGGTCTAGTTTCCATAATGGTCACTGTATCGCCAATACCAGCTAAGCCTTCTTCGTCATGCACATGAAATTTCTTTGATACCTTTACACGTTTGCCGTATAAAGGAGATTTTTTGTATGTGTCAACAACCACGGTAATCGTTTTATCCATTTTGTCAGATACAACTGTTCCCGTATATACTTTTCTACTATTACGTTCCATGGTATCCTCCTTATTCTCCACGTTCACTGATGATTGTCTTCATTTGTGCAATCGTCTTTTTAACTTGACTAATACGTGCTGTATTTTCAAGTTGTCCTACTGCAAGTTGAAAGCGTAGGTTGAATAATTCAGCTTTTAGCTCAACAATTCTTTTTTGGATATCAGTTGTACTGATTTTTCTAATTTCAGTTGCTTTCACGCTTGCTCACCTCTTTTAACAATTTTTGTCTTAATAGGCAATTTGTGAGATGCTAAACGGAGTGCTTCTTTTGCTACTTCTTCAGACACACCATTTATTTCAAACATAATTTTTCCTTCTTTGACAACAGCTACCCAATGGTCTGGTGCACCTTTACCGGAACCCATACGTACTTCGAGTGGCTTTTTAGTTTTTGCTAAATGTGGGAAGATGTTAATCCATACTTTCCCTAATCTTTTCATATGTCTAGTCATCGCGATACGAGCCGCTTCGATTTGACGGTTTGTAATCCATGCACCTTCTTGTGCTACTAAAGCGTATTCGCCGTTTAGAATTTCATTTCTACCCTTTGCTTTACCTTCGTAGCTAACACGGTGAGGACGACGGAATTTCGTTCTTTTAGGCATTAACATGATTATTTGCCTCCCTTGTTGTCACGATTATTACGTCTTGGTCTGTCTTGACGTGGTGCTCTTTCATCTTGTTTTCTTAAGTTTTCTTCACGTGATTGTCCTGGAAGAACTTCCCCGTTGTAGATCCAAACCTTGACACCAAGAATACCATAAGTGGTATTTGCTTCTGCAGTTGCGTAATCGATGTCAGCACGAAGTGTGTGTAGAGGTACTTGACCTTCTGAATATCCTTCGCTTCTTGCCATTTCAGCGCCACCTAAACGACCTGATACCATGGTTTTAACACCTTTAGCACCTGCTTTAAGTGCACGTTGCATAGCAATTTTTTGTACACGTCTGAAAGATGCACGATTTTCTAGTTGTTCAGCAATGCTTTGTGCAACAAGTGTTGCAACTCTTTCTGGACGTTTTACTTCAACGACATTAAATACGATTTCTTTGTTTGTTAATTTTTCTAATGTGGTAACCGCTTTTTTCTTTGTTTCAGCATCTCTACCGATAACAATACCTGGCTTAGCTGTGTGTAATGTCACTTTTACGCGATCTTTACCGCCTTTACCTTTTACGCGTTCAATTTCAACGTGAGAAACAGCGGCTTTCTTATAAAAATCATTTAGATATTGACGAATGTTCGCATCTTCTTTAACTAAAGCTGGCACTGCATTTTTATCTGCATACCATCTTGAGTCCCAAGTACGGATGATCCCAAGGCGCATACCTATTGGATTAACTTTTTGACCCATGTCTCTTCACCTCTACTCTTTTTCTGCCACAACAACAGTGATGTGGCTAGTTCTCTTTTGAATGATATCGCCTTGACCTTTAGCTCTTGGCAAAAGTCTCTTGAGGCGAACGCCTTCATTCACATAACATTCTTTGACAAATAAATTTTCTACGTTTGCATTGTTATTGTGCTCTGCATTCGCAATCGCACTATTTAACACCTTTAAAATAATTGGTGAGGCGCCACGTGGAGTAAACATTAAAATCGCTTGTGCTTCTTTAACATTTTTACCGCGGATTAAGTCAACGACTAATCTTGCCTTACGTGGAGCAATGCGAACGGTTTTAGCTATAGCTTTAGTTTCCATTATTCATTCTCCTCCAATTACTTCTTCTTAGCTTTCTTGTCATCTTTGCTGTGTCCATGGTATGTACGAGTTGGTGCAAATTCACCAAACTTATGTCCAACCATATCCTCAGTCACATAGACAGGAATATGTGATTTACCATTGTAAACGGCAACCGTGTGTCCAACGAAATCAGGGAAAATCGTTGAACGACGTGACCAAGTTTGGATCACTTTTTTCTCGTTTGCGGCATTTTGTTTTCTCACCTTATTCATTAAATGATCATCACAAAATGGTCCTTTTTTAACTGAACGTGCCATAATTTCCTCCTACTTCGTGCGACGACGAACGATTAAGTCGTTTGACGCTTTCTTAGTGTCGCGTGTCTTCACACCGCGAGCCTTCTTACCCCAAGGGGTCATTGGTGATTTTCTACCGATTGGTGTTCTACCTTCACCACCACCGTGTGGGTGGTCATTAGGGTTCATAACAGAACCACGCACTGTAGGACGAACGCCCATATGACGTGTTCTACCAGCTTTACCAACGTTTACAAGTTCCCATGATTCATTGCCAACAACACCAATAGTTGCACGGCATGTACCAAGAATCTTTCTTACTTCACCTGATTGAAGACGAACGAGAACGTATTTGTCTTCGCGACCTAAGATTTGAGCAGATGCTCCAGCACTTCTCGCGATTTGTCCGCCTTTTCCTGGGCTCAATTCAATGTTATGAATGATTGTACCAACAGGAATATTCATAATTGGTAATGAATTACCAGTTTTAATATCTACTTGCTCACCAGAGACAACTTCCATACCAACTTCTAAACCTTTTGGTGCAAGAATGTATCTTTTTTCTCCATCTAGATAGTTGATTAGTGCGATGTTTGCACTACGGTTTGGATCATACTCAATGGTAGCAACCTTACCAACTACATCAAACTTATTACGCTTGAAATCAATAACGCGATATTTTCTTTTCGCGCCACCACCGATGTGACGTACGGTAATTTTACCTTGGTTGTTACGTCCACCAGATTTATTGATTGGCTCTAGAAGTGATTTTTCAGGAGTAGATGTTGTAATTTCATCGAATGTTAACACACTCATGTTACGACGACCATTTGTCGTCGGTTTGTATTTTTTAACCGCCATTTGGTTAAACCTCCTCTAATAGTTCACTTAAATTGTGAAGGCGTCAATCTTTTGACCTTCTGCTAACTTAACGACTGCTTTCTTATAAGCAGATTTGTATCCTTCGTATTTACCCATTCTTTTGAACTTTGGTAATACGTTCACTGTGTTGACTGACAACACTTTGACATTGAAGATTGTTTCAACAGCTTTTTTGATTTCTACCTTATTTGCTTTTGGATCAACCTTGAATGTGTATCTGTTTTGACTTTCAATTAACTTTGTTGATTGTTCAGTGATAATTGGCGCTTTTAAAATATCATAATATTTAGTCATTGCCTAATACCTCCTCAAACGCTTCAACTGCTTCTTTAGTTAATACTAGGTTTTTGCAGTTTAAGATATCATATACACTTACATGGTTTACAGTTGAGAAAGCAACAGTTGGAATATTTCTTGCTGCTAACACTTCGTTATCAGTAAATGATTTAGCAACGATAAGTGTTTTACCTTCAACACCGAGACCCTTTAACATTTCTTGGAATAACTTTGTTTTTGGTTGTTCAATATTTAATGCATCAACAATCTTTAATCCACCATTTGAAGCATGGAATGAAAGTGCTGATCTTAATGCTAATTGACGAACCTTTTGATTCATTTTTACTGCATAGCTTCTTGGTGTTGGACCGAAGACCACACCACCTTTACGCCATTGTGGAGAACGTGTTGACCCTTGACGAGCGCGACCAGTTCCTTTTTGACGCCATGGTTTTCTACCGCCACCAGAGACTTCACCACGGTTTTTAACATCGTGTGTACCTTGTCTCATTGCAGCTCTTTGTGCATTGACTACATCATAGAGCGCTTGTTGGTGAGGTTCGATACCAAATACATAATCTGATAAGGTTATGTCAGCTACTTTTGTACCTGTTTGATTTAATACGTTAACTTTTGGCATAATAACCCTCCTTACTTCGCACTCTTAACAGCGGATCTAACAATCACAAGACCTTTGTTTGGTCCTGGAACGCTACCACTGATTAATAGCAATTGATTTTCTACATCGACACCAACAACTTTTAAGTTTTGAATGGTTACTTGCTCAGCACCCATATGTCCTGGTAAATTCTTACCTTTTAACTTACCTTTAATCGCACCCATTGAACCTGGTCCACGATGGTATCTAGAACCGTGTGTCATTGGTCCGCGATGTTGGTTATGTCTCTTAATAGTCCCTTCGAAACCCTTACCTTTAGAAGTTCCGGTGACGTCTACATCTTCTCCTACTGAGAATAAATCTGTCTTTACAAGGTCACCGACCGCTAAATTAACTAATTCGTTATTAAGCTCTTCTTTAAAGCGGATTTCTCTAATGAAGCGCTTAGGTGCTGTATTAGCTTTTTTCACGTGCCCTTGTTCAGGCTTGTTACTTAATTTGTCGCGTTTTGTTTCAAAACCAACTTGAGTCGCAACATATCCGTCAGTTTCAACGGTTTTTTGTTGGAGCACAACGTTGTCTGCAACATCTACGACAGTGACTGGGACAAGCACACCATTTTCATCGAAAATTTGTGTCATGCCTAGTTTTCTACCTAAGATTCCTTTGGCCATAAATTTTACCTCTTTCTATTTTTTGATTACTTTTTAAGTACGATATCAATTCCTGATGGAAGATCGATATCCATTAAAGCTGAAATTGTTTTTGGATTTGGATCAACAATTTGAATTAATCTCTTGTGCGTTCTACGTTCAAATTGCTCACGTGAATCTTTGTTAACGTGTGGTGAACGTAAGATGGTGAAGATTTCCTTTTCAGTTGGAAGAGGAATTGGACCTTGTACAGTCGCACCAGTTCTAAGTGCACTATCCACAATCTTCTTAGCCGCTTGATCGATTAATCTGTGATCGTAAGCCTTTAAACGAATTTTAATAACATCTTTTGCCATTTTATAATAGCTCCTTTCGCCTATAATCTTGTATAGACTTGCTCCATGGAAAAACCTAACACGTAGACAACGGCTATCCGTGTGTCAGCAACCTTCCATTTCACAGCCTCCTCGTTTTTACACGAGCGTATCTATTATATGATAAAAAAAAAAGAAAAGCAACCCATATGGGTCTTTTTCTCCATTTTTTTGATAATTAATTGTTCTTAAGAGTTTTTTGTTTATTTCTTGTGTCTTTAGTTTTCTCAACTCTTTTTTTGATAACATACTCGCTATCTTCTGCTTTATTGGAAACAGGAACTTTTTGAATAAAATTTTTCTTTCTAGACAACAAACTTTTTCGATATACACCAGCATATGTCCCACGAGCTTTAATAACTGTTTCAAGATATGGAACTACAATATGGAGATGATTCATCGGTAATGCAAACTCAAGAAATCCTTTTGTCCTAAACTTGTGAAAAATTTCCTTTTTTGCAAGACATCTCCCCATTAGAATATGTCTTTTATTTGCTATAACTCTATAGAATTGATGTGCGGATGTAATGTGATCGCCAATTAACTTTAAAACAGCTTCAGCCTTATAATCTGTATCATATCTACCCATGTCACTATCTACTTCTTCTAGGATTTCATCAAGTGCTATGACAATAAAATCTGCATCGACATAATCTTCATATAAGTCAAACATCTCGAATGTATTCATCACATATCCCAACTTTGGAATTGGAGCATTTCTTGACATAAAAACAGCCTCAATTATCAAGAATAACTTTAAATAGTCACCTTTTCGTCTAACTCCTGGTATAACTAAGCTAATTTCCTTATTTGTTTCTCTAGATGCATTTGCAAGTGCTTCAATCCAAGGATAATATATATAAAACTCTTCTTTAAATGCATCAGAATAGGTTTCAAATTTCGTATTTGATATGGATAAATCTTCACGAAAATATGGCATTTGGAAAATAAACTCCTTACTATCAAGTTTAGATAAGATCTCATAAAAATCTTTGTAGAACTCTTGATGGTGAGGAACTCTTCCATAACTTAAATATTTAGACTCTGACATAAAATATATCCCTGCATACCATTTACATAACGCAATGGTATTAATATCACTTAAATTTGGCGCCATAACATGTATTTTATGCTTACTTTGAGATATATCGTATTTATTGCTTAAAACATCATTGAGTGATGCTTTTTCTTTGTATGCAAACTTTAAATGTGTGTTTGTAGGTTCTAATAAAATGTGCCTTCTTGTTGGATCAATTACAATTTTAGAGCCATCTTCAAAATTGTAATCAGAGAATGCTATTGTTAAATTTGAGTCACTTGCAAATGCAAATGGTTCAAATTTTCTAACAGTATTCTTAAAGATGAATCCTTTGACATTATCAGGCTTTCCATAAAAAAAAGACCTCGAAAACACATCTGAAACAACAATAGTTGGGCCTTTTATTTTATTGTAAAACCATTTTACATAAGCATGTCTAGAACTACTTTTAAAATATTCGTATGTCTGATACAAATGGTCCAATTCTGCATTGTCCTTCGGATAAAATCGATCCTCTTCTTTCATGTCTAAATAATCTTGCAAGGCTTCATACATGGCTTTTTCTAAAGTCATATTCTTTTGTAAAACATTGATTTTCAATCTTCTTTTATAATATTCTGAGATAAATATGAATAGCGGGCGATACCCAGTTTCATGCCACCCTTCACCACGAATATTATCTGCATTATACAAAACATAAATTGCATCTGCGGCTTTTTTAATCTCGATATTAAGTAAACGGAGCATCTGTTTTTGTGCATTTATATCGTCTTTAATATCAGGATCTTGGTAATTCGAAATGTTACCTATTGCAATATTCCCTGTATATTTTTTTATTGGTATTATACTTTCCTGTGATTGCATTGTAATACTTCCTTATAGATAGATTAAATCAAGTGAGCTGAACCTATAATACCTGCATCATTTCCTGTATGTGCTAAAATAAACGGAATATTTCCTGATGTAAAACGTGCTATTTTTTTGTAGTGAATTGTAATTTGATTGATAAGATATTGACCGGCTTTAGAAATACCTCCACCGATAATGAAGACTTCGGGATCTAATGTAACCGCTAAAATACTAGCACTTTTAGCAATATAATACGCAACTCTATCAATTACTTTTTTTCCCACGAAATCTCCAGTTTTTGCAGCATCAAATACGTCTTTAACTGTAATTTCACTTAAATTGATAGAGGTTTGCTGACTTTTTGCCAAATCTTTTGCGTAACTCAAGATACCTTTAGTTCCACAAACCTGTTCAAAACATCCTACAGAGCCACAACCACATACCTCTTTAGATTCTTCATAGACAAACATATGACCAATTTCTCCACCCATTCCAGAACTGCCCTCATGGATTTTGTGGTTAACTACAATGCCCCCACCAACACCAGTACCTAATGTGATAAGAATTGCATTATTATATGGATTGTCTAAGCTTTCATTTTCGCCTAATGCAGCTGCATTGGCATCATTAGCTACTTCAACTTTTACATGTTCCGGAAAATATTGGCTTACTTTATCCTTAATATCCATATTTTCCCAACTTAAATTGGGGCATTTACCAACACAACCTCCTTTCACCGGACAAGGAACAGCTATCCCGATGCCATGAACTTGACTCATTTCGAACTGATTCGACTGAACAAGTTCATTTATAGTATTAAAAATAAGTTCAAATAATAACTCATTTTGATTTGCTTGTGGAGTTTTTACCTCTTTTTTGATGATTAATTCTCGTTCTGGATATGTAAAAAGACCAAATTTTACATTTGTCCCTCCAACATCAACACCAAAAACAATTTTTTTATAATTCATATAAAATACACACCTTTTCTATTATAATATATTTGAAGTCTTTATGAAAGACTTTTTTTGATTTTTTATCAATAAAAGGCACTACAAGTAGTGCCTTCTTTACTTTAATAGTGTGATTTGAAGTATTGACTGATATTTTCTAATGATTTCATTAGAACTTCGTCTTTTTCTAACTCAAGATCTTTGAACATTGAATCAATCATCTCATCGTGAAACTCATCATGAGCCTTTAAAACTTCCTTAGCAGAATCTGTTAATTTCAAGTAAACTTTGCGGCGATCAGTCTCATCGCGATATCTAGTCACATAATTTTTTCTAACGAGCACATTAACTGATGTCGTTAATGTACCTAATGTTACTCTTAATTTTTGAGCAACACTACCCATTGTTGGTATAGATGAATTGCGAATTGCTTCAAGCACATGAACTTCAGTCATAGAGATTTTTACACCTCTTTTTTTGAGACTTTCTGACTCAATACTTAAAATATGATTAAATACATCGACTAACAATTCGTTGATAACCTCTTTTGGAGTAACCAATTCTCATACCACCTTTATAATACAATATATCCTACGCCTAAAGTTCCTGGACCTGCATGTGCGCCAACAACTGGAGTAAGTGGAACAATTTCAACAGTGACATCAGGTCTTACCGATTGAATTTGTTGCTTGATTTCTTTAGCTTTTTCTTCATTATTAGTATAAGCAATAAACATCACAACATTTTTTCCTTCAATATCGGATTGAATCACTTCAACTAGTCTTGATTGAGCTTTACTTGTTGTTCTTATTTTTTCAAATGGCACTAAACTACCATCACGTTGAACATGTAGTAAAGGCTTAATCTTCAATAACGTGCCTAAAAATCCACTCGTAGCGGACAATCTACCGTTTTTAACAAGGAACTTAAGCGTATCAACCAATACATAGATGTATATATTATCTCTTATTTTCTCTAATTTATCAATGATTTCTCTAGTTTTACTACCTTTTTTAATCATTTTAATTGCTTCTAATACTAAGTATGCTTCCCCATAAGAAACACTTCTTGAATCAATCACATATACATTGATTCCTGGGACCATATCTTTAGCTAAAATAGCACCCTGATATGTACCACTTAATTTTGATGAGATTACGACTGCAATAATATCAGTATATCCTTCATCTTTCATTTCTTCATAAACACTTGCAATCTTTCCAGTTGATGTTTGTGATGTGGATACATCGATATCCGGATTCGCGTTAATAATGTCGTAAAATTCCTTTGCTTGAATGTCGACATAATCTTCATACTCTTTTCCACCAAGATTTAAAGTTGATCTAATTAATCTTACTGGATAATCTAACTTCATGTAATCTACACCTGAATTACCACATACTACGATACCAATTTTTTCACTCATATATTTTCTCCTTCAAATTATTTGAACATCAAATATTTAATTGACTAATTATATGATAACATAAGTTATTAAAATTTCAAATAAAATGAACATAATCAAAAACTAATTTTTTCGAGTTGTGCTAAAGCTGAAAACTCTTGTTGAAGCTTCACCTTGTTTGCTATAAAATTCGCAAGTAATTTCGTTTCGTTATGATTATAATTAATGTTTTCAACAATCTCTCTTTTTATATAACGATCATATTCTGGTCTATAAATCATCACATAATTAACAACTTCAACATTAGAGTGAATCATGTTTGCTAGAATTTGCCTATGATTTATAGACTCTTGAAGTTTTTTTGTGTATCTTTCTTCACTTCTTTTCTCGTCTTGATTAAACATTCCGAATTCTAATACTATGATTAACCTATCGTAAACAATCAAATAGTCTGAACGCATATGATTCCCATATATTAATGGATACTCCATGAATATACTTGTATTTTCCATTGAAATGCCTTTATGAAATAATTCTGAAGTAATTCTTTTTAGAATGAGCATTGTATCAAACCATGTAATAATCTCTTCACTTTTCAAAGGGAAGATCGAAATATCATTTTCATTAAATTTATTTCTCATTTGAATAAACATAGGATGACTTTGATATTGAATGACTCTTTCCTTTAATAATTGCTTCTCAATTTTCCATTTGCATTCATCTAAAAATGATGAAAATATATTAAATTGACTAATACTGCTAAAATAGTACATTGATCTAATGTTCATTTTTCTCACCTCTAATTATATTAGAAGCGTTTTTTAATATTACTATAAAAAAAAAGGCCAACTGACCAAGTTTGAAAAGTGGTGGCTCCGGGCAGAATCGAACTGCCGACACAAGGATTTTCAGTCCTTTGCTCTACCGACTGAGCTACAGAGCCTAATAATGGCGGTCCGGACGGGAATTGAACCCGCGATCTCCAGTGTGACAGACTGGCATGTTAACCACTACACCACCGGACC
>ERZ869909.159-NODE-159-length-102790-cov-5.252422_pt1 | contig 102790 bp, 98 predicted proteins | sample MGYA00520892_ERZ869909 | MGnify/ENA primary metagenome ERZ869909 (study PRJEB32215, sample SAMEA104723947) | bioreactor metagenome | biome: bioreactor; feature: anaerobic bioreactor; material: water | place: China | collected 2015-03-12 ... | reverse complement strand
GCTCTGGTTGCAACTGCCACTGCAGCTTGGCCAGCAGGTTTTCACTCTGGCTATCCACTGGCTCCGGGATACTTCGGGCACCGCCAGTGATATCGTCACCCCGATGCGGCACCCGCTGCTGCTCGCCATCACGCCGACTTAGGATCAGCATGGTCTCTACAGCGCCGAGGCGATTGGCCGCTGTCAGATTAAGTTGCCGCTCATGAAAAGCGCCATCAAACCCCGCTTTTAGCCCCAGATGACTTTCATCGTCCCTGGTCTGCAAAAAGTCGGCCGGGTCCTTGGTTTTGAACAGCACGGCACCACCAAGCGAACCACTGCCAGCCAACAGCGCATCGGCTCCTTTTAAAATCTCAACCTGCTTCAGACTATCCAGCTCAATGCCGCCCCGACCAGAGCGGAAAAAAGCATAAGGTGCTAAATTCGCAGGATCCAGTCGCTCGGCCAGGGCCAGACCATCCACGCTAATAGCCACCCGATCGCCATCCATGCCCCGAATGTTAAAACCACCGGAACCAAAGCGACCAATATTGGTTAGAGTAACCCCCGGGCTATAGCGCACCACATCAGCCAATTGACTGGCCTGCTGCGCATTGAGATCAGCAGCGCTAAGCCGTTGCTGATTAATTTGTGCAGAGGCTTCCGGCTCTGCACCCTCAGCAGTCACCTGTACCTCAGGCAATTGTTGCTCAGTACTTTGTGCTTGTGCCCAACCAGAGCCTGTCATAGCAGCAAAGCAAGCCAGCCAAAGCAATGAGGGGGAGCATGTTTTTACGACGGTACCCAATGAAAACTCCTTATTTCGTAAGATGTTCAGGCTTAGCGTTGCTGGCTGGCTAATTGCACCAATTGCATCTGAGGTTCTTGTGCTGGCAAGGGCTGAGCCTCACTGACCAGCTGCTGGCCAGTGGTATCCCACAGCTGAAAGACTGCCAAACCATAAGCGACAAAATCTTTTTTATTCAGCCAGCCGCTCTGTGCAGTATCCATTTGACGAAACACCTGCTGCGCCAGCTCGCGGTGCGCCTGACGCACTTCCTGCTCACGCCCGCCTACCCGGCCCATAAACTCATCAAGGTACTCGCCACGACTGACCAGACCATCGCCATTGCTGTCGGTGCGATCAAAAATGCTGCGACGCTGCTGCTCGAACTCAGCCAGACTCACTTGCTGCGCATTGCCAGCAAACATAGCCAGAAAGCCCTGATTGTTGTGGGTGGTCGGCATGGCCAGTAAAGAACGAACCCGGCGACGCTCGGTATCGGTCTGGTTGTTGCTAGCGCGCTGACGTGGTGCTGGTTCAGGATCCCCCACAGACACAACACCTGCTTCCGTGGTGTCGAAACGATTAAAAATACGCTGACCGGAGGCCTGATATTCTTCCCAACTGATGGTGCCATCTTTATCCCGATCCAGCGCATTAAAGCGGTTCAGTGTTTGCCGGATATGCGCCTCACGGGCATTCAGTAGCTGCTGCTCCAGCTCGGTCATTTCAAAGGCTACAAACACCTCTTCGCTGATTCTGCCATTGGCAAAGCTTGCCAGGGCATCAAAGCGTTCTTGCCAGGCATGAACAAAGTCCTGACGGCTGACCTGGTTTTGTTCGTCGGCAGCAAAACGATCAATAAAACGATAGCGTTGATCGGCCAGTGGCTCCTCCACGCTGCTAAACGGCAGTACGGAGGCCGCAGCAGATTGCAAATACAAAGCGCTGGTGGCCAAAAAAACCAACAGGGTTCGGGTTCTGGTATTCATGGTGATTTCCTTCTTGATGGATGCGATGGTGAATAAAGCAAATCGCTATTTGAAATTAATTCTCATTTGCGATTAGATCCTATTGCAAATCATTCTCATTTGCAATACCTTTGCATGTAACTTTTGTGTCAGCGGGTTGAAAAAAGAGATGACTAATTTTCCGGCACCTTGGGCAGCCTGGTGTAAACTTGAACAACAGCTGCAACATGGACTAAGCGAACGCACGCTTGGCCCCTGCCAGGTGAGTGACTTTACCTGTGTCACTTGCCGGTTGGCCTGCCAGCTTGCTGCCGGGTCACATCGGCTGTTGCAGGAGTGGGTGCTCAGGCGAAGCTTGTGCCTGTTGGCGCAACTGACAGCCGGCTTGCCAGCCGGTGCGGGCAGACAACTGGCGGCCGACCAGCTCTATGTGCCGCTACTGGCGTTGCAGCGGCTGTATCAAACCGAACCGGACAGTTACCGCAAGATTTGTCAGCTTAGGGCCAGTCTGAACCAATGGCTGTATGCAACTGTCAACACTGGGAATAAAGGAGCTTTGAAATGACCACACGTACCGAACGCGACAGCATGGGCGAACTGGAAGTGCCGGCCAATGCGCTCTATCAGGCACAAACCCAGCGCGCTGTGCAAAACTTTCAACTCAGCGGTTTAACCCTGCCGGTGCGCTTTATTCAGGCCGTGCTGCACATCAAAGCGGCGGCGGCTGCAGCCAACCAGCAATTGGGGCTGCTGCCAGCGGCCAAGGCCAACGCCATTATCGCAGCGGCAAAAACCCAATTGGCGCAGACTGATCTGCAGCAGTACCCGGTCGATGTGTTTCAAACCGGCTCCGGCACCAGCAGCAATATGAATGTGAACGAGGTACTGGCCAGTCTGGCCAGCCAACAGCTGGGCGAAGCCGTCAGCCCGAATGACGATGTCAATCTTGGGCAAAGCAGCAACGATGTGATCCCAACGGCGATTCAACTGAGTGCCCTGCTGGCACTGGAGCAACAATTGCTGCCAAAGCTAGAACATTTGCTCAGCACTTTGCAGCAAAAAGAGCAGCGCATCGGCCACCTGGTGAAAACCGGTCGTACCCACTTGATGGATGCGATGCCGGTGACTTTTGGCCAGGTACTTGGTGGCTGGCAAAGCCAGCTGTTGCATAACCGAGAACAGCTACAACAGGTGCTGCACAGCCTGCGCCAGTTGCCGCAAGGCGGCACAGCTGTTGGTACCGGCATTAATGCGCACCCGGCCTTTGCCAGCAGTTTTTGTCAGCAGCTGAGCAGTGAGCTCGGCTACCCGCTCAGCCCGGCCAATGATTTCTTCTTTGGTATCAGCAGTCAGGATCTCAACGTGAATCTGTCGGGCCAGCTAAAAACCCTGGCCGTCTCCCTGATGAAAATCAGCAATGATTTGCGCTGGATGAACTCAGGCCCTTTAGCTGGCCTGGCGGAAATTGAGCTACCGGCCCTGCAACCCGGCTCGTCCATTATGCCCGGCAAGGTCAACCCGGTGGTACCAGAAGCGGTGGCCATGCTCTGTGCTCAGGTGATTGGCAACGACAGCACCATCACAGTGGCAGGTCAATCCGGCAATTTTGAGCTGAATGTGATGCTGCCGGTGATTGCTTACAACCTGCTGCAAAGCATTGAGTTGCTGGCCAATGGCTGTCAGGCGCTGGCCGATCAGGCCATTGCCGGCTTTACCGTCAATGAAGCGCATATTCAGCAGGCACTGCATCGCAACCCGATGCTGGTGACGGCATTAAACCCGGTGATTGGCTACATGAAAGCCGCCGAAATCGCTAAAAAAGCCTATCAGCAACGACGCTCTGTGCTGGAGGTCGCGCTGGAGGAAACCGATTTAACAGAAAAAGAACTCAAAGCCCTGCTGGATCCAGCCAAGTTGTGCCGCGGCGGTCTGGCATGACGCTGGCTTAGCTGTATCGCCTTGCTGTCGACAGCATAATTCCATGCTACAGTGAGTTATTTGATTTACCGGAAGCTCAACATGCGTCAGTTAATCACCCTCACTTGCTTTTGTTTTATGTTATCGGCGCAGGCCCACGCTGCCCTTCCGGAGACGGTAGAAGAGCAACGGCTGGACGCCGCCTGGCAGGCGATGCCGCAGGTGCTAAGCCGTTTTGAGCCCCTGGTCAATAACTTGCGGCTGGAGCTGCAGCACACCGAACATAGCCGGGAGCTGGCGCCCCGCTTGCGCCAGCATGGCGAGCAACTGTGGCAACAGGCGACCTATCAGGCCAGAACCAACCCCAACTACGATGACCGATCGCTGTACTGGGCCCGGCTGATGATGACACAGTCAGTACGCCAATGGTGTCAGCAACAACAGCCCTGTGCCCACTTACCGGTCTTGCTGGAAGCATTGGAGTTAAGTAGCCGTGGCCAGCTGACCATCCGGTTTTCAAAAGACAGCGATGTACGTATTTTGCTGACCGGCTTCGACCCTTTCTTACTGGACCGCAACCTGAACCAGTCCAACCCGTCCGGCGTCACGGCGCTGATGCTGGATGGCTGGGTATTTCAGCAAGATGGCAAGCAAATCGAAGTACATAGCGCCATGATCCCGGTACGTTTTGCCGATTTTGATCAGGGCATGATTGAGCAGTTACTGAGCCCCCTGCTGCAGGAGCAAAGCATCGATATGTTGCTGACGGTCAGCATGGGCCGCGAGCACTTTGATCTGGAGCACTTCCCAGGCCGCCGACGCAGCGCCGAAGCGCCGGACAATCTGAATGTTTATACCGGTGGCAGCGCCAGCAACCCGGTGTTGCCACTGCTGGATGGCGCACCTTTGACGGGCCCGGAATTTGTGGCCTACAGCCTGCCCTATGCCGCCATGATGCAGGCGGAAGGCCGCTTTCAAATCAACGACAATCGCACTGTCACTACCCTAGAGCGCGGTGAGTTTGCAGCGCAATCCCTGGCTGAACTCGCAGCTCAAACTGCGGTGCAGGGCGGCGGTGGTGGCTATCTGTCGAATGAGATTTCTTATCGCAGCCTGTTGCTGCGTGACCGCTATCACCCAGAGTTGCCGGTGGGCCATATTCACACGCCACGCATCGCTGCTTTTGAACCCGAAACAACGGCCGCCATTGTCGAACAAATTAAAGCCATGATCCGTTTGGCCGCAGCCAGTCAGCTACAGACCGCAGAGGCTGACAACCACAAATAACGGCTGCTATAGTAAAGCAGGCGGACTAATTCGCCTCAATCACAAAAAAATAATAAAAAACAACAGCAACCTCAGGAACAGACCATGCGATCCATACTAGCACTTACCACAGCGCTGCTGCTAAGCAGCAGCGCCTTTGCCCAGCAACTGGGCTGGACCAATATCAAGGGGTATGGCTTTGCTGCCGATGGCCAATTGGTGCAGTTTCAGCAACTGATTATCGATACCGACAGCGGCAAAGTCCTGGCTCGGGGTGACGCCATTGTGCAGGATTTCCCGGACGCCAACTGGCAGGATGGCGGCGGCAAAGCCATTCTGCCCGGCCTGATTGATGGCCACGGCCATATACTTGGGTTGGGCCAAAACCTGATGCAGGTAGAACTTCGCGGCACCCAGAGCGAGCAAGAAGCCGTGGAACGGGTGGCTGCATTTGCCGCTCAGCATCCAGAACAGCAATGGATCCAGGGCCGTGGCTGGAATCAGGTGCTGTGGGACAACAACGAGTTCCCGAGCACTGCCTTGCTGGATGAAGCCGTTTCAGACCGGCCAGTCTGGCTGAGCCGGATTGATGGCCATGCCGGTTGGGCCAACAGCAAAGCGCTGGAGCTGGCCGGTATTACCAAAGACACCCTGGACCCACCCGGTGGCCGTATTCTGCGTGATGAGCAAGGCAACCCGACCGGGGTGCTGCTGAACAATGCCCGCCAGTACATCGCTGCTGTTTTGCCGGAGCCCAATGAAGCCGAGGTAATCCAAGCACTGGAGGCTGCTTTTACTGAGTTGCTCTCACTGGGCATCACCAGTGTGCACGATGCCGGCATCGATAGCAGCCTGGCTCGTTTGTATCAGCGGCTGCGCGCAGACAACGCTTTGCCGCTGCGTATTTATGCCATGCTCTCGGCGCGTAATTCCGATCTGCAGGACTGGCTGGATCAGGGCATTATTGAGGACGAGCAGGACCTGCTATTAATCCGGGCGGTGAAACTCTATGGCGACGGCGCTTTGGGCAGTCGTGGTGCTGCCCTGTTAGCCGATTACAGTGATCAGCCTGAGCATCGTGGTTTGCTGGTGACGGAGCCGGATCGACTTACAACCCAAATGCAGGCCACCATCGAGGCAGGCTTTCAGGCCAATGTGCATGCCATTGGCGATAGAGCCAACCGCATGGTGCTGGACAGATTTGAGCAATTAGCAACCAAGGAGCAATTAGCACAAGGCCGTCACCGGATGGAGCATGCGCAAATCGTCTCGCCACAGGATATTCCGCGCTTTAAAACCTTGCATGTGTTGCCATCGATGCAGGCGGTGCATGCCACCTCGGATATGAATATGGCCGGTGATCGGCTCGGCGTAGCGCGGCTGCGCGGCGCTTATGCCTGGCGTACCTTTGTTGATCAGGGCAGCCCCATCGTCGGCGGCTCCGATTTTCCGGTTGAGCTGGCGAATCCCTTTCATGGCCTGCATGCCTCAGTGACCCGGCAGGATCAGCACAACCAGCCGGTCGGTGGCTGGCTGCCCGAGCAGCGGCTGACGCTCACCGAAGCCCTGCGCAGCTTTACCCGTGATGCTGCCTACGGCGCCTTTCAGGAAGCACGTTTAGGCTCGCTGGCACCTGGGATGTGGGCTGATTTTATTGTGCTGGAGCAAGACCCTTTTGCCATCCCGCCCGAGCAGCTCTGGCAGTTGGAAGTGCTGCAAACCTGGCTGGCAGGCAACCAAGTGTTTCACCGCGAATAACCAACAACGGCGCCAATGGCGCCGTTTCAGTCTATAAAAGTCTTACTGAAGTTTAGCCCTGCTCGGGCTCTGCTGGCTCTGGCTCGGAAAAATCGGGGCTGACCGAGCGGCTTTGTTTATCACGCAACTTGCCAATCACTGAACTTAACTTGCGTTGCAGCTTGTCGGCCGCACCGGTCACTGCCTGGCCAACCACTGCAGCGTGCTCGGTCACCGCCATCGGGTCCATGCCCTGCAGGCGTGCTTCCAGCAAGCAGCGTTTGTCGTTGCCATCCTGCTTGGCGGTGCTGTTTTCATCGCTTAAGTGCACTTCAATCCGGGTAATGTGATCAGAAAAGCGCTCTAACTTGCTTTTTAACGTATCACGGACAAACTCGGCCAAACGCGCATCGGCCTGAATATTGCGATCACTGTTGATTTGGATCTGCATAGACAACTCCTTTGATAATCACTTGAAGGTGGGAAACTCTTATCATGGACCATCCTGGCGTTGAAATGTTTCCCCTTCGCTAGTTATTTGGTGGCGAAGTCAGCAACAAGCAAGGGGGTAACCACGAATTTATCACCGATAAAATCAGACAGTACCGCAAAGTCTGGTTAAAATAGCTATATTCTTCATCGACGATAATCAACCGCATGATCAGTACCAAATGGGCCAAACAGATAAAATCACTGCAGCTGAAAAAATATCGTAAAACGGAGCAGCAGTTTATTGTCGAAGGCGAAAAAGCCGTGCTGGAGGTGCTGGCTTCCGGCTGGCAGGTGCCGGCCTTGTTTGCCACTGAGCGTTTTTTGCAGCAGCATCCGGCTGCTATTCAGGCAGCCCAGTTGGTGCAGGCTTGTAGCCCAGACGATCTGGTCAAAGTAGGAACCTTTAACAGCAATGATGCGGCTCTGGCCGTGGTGACGATACCATCATGGCCTGCTTTTCAAACCACTCCCGGACAATGGGCCCTGGTACTGGACTCCATTAACGACCCAGGTAACCTTGGTACCATTATCCGCATTGCCGACTGGTATGGCATTCAGCATATTCTCTGCTCAGCCGATACCGCCGATTGCTTCAATCCCAAAGTCATAGCCGCAGCCAAAGGATCGTTTTTACGGGTAAAGTTGCATTATCTTGACCTGCCTCAGCTATTAGCCAAGCCCCATTTACCCGTGTATGGCGCTTATCTGGGTGGCGAAAATGTCCATCAACTGGCCCTGTCCGAGCCTGGCGGTTTTATTGTGCTGGGCAATGAAGCCAACGGCATCAGCCAGCAAGTCGGCCACTGCATCAGCCGTAAAATCACCATCCCGGCTTATGGCGATGCCGAGTCGTTAAATGTTGGCATTGCCGCCGCCATCATTTGCGACAACCTGAAGCGCCTGACAGCGCACTATTAACTCAGGTATACTGAAACAAAGTGACCAACAGGTGATCTGCATGTTCCCTACCATCGAATCCTATGTCGGCCAAACCCCACTGGTACGTTTACAAAGGCTGGCCAGCCATACCAACAGCACCGTACTGGTGAAACTGGAGGGCAACAATCCGGCAGGGTCAGTCAAGGACCGGCCGGCGCTGAATATGATTTTGCAGGCTGAAGCCAGTGGCCGTATCAAACCCGGTGATTGCATTATCGAAGCCACCAGCGGCAATACCGGCATCGCATTGGCGATGGCAGCGGCCATCAAAGGCTATCGTATGACGCTGATTATGCCGGCCAATGCCACCGAGGAGCGTAAAGCCGGTATGCGCGCCTATGGCGCCGAGCTGATTGAAGTCACCAAAGAACAAGGCATGGAAGGGGCGCGTGATCTGGCGCTTAGCATGCAGGCTGATGGCAAAGGCATAGTGCTGGATCAGTTCAACAACCTGGATAACCCGGCAGCCCATTACGCCGGTACCGGCCCTGAGATCTGGCAGCAGAGCCAGGGCAAGATCACCCATTTCGTCTCCAGCATGGGCACTACCGGCACCATTATGGGCGTGTCGCGCTACTTGAAAGAACAAAACCCGGCCATTCAGATTGTTGGCTTGCAGCCTTCTGAAGGCAGCCAGATCCCCGGTATTCGTCGCTGGCCGGAAGCCTATTTGCCCGGTATTTTCGATAAAAGCCGGGTCGATCGGGTCATCGATATCGACCAGCAGGATGCGCTGACTGCCATGCGCCGGCTGGCCCGTGAGGAAGGCATCTTTGCCGGTGTCAGCTCGGGCGGTGCTGTGCATGCTGCCCTGCAACTGGCCGAACAATTGGATAACGCCGTGATAGTGGCCATTATCTGCGATCGCGGCGATCGCTACCTATCGTCCGGGATATACTGATATACCCCCCTGAAACTCAGCTTCAGGGGGAGTTCGCTCAATACTTAAAGCGGCTAACCTGAGCATCAATCTCCTGCGCAATGGTCGCAATCAGTTGACTTTGCTCGGCCGCATCGGTTGCGGCCTGGCTTAAGCTGGCAACAGCCGTGCTGATCTCAACCACATTTTTGCTGATGTCCTCACTCACCACGCTTTGCTCTTCGGCCGCACTGGCAATCTGCGTAGCCGCATCGCTGATGCGGTGAGTGGCCTCTATCGCCAGTTCCAGTTTTTGCTGGGCTGCACTGGCTTGCTGCTGGGTCTGCTCCGTCATCTGCTGATTTTGCTGCATCGCCTGCACCACCGCCTGAGTTTTCCCGGTCAGCTCAGTAATCAGTTGTTGGATCTCACCGGTGGAGTCCTGAGTACGGGATGCCAGGCTGCGTACCTCATCAGCCACTACGGCAAAGCCCCGACCCTGCTCACCAGCCCGGGCCGCTTCAATGGCCGCATTCAGCGCCAGCAAGTTGGTTTGCTCGGAAATATTACGGATCACTTCCACAATGCTGTTAATGCTGCTGCTGGCCTGCTCCAGCTCACTCATCATGGCCCCGGCCTGCTGCATACTGTTAGCCAATTCACCAATCACCTGCGCCGTACTGACCACCGCCTGATCGCCTTGCTGTACCGAGCCTGCGGCCTGTTGAGCGGACTCCGCTGTTAACGATGCCTGGGATGCCACTTCCGAGGCGGTGCTCGACATCTCGGTAACAGCCGTAGCCACTTGTTCAATGGAGCGCTGCTGCTGGGCAACCTCCTGATGCGTTCGCTGCGAAATATCGGCACTGGCCGTGGATGAACCTTGCAGCTGTTGCACCAGCTTGGCAGTATCCCGCACTATCTGGTGCGTTTTCTCCAAAAACAAGTCCAAAGCCTTGGCCAGGTGACCAATTTCATCATGCCGCTTTAAACCAATGCGCTGGGTTAAATCACCATCCGACTGAGCCAGGTTGTCCACCATGGCCGTCAATTGCTGCAGCGGTTTGGCCAGACGCCCGGCCACCACATAAAGTACCGCGGCACCGGCCAGAGCCACCGCAATCCCCAGCAACACCTGCCAGAGCAAACTTTGGTTAAAACGGCTGCTTAACGTATCGTTCAGTTGCACCATCTCTGCCAAGGCAATCGCCATAGGTACTCTGTACTCCAGTAGCCAGGGCGTTTCAAAGGTACTAAGTGCAATAGGCACCGTCACCACAAAGTCGTCTCCCTGCTGGCGGAAGCTGGCAGAGTTGGCGTGCACCAGTGGTTGCAGCTGCTGCCATTCGTGGCTGGCTAAAGGCTCTCCGACCCCTTGCTGGCTTTGGGTACTACCAACCAGAAAACCGCGGTAAGAAATAATACGTAAATCGCCCTCGCCCTGATACAGCTCACGGTCCAATTCCGCCAGCAATTGCCGTAAAAAAGCCATCGAAATATCCACTCCTGCCATGCCAACAAAACGGTCGTTGATCAACACCGGGTGCACGATAGAGGTCATCAGCGTGGGAACCCCTTGCACATCCCAAACCGCGGGATCTATCACGCAAGAATCTTTACGGTCACGTGAACACAGATACCACTCATTCAAACGCATGCCTTGTGCATCGCGGGTTTCACTGTACAAATCCGTGGTGGTCACCGGCCGCAGATCCAATTGGTTGCGCTGATCACGCGTCCAGTAAGGGCCAAACTGGCCATCATCGGTCGAGTGACGCCCCTCGCCGCGAAACTCCGCATCACGGCGATCCACCGCATTCGGCTCCCAAACGATGTAAGCCCCCACAGCTTGCGAGTTGTTTAACATCGCCGTATGCACCAGCTCACTGATATGCTCCCGGTTTAGTTGCTCCATAGCTCTTGAGCGGATCAATGACTGCATGCTATCGGCCAGCCCCTGCGCCACCCCCAGCGAGGTCATAATCACCTGCTCAATCTCATCCGCTCTTACCTGGAGCTGATTGCTCAGGGATCGCTCCACTTCCTGCTGAAACAGCGCCGTACTGCTGGTACGATTAAACTGAAACAACTGATGCGACAACAACACACCCAGGCCAATACTGGCCGCCACCGCCAGGATCAGGCAACTACCTGCAATGACCGAAATTTGGCTACGCATGGTTTTAAAAGCAAATGTAGACATGGAGAAGTTCCCACTGAATGTAAACACGGATGACTTTGTTAATTATGCGGCAAATTTGGGTTCCTGCCAGATTTCAGCTATGATCTTTTGTACAAATCTTTATTTAGATCAAACAGGTACCCCCATGCACTGCAAAAGTCGCCTGGCGCTTTGTCTCGCCCTCGTATTTAGCCCCCTCCCCCTGCACGCCTCCGATGTGGATGAACTGCGCCAGCAACTGGAGCTGTTAAAACAGCAACTCAACCGGCTGGAACAAAAAATTGAACAGCAAGAACAGCAACTGGCTGCCCAACAGCAAAGCATTGAAACTGTGGAGCAAAGCAGCACCGAAGTAGCCACTACCCTGGCCAGTATGGAGCCTGCCAAAGAAAGCAGTGACGGTATCTCACTGGGCGGTGCTATTCGCACCAATTACAGCCATACCTCCTACAGCGATGGCAATAAAAACCGTGGCGGCGACTTTGCCTTTGATATTTTCCGTTTTAATTTACACGGCAGCATTGGTGATGTGTTACTGAATGCCGAAATCCGCTTTTTCGATTACATGACGGCGGTGAAATACGCCTATGTTGGCTATCAACTGAACGAAGATTGGCAAGTCCAGGCCGGTATTACTCAGGTTCCCTTTGGCAACTGGCCTTATAACTCGCACAATTATTTTTTCAGTACCAACTACTACATTGGCTTAGAAGATGACCACGATTTAGGCATCCTGTTTAAACGCCGAGTCAAGGACAATTGGCAACTGGATCTGGCCTTTTTCAAAAACGATGAACTGGGTGGCGTCGATGGCTATGTCAGCAGCCGGGCCGATCGTTACTCTTACGATGTGGTCGGCTTCCGTTTACCTGGCGACGGTATTTACGATGATCCGGCCCAGCCGTTGGGAGAATACAACACCTTGTCGGGCCGTTTTGCCTACCACTTTGACCACCGCGAAGGTTTTACCACCGAAGTGGGTGTGTCCGCCCTGCATGGCGGCTTGCACGATGGCTTAAACCGGGCCGGCAGTTACAACGCCTGGGCTGTCCACCTGAACAGCCACTTTGATCGCTGGAACCTGCAGTTGCAACATGGTGAGTACCGCTACAAGGTCGATGGCATGGAGCGGATGGCGGTAGGCAGTTACGCTTTTTTTGACAGCATCGCGGCCAAAGCCAAAACCAGTACCGTCAACCTGGCTTACAGCCTGCCCGTCGAGTGGGGGCCAGTGACCTGGATGCAGTTTTACAACAATTACGGCCTGGTGTATGACAAATCGGACAATACCGCCGACACCTGGATGAATGTCACCGGCTTCTCGGTGGCAGCAGGCGGCTTCTTTACTTACTTCGATTTGGTCCATGCCCGCAACCAGCCTTTTGTTGGCGGCTCCGCCTCCGGTGACAGCAACGAGACCGAGCGACGCTTTAACATCAATATTGGCTATTATTTCTAGCCTGCCCAGCAAAGGCCTGACACAGGCCTTTGCTTTATATACCACAACAACAATGATAATCAGGAGAAGCAGTGATGGCAGATCCAAGTGACCCGATGAAGCCGGATGGCGAGGTCAACCCCATTGATACCGACTACCAGATAGGCCAGGACAATATCGTCGTGAAGGTCGGCCCTTTTGGCCTGGATATCCACAACCGGGTGTTTTTAATCTCTGGCTTATCGGTCATAGTGTTTGTCCTGTTGACCATTGTCTTTCACAGCCAGGCCGAGCCGTTGTTTGCCAGCATGCGTGGCTGGCTCACTTCCAATCTGGACTGGTTCTTTATCAGCGCAGCCAATATTTTTGTGCTGCTGTGTCTGGTGCTGATTGTATCGCCACTTGGCAAAGTGCGGCTCGGTGGCACCGAAGCCACGCCGGACTTTGGCTACCTTGGCTGGTTTTCCATGCTGTTTGCCGCCGGCATGGGCATCGGCCTGATGTTTTATGGCGTGTCGGAACCCTTATCGCATTTTAGCAGCGCCTATGGCGGTACCAGCGTTGAGGAGGGTGTGCGTACCGACTGGGCTCCGCTGGCTGGGGCTGCTGGCGATGCCGCTGCGGCCGAGCGATTAGGCATGGCCGCTACCATCTACCACTGGGCACTGCACCCCTGGGCCATTTATGCGGTGCTGGCGCTTGGTCTGGCGCTGTTCTCCTTTAACAAAGGCCTGCCGCTGACCATGCGGTCGGTGTTTTACCCCCTGCTCGGTGAGCGCGTCTGGGGCTGGCCTGGCCATGTCATTGATATTCTGGCGGTCTTTGCCACCTTATTTGGCCTGGCCACCTCGCTAGGCCTGGGCGCATCCCAGGCCAGTGCCGGCCTGAATTACCTGTTTGGCCTGCCGCAGGATACCGCCATGCAGGTGTTGCTGGTGATTGGCATTACGCTGATTGCTTTGATTTCGGTGTTGGCCGGCCTGGAAGCCGGTGTAAAACGCCTGTCGGAAATCAATATGACGCTGGCCGCACTGCTGATGCTGTTTGTGATTATCGTCGGGCCAACCGTGGCTATCCTGACCGGCTTTGTCAGCAACCTGGCCGCCTACCTGCAGCATTTGCCGGCACTGGCCAACCCGGTTGGGCGGGAAGATGCCAACTTTGCCCAGGGCTGGACCGCCTTTTACTGGGCCTGGTGGATTTCCTGGTCGCCTTTTGTCGGCATGTTTATCGCGCGGGTCTCCCGTGGTCGCTCGGTGCGTGAGTTCTTAGTGTCGGTCTTACTGATCCCATCGCTGGCCTGTGTGCTCTGGATGTCGGTGTTTGGTGGTACCGCCATCCGACAAGTGGTCGATCATGGCTATGAGGCCGCTGCCTCGGCTGATTTGCCGTTGCAGCTGTTCAGTATGCTGGACTTTATGCCCTGGGCTCAGGTCACCTCCTTTATCGCCATTATTCTGGTGGTGGTGTTCTTTATCACCTCGTCCGACTCAGGCTCTTTGGTGATTGATACCATCGCCGCTGGCGGCAAAGTCAATGCGCCGACCCCGCAGCGGGTATTCTGGTGTACTTTCGAGGGACTGGTAGCCATAGCGCTTATTCTGGGCGGGGGCCTGGTCGCCTTGCAAGCCATGGCAGTCTCGACCGGTTTTCCTTTTACCATTGTCTTGCTGGTGGCTTGTATCGCCGTGGTGAAGGGACTGATGTCCGAACCCAGACCCGGTAAAGTTTAATCAACCCCACTGGTCATAGGCAGGGGCACCGGCGTATCATGGTGCTCCTCACCTGACCACCGAGCCGGGCGCTGCCAACCATGCAGATTGAACAGATTGAAATTTTGGAGTTTTTAAAACGGCACTCGCCTTTTAAAGAGTTACCGGATGATTTACTGCAGCAAGTCGCCAGCGACACCGATGTCTGCTACTTCAAAGCAGGCAGCCCTATCCTGCAGTTTGGCCAATCCTTGGATGCACTCTATGTGATCCGTAGTGGCGCGGTGGAAACCTTTCGTCGTACCGGCGAACTGTACAACCGGCTGAGTGAAGGCGGCCTATTTGCCGAGCAGGGCCTGCTGCGCAACCGCAAAGTGCGTTTTCCGGCGACAGCGCTGGAAGACAGCCTGTTGTATTTGATCCCAGCCGATCGCTTTGACCAGCTCTGTGAGCAAAGCGATTTTTTTGCCGATTATGTCGAAATCAGCGATGAAGAGCGGCGTAAAAATACCCCGAACCGCCGCGCCGATGCCAACGAACTGATGACATCCAAAGTCAGTACCCTGATAAGCCGCGCTCCTGTGCTGCTGGACATGAACAGCAGCGCCCGTGACGCCGCCATGGCAATGCAAGCCGCCGGCGTCTCTTCTTTGCTGGTGATGGCAGAGCAGCGCATGGCCGGTATCCTGACCGACCGTGACCTGCGCAACCGCCTGGTGGCCCCGGGTTTGCCGTTTGAAACCCCGGTACGCGACATCATGACCACCGAGCTGATTAGCATTTCGCATCATCAGTTTGTGTTTGAAGCCATGTTGCTGATGCTGCGCCACAATGTGCATCACCTGCCGGTGTTGCAACAAGGCCAACCGCTCGGGGTGATTGCCATATCCGATATCATTCGTTACGAGTCGAAAAACAGTCTCTTTGTGGTCAGCAGCATTTTCCGCCAACAATCGGTCAGCGAGCTGGCCGCCCTGGTGCCGGATGTCCGTGCCTGCTTTGTCCGCATGGTGAACGAAGATGCCAATTCCCATATGATTGGCAGTGCCATGGCGCTGATTGGCCGCAGCTTTAAACAGCGATTATTGGAGCTGGCGGAAGCTGAACTGGGCCCGCCGCCGGTTCCCTATTGTTTTTTGGCGCTTGGCTCGATGGCGCGTGAAGAGCAATTGATAGTGACCGATCAAGACAATGCGCTGATAGTGCACGATGATTTTGTGCCAGAGCAGCACGATGCTTATTTTCAGCAATTGGCTCAGTTTGTTTGCGATGGTCTGGATGCCTGTGGCTATGCCTATTGCACTGGCGAGATTATGGCCACCAACCCAAAGTGGCGGCAGCCACTGCGGGTGTGGCAGCAGTATTTTCGCGACTGGATCACCGCGCCGAGTGCCGAGCGCTTGCTGCACAGCTCCATTTTCTTTGATCTGGCCGGTGTTTGGGGCAAGACAGAATGGGCCGAGCAGTTAAACCGCACCATTGCGCAACTAGCGCCCAAACACCCGCTGTTCCTGGCCTCAATGGCCCGCAATGCGCTGCAGCGCACACCTCCACTTGGCTTTTTCAAAGATTTTGTGATGGAAAACGATGGCCGGCAGAACAATTCACTGAATATCAAGCGACGCGGCACGGCGCCGGTGGCCGATCTGATTCGGCTGCATGCACTGGCGATTGGCTGCAGCGACAGCAACTCCTTTGCTAGGCTCCGAGCCATTATCAAGGCCAAGCTGCTGCCACCGGGTCGCGGCGAGGATTTACGCGATGCGTTGGAAGTCATCGCCATGGCCCGCATCCGCCACCAGGCCCTGGCACTGGAAGCCGGTGAAGCGCCGGATAATCAGCTGGCACCAGAGCGGCTGTCGGACTTTGAGCGGCGCAATTTAAAAGAAGCGTTTCAGGTGCTGAGCAACGCCCAAAAATACCTGAAGTTTCGCTATCAGGGCAACCGGAGCTAACATGCTGTATCTGGGACCAGCCAAACCTAAGCAGCGTCGTCTACCCGGCGATCCGGCTGTAACGGACTGGCCAAAGCACTTTACCAACTTAGCCAAGCAGGCCCAACACCCGGCCCTGCAGCAGTATTACCAGGCTGGCATCCCGGGAAGGGACACCCGCATAGCCGATACGCCGCTGCTGGCGATGGATTTTGAGACCACCGGCTTTGAACCTGGTCGTGATGGCATCCTCAGCATCGGCACAGTGCCGATGAGCCTGCAGCGCATTCACAGCAGCCAGGCCCGCCACTGGCTGGTCAAGCCCAAGTTTGCGCTGACTGGCCAATCAGTGGTGGTGCATGGCATTACCCACAGCGCCATTGAAGCCGCCCCGGATATCACCGATATTTTGCCAGAGCTGTTGCAGCAGATGGCCGGCAAGGTAGTGGTGGTGCATTTTCGTGGCATTGAGCGGCCTTTCTTGCATGCCACCTTGCTGGATCGGCTAAGCGAAGGCATCGAATTTCCAGTGATCGATACTATGGAGCTGGAAGCCCGCCTGCACCGGGCCAGACCGCCCAGTCTGCTGGATAAACTGCTGGGCCGTGAGCCGGTATCCATTCGGCTGGCGGATAGCCGGCGGCGCTATGGCTTGCCGGATTACCGGCCGCATGATGCCATGACCGACGCGCTGGCCTGCGCCGAGTTACTTCAGGCCCAAATCGCCGATCGCTTCAGCCCGGATACGCCGCTGTCGGAGCTGTGGCGCTGAGCATGTTACAGCTGAGAAGCTACCCGGTAGTAATGATCAGCTGCCGGTAAACGATAGATGTTCTCATTTACGCCTCAAGTTGCTTGATACTTTGCTAACCAACTACCATGATGCTGGCATGCTCTTCGGAGCTGGTTGAACCTTTACCTAGTGCTTTGGTTCGTGGCTGCGCCTCAGTGGCCGTTAAGACTGAGGCTTATCTCCCTCCTTAATGGCCTGCCATTTCCATCCTTCCGGTGATGGATATAAAACCTGCTCCATCATTTCACCCCCGCTTGCTTTAGCAAGTCTAATGCTGCCAGTTCCAGTTTGCTAAAGGCAAACCACTTTTTCCCCAGATCTTTCAGGGATGCGCCAAGATGGTAAATCTGGTGTTGGTCGATGATTAGGAAGCGATCGTGGGCCTTGCTAAAAGGTTTAAGTTCAACGCCAGGGTATTGCTGATTGTGTTTATCAACATCAAGCTCAAGTTTTTTTGTTACATTGCTGGTCAATAGCGTGACGCGCACCTTGGATTTGCGTTCGCTTAGCATAGTTAATACACTTTCATCAATATAGTTGTCGATTAACACTATCTGCTCATTCGCCGATTTAATCAGCTTATTAGCAAACACATAGGCATCAAAAACTTGCCCATCAAAAAATATTCCTTGTTTTACTGGCAGGCTTGCAGCTTCCATGGCCTGAAATAAGGCATCTATGCGTTGATCTGATAGCTGTTGTTTCTGCTCTACTTGTCCCAGCCGTTGAAACAGGGCAGCATTATTCAGCAAAAAACTGCGCATTTGTACAAAGGCTTGCATGATCTGAATGCTGACCTGAATGGCGATATCACTACGCAGCACCGCAGAAAGCATGGCAATGCCTTGTTCGGTAAAGGCATAGGACAGATATCGTCGCCCGCCATGTTGGCTTGAGGTCACAATTTGTGACCTCAAGCTTTCTTCCTCATCAGGGGTCAGTTGAAAACGAAAAGATTCCGGAAATCGCACAATGTTTCGTTTTACTGCTTGATTCAGCACTCTGGTATCCACCTGATAGAGCTCGGCCAGGTCTCGATCCAGCATGACTTGTTTGCCTCTAATGGTCAGAATCAGGCTTTGCAGAGATTGGAGACTCGTGGTTGTCCTGAGCGTATTTACTGACGATTTTTCCTTGTCCATGCTTATTTCTCCGCCAACCGATCTTCAATTTCATCCAACAGACCAGACACTAGCTTTTCCTTGGTGTAAATCAGCATATCACTAATTTAATTTTTTAGTATCATTTTTGATCATAAAAATAAATTGCGCAGAGCAAAATTATAACAAATGAGCAGGCAGCAATCATGCGTTTTGCTCGCACCTGTTTCATCAGTTCTGGTATAGTGAAGCGGTATTGATAATCTGCAAGGAGCCAAACTGCATGCAATGGCAGGTGCTGACTTTTGAGCAACTGGATACCTCTACGCTGTATGCCCTGTTGCAACTGCGTGTCGATGTCTTTGTGGTAGAACAAAATTGCCCTTACCCGGAACTGGATGATCGGGACCTGCATCCGCAAACTCAGCACGTGCTGCTGAAAAAGGGCGACAAAGTGATTGCGTATGCGCGGGTACTGGCCCCGGGCGTGGCCTTTGATCACTACCCTGGCGTAGGCCGGGTCTGCGTATCGCAAACCGCCAGACGGTTAGGCCTTGGTCAGGTTCTGGTGGAAAAAACCATCGCCGTGGCTAAAGAGCACTGGCCTCGGATGGATATTCATATTTCTGCCCAGTGTTATCTGCAGCAGTTTTATGAGCAACACGGCTTCCAGGCAGCCAGCGAACCCTACCTGGAAGACGATATTCCGCATCTGAAGATGATCTTACCCTACCGGTAAACGGCTTAAGGCAAAGCCGCTTCAAAGGTCAGGGTCAGGCTTTCCCGTACCCGGTCGGCCAGCGCATCGGTACTGTCCAGTTGTACACTAGCCTCCAGCACATAACGCCCAGGTACCTGCGGGGTAAAGGCCAGATAACCATTGGCATCGGAGCTGAGCAGCTCACGGCCGGCATCATCCCGATACTGCTCGCCCTCACGCGATAACTCCACCTGCACATCCGCCACTGGCTTGCCATCCAGCACAAACTGCCAGCGCACTGGTTCAGTCGCCACTACATCGGCCGGGTGAGTCAGCAGTTTCAACTCCAGGCCTTCATTGCTCAGCGCCAGCGCCGTTTGATTGGGTGCATTGACGCTGACATAGCTCAGAGCCCGGTTACGGCTGCGGGTGGTGAGCACCTCGCTGGCATTGGCCGGCAGTTGTGCTGAACGTTCTTGCTTATTGGCGGCAATGCGGCGTCGCTGGCCATCCTCCTGGAAAAACGTGAAATAACGGGCCGGCCCTGCCAGTTCGATGCGGTAGGTGCCATCCATGGTCAACTGATGATCGGCCTGGGACTTGCGACGGCCCTGATAGCTTTGGGCGAAAGCATGGCGCTCACCATCTGGGAACACAATGGCCAGATTGTTTGGGCTAATACCCCTATCCGCGACAAAGGTCATATTGGCAGCAGACAGATCCACCGAGATCCAGCTGTCTTCCGATGACAGCACAAAATGGCTGGGTAACACCCATAAGGTGTGGGCGGTGGCGCCGGCGCTGCATAGCGCCAATAAGGTTACTAAAACGATGTTTTTCATGGTGATTGTCCTTCAGTTAAGGGTAATTTTCAGCTCGCCCAGTTCCGGCATGGCCTCTTGGGTGTAGTGTTGGGCCGCGCCGCCCCACTGGAAAATCTGGCGCTGCAGGCTACGGCCGCCTTGTTCGCGTGACGCTTCCACCAACAGGGTGTACTGCCCGGCAGGTACCGGCTTACCGGCATCATCCAGCCCATCCCAACTAAGTTGGTAGCGGCCAGGCGTACGGGTGGCTCCGGTACGGGCATCGACCAGTTCGGTCTCACTGCGGCCAATTTTGCGCCAGAAACGGCGAATGTCTTTTAGCCAGTCCGGCTCTTTACGCCAAAGCGCAATCAGCCGCACCGATTGCTGGGCCTCATCCTCCACCCAAACCGCGACATAAGGCCGGTAGTACTGCGCGGTTTCAATCACCGGCAGCTCCAGTGAAATGCTTAGCTCCTGCGCTTGGCTGGTCGGGGCCAGCAAGCCAAAACCAAGCAACCATGCAACAGGTATCAATAGTAAACGCATACAAACTCCCTTCATTAGTTTCAGAATCAGATGTGCAAAGACATCAGGTAAATCAGAATGCCGGCCATGCCACCAAGCAAGGCCAGCGTATTGCCGATGGCGCGCATCGACTGCGATTTCAGCAGCAAATAAAAACCGGTCAGCGCAAACACCAGGCAGCTAATGGCGGTGATATCAATCAGCCAGGACCAAAGCCCACCGGCATCACGCCCTTTGTGCAGATCGTTGGCCAGTGCCAGGTAACCTGCAAACACCTGCTCCAGTTCCAGCTCTGCCGCCTCAAAATCCAGCAGCGCCATGGCGTAGCCTGCCGGGCGCTTGAACTCCAGCTCCAGCAACTCGTCATCGCTGTCAAACTGATAGCGCCACTCGGTTGCCTGCACACCATGCTGTTGTTGCAGCCACTGCTGCACTTGCCGGGCATACCAATGCTGTTGCTCTGGATCTTCTGGCATCGCGTCGCGCTGCAGTTCAGCCGGCAGTGTCAGCAATTGCAATTGCTGGCTGCTGCCCCACTGGCTTTGCCAATTGGGATGATTCAGCGTGATGCCGGTGATAGAAAAAAACAGCAGCAACAACAGTACCCACATGGCGCTGTAGGTATGCAGCGTCCGCATCAGACGCTGCAGGTTGAACGGGCTTGCTTTCATCCGGCCGCCTTAAAAGTTGTAGGTCGCCGACAGCCAAAAGCTACGCGCTTTCATCGAGCTGTTGTAATCCGGCGTGCAACTGTAAGCATCCTGGGTTTCCGTCAGGCGGCAGGTGCGACTGGATAAATCATCATCCAGCAGATTGTTGATGCGGGCATGGATAGACCAGGCATCCGAGACACGGTATCTGGCCGCCAGATGGAACAGTTGGTACGACTTAAAGTAGATTTTGCTGGTTTCCGGACCATCCGGCCCTGGCTCAATCTGGGTACCACGGAAGCGTTTGCTACGCACCTCAGCGATCAGCGATAGCGAGAGCGGTTCGCTGAGCTGCCAACTCAGATTGGCATTCAGCATATGACGCGGTGTGCTGACCAGCGGCAAGCCCTGATTAGTGCCACTTTTTACCTCACTGTCGGTAAAGGTATAGTTCACCGTCAGCGACCAGTCCTCGGCAAGGGTCAACCGGCCTGCCAATTCGACGCCGCGGGTTTCGGATTTATCGACATTGGCGGCCTGGCTAAAACGGACATAGCCTAAATCCGCCCAACCAGCGCCGATATCCACACAGGCTTCGCCTGCCGCCGCCACTTCACAGTTCGGCAGGCTATCCTGGGTGATAATTTTGTCTTTAAAGTCGTTGTAAAACAGTGTGATGTTGCCGCTAAAACGCTCGCTGCCGGTGTAATAGGCCGCTACTTCGTAATTGACACTGGTTTCCGGCTGCAAATCCGGTGTGCCCACAAAGGGACTGGTGCCCTGCCCGCCAAAGCCGGTGATGCCAGAGAATAATTGCTCCGGGCGCGGTGTTTTATAACCGGTGCTGATACCGCCTTTCAGGGTCCAGTTGCTCAGGCCACGCCAGTTCAGATAGGCCCGCGGGCTTAGCTGGCTACCAAAAATGTTGTGGTGGTCGTAGCGGGCGCCCAGGGTAGCCGTGAGATCGGCACTCAAATCGATGCTGTCTTCGGCAAAAAATGCCCACTGGCGGTGGGTCGCCACTGTGCCCTCCCGCAAGCCATCGCCATACATACCAAACACGCCATCTTCCATATCGGCATCAAAGTACTGCGCGCCCAGCACAAAGAAATGGTTCTGCCACTGCGACTCCAGCTTGGTATCAACAATCAGATTGTCGATTTTCAGGGTGCGCAGTGGCCGGGGCAAAAAGTCCTGTTCCAGCTGCAGACGGATCGCATCGGTTAATGCCGGAACATTAACCCCCTGCTCTTCCCTGGCTTGATCCCAGATGGCTTGCACCTGCAAGCGCTCCTGCACCGTTAATGGCAAAGAGCGACCAAAGTTCTCGCTGCGGCTTTTGGTCAGCACAGTTTGCCAGTTGCCAAAGTCAAAGCGCCCCACATGACTGAACACCAACTGCTCGCGCTCTACCCGTTGATAGGGCGTATAACCGACCCGCGGCATCACAACGCCACCACTGGCGCGCCACAGGCTTTCTGGCGCATCCAAAGTACCGGTTTGGCCTAAGCGGTTGTCGTAGCGTTGCTTGGAGATATCGTACTCCAGCGCCAGATCCTGCTGCTCAGTCAGCGCATAGTTCAGCGTCAAACCGGCATTCCAGTTTTTGGCAGCGACAATTTTACGATCGCCAAAACTGCCTTGCTCAGACCAGGTACTGCCATCCGGCAAGGGCAACGCCGTCTGATAACTTGGGTCGCTGTCATCGCGGGCAAACACCCCCGCCCGTAACTGATACACCAGCCCCTCGATACCAGCCGGACCGCTTAAAAAGAAATCCAGTTTTTTATCATCGCCATACTGGCTGTCTTGCTGCCAGTTGTAGCTGGCGGTGATGCTGCCATGGGTGCTATCCAGATGACGACGGGTGATGATGTTGATCACGCCGCCGATAGCATCGGCACCATACAGCGTCGACATAGGGCCACGCACCACTTCAATCCGCTCAATAGCAGCCAATGGTGGCATGTACATAAACTGGCTGTTACCGAAGTTATTCGGGCCTATGTTGCCCACATCACTTTGACGCCGGCCATTGATCAGCACCAGCGTGTAATCGGACGGCAAACCGCGCATGGTGATGCTGATGTTGCCATTTTTATCCTGGCCACTGCCCACATCAATGCCTTCGATATCACGTAGTGCATCCGCCAGGCTGCTGAAAGGCTTGGCCGTTAATTCCTCCCGCGTCACCACAGTCACACTGGCTGGTGCATCAATCAGTTTCTGCTCAAAACCGGAAGCCGTAATCACAATGACTTCACCATCGTACTCCGGCATGTCCATGGTCACGCCGGCGAAGACCGGCAGCTGTATCGCAGATACGACAAGGGCAGCAACAGCGCTGCGGCGGAAGGTTTTCATTGGTCTCTCCTGTTGTTGTAGGCAGTGCCACCAAAGGGGCACCGAAAGCGCGACGAAATGATAATGATTCTCACTATGAAGATCAATAGCAATTGATAATTATTATCAATTGGAAAGGTAAAGGGCAGGAATAACCGATAATCGGAGAAATAAAAAACCCGACACTCAGGTCGGGTTTCAGGCAGGCAAACCGGCGGAGGCTTAAAGACCCCGCCCACTGGCCAGCAGTTAGAAGCGGTAACGGAAACCCACTTCAAAGGAGCGCTCCGGGCCAACATAGATGCCCTGACGCAGACCAGCAATGTACTGCTTGTCGGTCAGGTTCTTCACCGCACCAAACAGGGTAAACTCATTGCTGACACTGTACTGTGCGGTCAGATCCAACACGGTATAGGCTGGCAGCAAACCACCCCAGATCCCACCACCAGCGCCGGTTGGCAGTTCGACCTGGTTGCTTGGATCGCCGTACTGCTCACCACGGTGGTGTGCTGTAAGGGCCGCTTTCAGGTTGTCTGCACTGTAGTTCAGACCAATATTGGCCATAAACTTCGGCGCATACGGCAGACGATTGCCCTGGTGATCCCCGGTTTTAAACTTAGAGGTTGGGATCCAGGTGGCGTTGGTATCCAGGCTAAAACCAGCACCAAAATCATAAGCCAAGGCAAACTCCATGCCGCTGTGCTCTGTTTTACCCGCATTGGATTGAGACAGATTTGGATCGCTGTTACCCGTTACCACCTGATTGCTGAAATCCATATAAAAAGCAGCAACTTCATAACTCAGTGCACCTTCGCTGCCACGGATACCAATCTCGTAGTTCGTAGCCCGTTCACCATCCAGCTTCTGATCGGTCAGACCATCCAGCGCCACGCCATTAGAGGCTGGTGAAAAAGCGCGGTACACACCACCGTACAGCTGGGCTGCAGGTGTCAGTTCAAAGGTCGCACCTATGCCAGGTAAGAACTCGGTATTGCTGGTTTTAGCAGACGCATTGTTCTGCGTCAGGATTTCCCGCTCTTGCTCATACGACTCAATCCGTACCCCAGGAGTTACCGCCAGGCGTTCGGTCAGCTCAATCCGGCTTTGCACATAAGCGGCAATACTATCGGCTGAATCAACAATATGGCGATCATTGACGCCGGTGCGATCCGATGCCCGGGTAGCGCGGATACGCATATCGTTAGACTCTTCGCGCATCAGCCGTAAACCCAACTCCGTGTCGGCTGCCAATTCACCCAGCTGATGAGCAACACTCAAACGGGTTTCCACCCCAAAGCGTTCCCAGCTACGGTTGTTGCCGGTAAGGTCATCGGTATAAACCCAACGGCCTGCGGCATTGGAGGCTGCCGTATCGACATTGTAACGCCAGTAATCACGGCTGACATCGCTCCAGTACACCAGTGTTTTTAAGGTGGTGGTGTCGTTGATGGTCCATTCGTGGTTCACATCAAAAGCTTTGCGATCTTGCAGATACCAGTCGTCCGGTGCCGGGTTGTAACGCTCACCAGCCAGGTAATCGTTCAGCAGCAAACCACGGTACGAGATATTGGCATCGTTCTCGTGGTAGGAGAACTTCACACCAAGGCGCTGGTTATCGCCAATGGCGGTGCCGGCTTTCACCATCACATCGCTCATCTCGTAGCCTTTGTCCATAAAGCCATCGCTCTTGGCATGAGTGGCGACCACACCGGCATAGCCATCACCGGAAGCATTCTTGCCACCAGCTTCGATACTGGCTTCACGCATATTGAAAGAACCAATACGGCCAGACAGCTGCACACCGTCATCCGGCGTTTTGGTGATGTAGTTCACCACACCACCGATGGTGGACGGGCCATAGCGCAACGACGAAGAACCTTTTAAGATCTCTGCACCGTCCATGCGCTGAATACGCGGGTTAAAGTAGCGGTCATTGCCGATAAAGAGGCCAGGAGCTACCGGCACACCGTCTTCCAGCACCAGCGACTTGGACTCACTGGCTGACAAACCGCGTAAACCAAAGTTAGCAACGATGGAGGTTTCTTCTTCGCCTTTGATGTTGATGCCCGGCACCCGGCGCAGCACATCTTCAGTCGACAGTGGCTGAATGGCATCGATTTGCTGGCGGCTGATTAGATTGACAGTGCCAGTTTCCACATAGGCATGACTGAGCTGATCGCCCTTCACGCGGATCACTTCGAGACGCGGCGCGGATGAGCGCTGTGCGCTATCATCGTCGGCCGCATCCAGTGCTTCGCCGGCCAGTGCAGTGAATGGCAGAGCGCCTAGCGCCAAAGCCATGGCTAATTTAGTGGGAGTAAAGCGTTTGATTCCAGACATGGTAATACCCCTTAAGACAGATGTGATTTGTCGTTCGCATGACGCATCCAGACGTCAGCACTGTTGTTATTCTGATTGGGGCGTGATCCTAATCGCAAATGATAACAATTGTCAATAACAATGTTATTTGCAGTACCTTGCAGGCAATAACGATGGTGTTCTGTGTGGTGGTTTTCGGTGATGCAGCAAAGAAAGTGGCTTCGAATGAAGCCACTTAATCAGATCGGTTTATACCGTATTCAGCACGGCAACGGGTTAAAAATCAACCCGTAAAGACACATGCAAGCGGCTACGCTCCTGGATGCTGTTAAAGCGGTTGCTCATGCCGCTAGCCAGTTCAGTACAGCCGCCATTGGCGCAGATGTCGTAGCTTTGATAATCGATAAAGTTTTTATCCAGCGCATTATACAGCATGGCCGTTAAGGTCACCTGTGGGGTGAACTGGTAGCTGGTGCCCAGGTTCAGCAAGGTATAGCCTTTAAAGTCACCCAGCACCTCGTTGCTATCCCGCACACCAATCGCCACCGCACCTTGCGAACTACCGCCAGTCATTGGCTCGTGGAAGTTGCGCGGCCGGAAGGAACTGCTGCGTGTTTCACTGCTGGCGAACAGATTCCACTGCTCATTCAGCTGATAATTCAGGGTCAGGTTCAACATTTGCTTCGGCACGGTGTAGAACGGATCCCCCACCTTACTGGCAATCGACTGCGCCGGGCTGCCGGTATCCAGCTGCGATTTGGTCAGCTCGCTGTCAATCCAGCTGTAGTTGGCGTTTAGTGACAACTGCGGTGTTAGCTTAAATTGGGTCGCCAGCTCCAGGCCTTGCAAACGGGCTTCGCCAATATTCAAATCAACGCCGCTGTTGGCACCAGTACCACGTTCAATCAGATCACTGAGCTCGGTACGGAACAGCGTTGCCTGCCAGGCAAAGTTTTGGCCATTATCGTACAAGGCCGAAAGCTCAAAGCTGTCGCTGGTTTCTGGTTTTAAGTTCGGGTTACCAAACAAAGGCGTGGAGCCACCATCACCAAAACCAATGACACCATCATATTTTTGCTCCAGCATCGGGATCCGGTAGCCCTGGCTGTAGCCCCCTTTCAGAATCAGTGCATCGCTCAGATTCCAGACCAAATAGGCACGAGGCGTGGTGTTGCTGCCAATATCCTGATCTTTTTCGTAGCGCACACCATAAGTCAGCGCCAGGCTTGGTGCCAGTTGCCATTCATCCTGGGCATACAGGCTGTAACGATGGCTGTTGATGGTGGAACCAATCAAGTCATCTTTAAAACGTGGGTCCAGAAATTGGCCACCCAAGGTCAGGTTATGGTCACCGACAGGGATCATCAGCCGGCTGTTCAGCAACTGGGTGTTTAGCTTTAAGCCACGGGCCGAGCCGATGCGATCCGGATAACCGGCATTCTCAGCGATGGTGCGGCCGGTGGTTTCCATCGCATCGTAGGCATACTGGGTGTGCCAGACACCAAAATCCAATAGGGCACGGTATTCAGCAACCCATTGGTCGCGTTTAAAGCCAAGCTCGGTATCGTAGCCATCGCGCAAACGGCCATCGGCGTCACGGCGGATCCGGCCCATCTGGCCCAGCTCGTTGTTGTAGCTCTGACGGTTGTAGTAGTAAGCCAGGCTCAGCTGGTGCTGTGGATTGGCATCAAACTGGAAGCGGCTACCAAAGGTCTGTGCATCTGCCGCCACCGGGTTTTGCCCCATGGTGCGGTTATCGGTCAGGCTTGGTGTTGTACCTGGTATCTCCAAATGGGATGCCGAACGCTCATACAGTCGGGTAAAGAACTGACCGGTCAGGCGCTCGTCGCCCAAAGCGCCGCTGGTATAAGCTTCCAGCAGGCTCTTGCCACCATACTCGGAGTGATTCTGAAAGGTATGACTCAGACTTACCGAGCCTGTCCACTGCTGGGTTGGCTTACGGGTAATAATATTGACCACGCCACCCAGCGCATCGGCACCGTACAAAGTCGACATTGGGCCACGAATAATTTCAATCCGCTCAATCGCAGCAATCGGGGGCATAAAGACCGACTGACTGTCGGCGAATGAGTTGGGAGCCACAGTAGCCGCCGGATTTTGCCGCACGCCATCGATCAGCACCAGGGTATAATCCCGCGGCAAGCCACGCAAACTGATGGACTGGTTACCGGTTTTACCATCCCGTGCATCCAGCGCATTGATATTGATACCCTGCACTCCACGTAGCGCATCGGCCAGGCTGGTGATGTGTTCACGCAACAACTCTTCGCGGGTAATGACGGTGATGCTGGCAGGCGCTTCCGCCACAAACTGCTCTGCGCCACTGGCCGATACCACGATCACTTCCATCATGCTTTGAATATCAGCATCATCTGCCACAGCCTGGCCGATACCAGCAGCCAGCATCGCCAGTGTTACGGCTTTTATACGCGCACTCATCATTACCTCGTCCACTTTGAAGGTTTAAAATTTGCGCGTATTAAAACATTACTCTAAGTAGGAATCAATATCATTTGCAGTTGAAGTACGATTTCACCCACCGCCATAAAGCTGCTCAGCCCGCTGAAATAAAATCCAGCTGGTCAGGATGTACTTATCATGGGATACCGGAATGCAGCCCCGGTGGGTATGGGTGAAATAGGCCGGTGCTATCACCATGCGGCCGGTTTTGGGTTGAATGCTTTTGTTTTGATAATAGAACTCCGTCTGACCGCCTTCGTCGACATCGTTCAGGTAAAACATAAACAACAGCGCCCGGTGCAGTGCTTCGTTGTGGGGCTGCTGTGGGTACACTTCCGAGTGCCAGTAATTGTAGTTGCCTTTGCCGGCATCGTATTTTTGCATTTGCACCGCGCCAATGCGAAACAGCGCCCGCATGTAATCGGCCACCTTGTCGCTGGCAAGCTCGGTAAAGTTCTCGTGGGTTAAGGCCACCGGCTGGCCACTTTGCGGGTGGCGAATGGTCAGCGCAATCGGGCCAATCAACGCAAAATGATGCTTACGAAAGTACTGCTCGGCGCACCGGGCGGTGGCTTCGATGATGGTATTCAGTTGCTGCTGGTAAGCAGCATGCTCGTTTAAGTACAGATCGGTGCTTATTTTTTTGCTGGGGTCCACCCCGCCGCCAGTACGGCCGGGTTGGCGGTGGCTGCTTTGCTCAAAGTCGGCAATCAGCTGTTGGCAAAAAGCCGGGCTTAGCGCATCATCGTACACCTCGATAAAATCAGTCATGGGTCTCTCTTGGTATGTTTACAGAAGTTATACAACCGCGTTTTTCAGAAACGGATGCCTTAGGTCACATTAACAATACCGTGGTCGCGGTCTGGTTTGAAGCCTGCCGTACGCCTATTTTTCGGATTTTTACCCCAGAGCTGGATCTAAAGCGCTGGCCGTTGATCGTTGCCAGCATCGCGGTGGATTTTAAAGCCCAGCTGCATTACGGCAGCGAGGTGGAAGTGCGCAGCTGGATCAGCCGCATTGGCAACAGTTCTTTTGAAGTGACCCAGCAGGCCTGGCAACAAGGTAAGTGCTGCGCCGAAGGCAAGGCCGCGCTGGTGCGCTTTGATTACCAAAGCCAACAAGCCTTGCCGCTTAGCCCGGAGCTACGTGCAGCGCTGGAGCAGCACTGCAGCTAAGCGCAGATATCCCTAACCGGGACAGCGCCCCTCAAAGCGCACCGCCATACTGGCCTGGCGGATAGGAGGAAACACCGAGACCGTGCCGGAGGCTTTCAGCACTCCATCTTCCACCCAGTGTTTTAGTTCAGGGGCCTCTGCACTGTCTTCCGGGCCGCGCTGCACCCACTGGGCATTGTCGTACACCACCGATAAGGCATGCATGCCCGGCCAGCGTTGCAGCATCACCGTGACGCTCTGCCCATCCGGCAGCGTGCCCCGCGCACCAGCGGTGTCGGTATCCCGATCACACTGGGTGACTTCCACCTCGTAAGCTTCGCCATCCAGCAACAATGTGCCGCTACCCGCCGATATGGCCGAAGCACTGAGTAGTATGGCAATCATCGTAAAAGACATAAAACCTCCCTGGAGTGAGTTTTGGTACTTGCTGTTCCGTTCGAAGCTCTAACCATAGCACAAGTGCAGCCATGCTGTGATCAGCGGGCTTTTTCAATCCAAGGTAGCAATCTCCCGGGCGTACAGCTGCTCCAGCGCTTCACGCAAGGTCGGGTAAAACGTCAACACGCCAGGTTCGGGCTGCACTCCGGCTTTTGCCAAGGTTTTTAACGGCTGGAACTGCAGATCGGCAATCAGCAACTCAACCTTATTTTTCCGGCATTGTGCCCTGAGTTTTTCCAACGCAGCCAAGCCACCGGCATCCAGCAGCGGTACCCCATCCATATACAATAGCAAGCCGCGCTGCTGTGCGCTCAGCAAACCAATTTCTGCAAAAATGCGATCGGCGGCGGCAAAAAATAGCGGGCCACTGATTTTCAGTACCTTCCAGCCGGCTGGCAATGGCTTTTCCACCTGCTTGCGGTTTTTGGAAAGATCGGTCACTTTGGTCATGGCAGCGATATCTTTCATAAACAACAAGGTTGCCAGCAAGATGCCAGCGGTAATGGCTATCACCATATCCAGAATCACGGTCAGCGACAGACACACCAAAAACACCAGTACATCGCTGCGCGGAGCGGTTTTTAATAAGTGCACCGCCTTGGGTGCTTCACTCATGCCCCAGGCGACCATCACCAGTAAGGCCGCCAATGCAGCCATCGGGATATAAGCCAACAAAGGTGTAAGCAGCAAAAGCGCCAGCAACACCACGAGCGCATGGACCATAGCAGCGATAGGCGATTGCGCACCGGCATTGAAATTGGCCGACGAGCGGGCCAGTGCAGCGGTGGCGGTAATACCGCCAAAGAAAGGAGTAATAATGTTGCCAAGCCCCTGCCCCAGTAATTCGCTGTTGGCGCTATGGCGGCGCCCGCTGGCATTGTCCAGCACCACGGCACAAAGCAACGATTCGATGGCGCCCAGCATCGCAATGGCAAAGGCGGCTGCAACTAAGTCCTTGGTCAGCTGCCAGCTGAAGCTAAGCGCCACACCGTCCGGGCCAGGCCGGTTCCAGGGCCAGTCAAAATAAGGCAAATAAGGGGGAACACCAGCGGCCAGGCTACCATCACTGGTCACATAGCTAAAACGGGATGACACCGTGGCTAAATCCGCGCCAAGGTGCAACAGCAGCATCCCTAGCAAAGTGCCAACCAATAAGGCGGGTAAATGCGGTGGAATCGGCGTATTTAACCGGCGCCAGCCAATCATCACCAGTAAGGTGACGGCGGCTACCAGCACACTGGCCCAGGCCATATCTGGCAAGGCTTCCACCAACACCCGGATTTTATCAACAAAATGCTCGGGCAAGGTATCGAGCGGCAAGCCAAAGAAGTCTTTGAGCTGCAGGATCACAATGACAATCGCAATGCCAGAGGTAAAACCCAGCGTGACCGATTCAGGAATGTATTCAATCAGTCGTCCCAACCGAAACAGCGCCATCGCAACCAGCATCACCCCAGCCAGTACCGAGGCCAGCAACAAGCCACTCAGGCCATATTTCAGGGCTATGGGATAGAGGATCACCACAAAGGCAGCCGTTGGGCCAGAGATACTAAAGCGCGAGCCGCCAGTCAGCGCAATCACAAAACCAGCAATGATGGCAGTGTACAGGCCATACTGCGGCGGTACGCCAGAAGCAATGGCCAGCGCCATTGCCAACGGAATGGCAATAATGCCCACGGTCACCCCGGCCAGCAGATCTTTCATCAGCTTTTGCCGGTTGTAGCCTTCCGCCCAGCTTTCTCTTAAGGCATGACCAATGCGCAAGGAAAACAAATGGGCCCGATGCGACATCTCAGCATCCCTATGCCAACCAGAAGATTTTACTCAGTATAACGCCACCGCAGACCAACACCTATTGGCCATTAGTCGGAAAAATGAGCAGTTTTTTACAGCAGGATGAGCCTGGCTCCCCTTGCTAAGCCGGCACAGTAGCAGCAATCACATAGTCGTGGCCACTGGCCAGCACGCCGTGCTCAGCGAGTAAGGCTTCACCGCGCTGTTGCAATGCATCGGCATGTTGCAGCATGGCATCGGTCAGCGCCTGGTTGCCAAAACGCTGCGCCCGCTGGCGGCACATGCCAAGCTGGCTATGCAAAAACCGCTCGCCGTAGCGAATGCCAAAATGCTTGCAGCTGTGCACCTGATAGCCGCTGCGCTCCAGCTGACGTAAGGTCCAGTCGGCCGGGTACTCGCGGTAAGGCCGCTCTTGCGCCAGCAGCAGGCAAGCATCGCGTAGCCGGCCAAGTTCGGTAACAAACTGATCGACCTCGTTGTTACGGTAAAGTGGCACATAAGGTTCGAGCGCGGTGATGTACAGTCGGCCGCCCGGCTTTAAATGCTGGCGAATGCGCGGCAGCACCTGATCCTGCCAGTACGGCGCAAAGCCATCGATGGCACCGATAAAATAATCCAGCAAAATGGTATCAAACTGCTCACCAGCCAGCAGTTTTTCATCGATCCAGTTGCCCACCACCAGGCGGTCATCAGGCCGCAGCTCGGCCGGGTAGTTTTGCACGCTTTGCCGGGCCATGGCTTCGGAGGCAGTAATGGCAGTCCAGCGCTCGGTATTCAGTGTGCTGATCCATTGCAGCGAATTGACGCCGGTACCGGCATCGAGCAGATGGCCCCAGGGCGCATCCCCCTGCAATTGCTCAATGTGACGAAACAACGCCGAAATTTTTACTGCCGCTGGCTTTGCTGCTGACATACAGGCCTCATCGCTGATTACAACTTTCAAAAGGTTATATTATCACAGTCACGGCACACACTGCAGCCTCACCGGCTTCGCTGCCGCCCATTTTAACGCCGGCAAGCCACCGCTGGTCGACTTTGCATTGGTAATCAGCCTCATACTGGGTTAGTTTTTAACCACAACCTACGAATAAGAGCCCCTTTCATGAAAGCACCTGCCCTCGCCGTCTCAGCCCTTGGTTTGCTGTGTTGCACCGCCCTTGCTTATGATCGCATCACCGGCCACGACTTTGCCAGTCGCTCGGAAGTGATTGCCCAGCATGCGATGGCGGCGACCAGCCACCCGCTGGCCACCCAGATAGCACTGGATGTGATGAAACAAGGCGGCAACGCCATCGATGCCGCTATTGCGGCCAATGCCGCTCTTGGCCTGATGGAGCCTACCGGTAACGGCATTGGTGGCGATCTGTACGCCATTGTCTGGGATGCCAAAACCGAACAATTGTATGGCTTGAACGCCTCTGGCCGTTCACCACTCGGCCTTAGTTACGATCAGGTCGCAGCCGAGCTTGAGCGCATGGGCCTCACTGATCTGCCACCGCATGGCATGTTGCCTATCAGCGTACCGGGCGCCATCGATGGCTGGTTTGAATTGCACCAGAAATTCGGCGCGCTGCCGATGCAACAGATCCTGCAGCCCAGCATCGATTATGCCGAGCAAGGCTTTCCGGTCACCGAGCTGATTGCCTACTACTGGAACCGCAGTGTGCCGCTGTTAAGCCCGCAACCGGGCGATTTTGTCGGTACCTTTACCATCGACGGCCAGGCTCCACGCAAGGGTCAAATCTTTAAAAATCCGGCACTGGCTGCGACCTACCGCGCGCTGGCCAGCGATGGCCGCGATGCCTTTTACCGCGGCGAACTGACCCGCAGCATGGATCGCTTTATGCGTGAAAACGGTGGTTATCTGCGCTATGAAGACTTTGATCAGCACACCTCGACCTGGGTCGACCCGGTGTCGGTGAACTACAAAGGCTATGAACTCTGGGAGCTGCCACCCAATGGTCAGGGCATTGCCGCCCTGCAAATGCTGCAAATCCTGAAAAACTTTGATTTGGCAGCGATGGGCTTTAACAGCGCAGATAGCATTCACACCATGGTTGAAGCCAAAAAGCTGGCGTTTGAAGACAGAGCCAAGTTTTATGCCGATAGCGACTTCAGCAAACAGCCGATTGCCGGGTTGATTTCTGAAGCCTACGGCCGCGAGCGGGCCAAATTGATTGGTGAGCGGGCCGCCCAGCGGGTCGATGCCGGTAATCCACACTTGTATGAAGGCGATACCATCTATTTAACCACCGCCGATAAAGACGGCAACATGGTGTCCTTAATCCAAAGCAACTACCGGGGCATGGGCTCCGGCGTGGTAGTGCCTGGCCTTGGCTTTGTGTTTCAGGATCGTGGCCAAATGTTCTCGATGGATAAAAACCACGCCAATGTGTACGAGCCAGGTAAACGCCCCTTTAATACCATTATCCCGGCCTTTATCACCAAAGACGGTAAGCCACTGATCAGCTACGGCGTGATGGGCGGCGCCATGCAGCCGCAGGGCCATGTGCAGATCCTGGTGAATATGGTCGATTACGGCATGAATCTGCAAGAAGCAGGCGATGCTGCCCGCTGGCAGCATTTAGGCAGTACCGAGCCAACCGATGGTCAGGCCATGTATCTGAAAAATGGCGGCTATATTGAGGTTGAGCAAGGTGTGCCCTACAGCACAGTGCGCGAGCTGATGCAGCGTGGCCATCAGGTGCGTTATGGCTTGGGTGGTTATGGTGGCTACCAGGCCATCATGCGCGATCATGTCAACGGCGTGTACATTGGAGCTTCTGAGTCCCGCAAAGACGGCCAGGCCGCCGGGTATTAATGCCCCGCGAACCGATGCCGATGCATGGCACAGGATCCTCTGCCCCTGAGCCCCGTATTCAGGGGCTTTTAATTACGGCCAGGCGTATCGGATGAATTATTTTTGCAAAGCATTGCAGTTAGGTGCGCCAATACGGGTAAAATGCCGGGCAGGGAAACCCCTGATAGCCCGCGCAAAAACACACGGAAACGGTCTTGCAGCACGTCAAGCCTGAGCGTTTGATAAAGGCCCGGCAAACAACCGCTTAAAACGAAGGATGAACCGATGAAATTCCGTTTTCCAGTCATTGTTATCGATGAAGATTTTCGCTCAGAGAATATCTCTGGCTCAGGCATCCGTGATTTAGCCGAAGCCATCGGCAGCCACGGTTTTGAAGTGGTGGGGTACACCAGCTATGTGGATTTAACGGCCTTTGCCCAGCAAGCCAGCCGTGCCTCTTGTTTTATTTTGTCGATTGACGATGAAGAGTTTGGCAGTGGCAGTGATGCCGAGGTCAGTGCGGCTTTGGCCGAACTGCGTGCCTTTGTCAAAGAAGTGCGCAAGCGCAATGCCGATATTCCGATCTTTTTATACGGCGAAACCCGCACCAGCCGGCATATCTCCAATGATATTTTGCGCGAGCTGCACGGCTTTATTCATATGTTTGAAGATACGCCAGAGTTTGTCGCCCGCCATATTATCCGCGAAGCGAAAAAGTACCTGGATGCGTTGGCACCACCGTTTTTTAATGCGCTGATGGATTATGCCGAGGACTCGTCCTACTCCTGGCATTGCCCGGGGCACTCTGGTGGCGTCGCCTTCCTGAAAAGCCCGGTCGGCCAGATGTTTCATCAGTTCTTTGGCGAGAACATGCTAAGAGCCGATGTCTGTAACTCGGTCGATGAGTTAGGCCAGTTGCTGGATCACACCGGGCCGGTGGCGCAAAGTGAGCAAAATGCCGCCCGTATTTTCAACGCCGATCATTTGTTTTTTGTCACCAACGGCACCTCGACCTCGAATAAAATGGTCTGGCACTCGGTGGTGGCACCGGGCGACATCGTGGTGGTGGATCGCAACTGCCATAAGTCGATTTTGCATTCGATTATTATGACCGGCGCCATCCCGGTATTTTTAATGCCGACCCGCAACCATTACGGCATTATTGGCCCTATTCCGAAAAGCGAGTTTTCACCGGAGTCCATCGCAAAAAAGATTGAAGCCAACCCCTTTGCCCGCAACGCCAAAAACAAAAAGCCGCGTATTTTAACCATTACCCAAAGTACCTACGACGGTATTTTGTACAATGTGGAAGAAATAAAGCAGCAGCTGGGCTCCACCATCGATACGCTGCACTTTGATGAAGCCTGGTTGCCGCATGCCAGCTTCCATGCCTTTTACCACAATATGCATGCTATTGGGAAAGACCGGCCACGCTCTGAAGAAACCCTGGTCTTCGCCACCCAATCAACCCATAAATTGCTGGCCGGCTTATCGCAGGCGTCGCAAATTCTGGTGCAAAATGCCCAGCATCGCAGCCTGGATACCCACCGTTTTAACGAGTCCTATTTAATGCACAGCTCCACCAGCCCGCAATACGCCATTATTGCCAGCTGCGATGTGGCAGCGGCGATGATGGAAGCGCCGGGCGGTACCGCACTGGTGGAAGAAAGCTTGCTGGAAGCGATTGATTTTCGGCGGGCCATGCGCAAGGTGGATGCCGAATTTGGTGATGATGACTGGTGGTTTACCGTCTGGGGCCCGGAGCATTTGCCGGAAGAAGGCATTGGCGAGCGTGATAACTGGATGCTGCATGCCACCGATAGCTGGCATGGCTTTGGTGATATTGTCTCTGGCTTTAATATGCTGGACCCGATTAAAGCCACCATTATTACCCCGGGCCTGACGCTGCAGGGCCAGTTTGATCAGCAAGGTATACCGGCCACCATTGTGAGTAAGTACCTGGCTGAGCACGGTATTATTATTGAGAAAACCGGCCTGTATTCGTTTTTTATTATGTTTACCATTGGCATTACCAAGGGCCGCTGGAACTCGATGGTGACGGAGTTGCAGCAGTTTAAAGACGATTACGATCAAAACCTGCCAATGTGGCGGGTGATGCCGGAGTTTGTGGCGAAAAACCCGCAGTATGAACGCGTTGGCCTGCGCGATCTGTGTCAGCAAATTCACAACATTTACCGCCAGTTTGATGTGGCCAAAGTGACCACAGAGATGTATCTGTCAAACATTGAAACGGCGATGACCCCGGCGGATGCCTGGGCCAAAATGGCACACCGGGAAATTGAGCGGGTCTCTATCGATGCCATCGAAGGCCGGGTCACCGCGATGCTGGTCACCCCTTACCCACCGGGAATCCCGCTGATGGTGCCAGGCGAGCGCTTTAATAAAACCATTCTCAAGTACCTGCAATTTACCCGGGCCTTTAACGGCCAGTTCCCTGGCTTTGAGACCGATGTGCATGGTCTGGTGCGGGAGACGGTAGAAGGCGAAGTGAAGTACTTTATTGATGTGGTGAAAGAGTCCTAGTGAAAAGGCAGCGCTGCCATCATTGCGGCGCTGCCAGGTTTTGAGCCGGCAGCACAGTGCAGCCGGTTAGCTGTTTGCCAGCATGTACGCACGAAGCTGCCGCTCCTCGCGCATCACACAGAGAATAAAAACCAGCTGCCCATCCTCACGATAAAAAATACGACAGGGTTGCACCACTAGCTCCCGGTAGACCGAATCAGGCAACTCTGGCGGAATTCGCCCGGATTGAGGGAAATGTTCCAATCGCTCGGTCTGATTGAAAACTTCCCTGACCAAATCGCTGGCGGCAACAGGGTTATCCAAAGCAATGTATTCCGCGATGGCATCCAATGCCTCTAGAGCAGGCTCTGCCCAGATTACTTCAGCCATCGACTCATTTTTTCCCTGGCCTCACTTTGGCTAAAGGTTCTATCCTCCAGGACCGCTCGCTCTCCCCGCGAGAGCCCCTCAAGTAGCTGCAGCCGGCGCTGCATGAATTCATAATCCTGCACATCAACCAGGTATGCGGATGGCTGGCCATGCTCGGTGATCAGCACCGGTTCTTTCGTCGAGTGCAGATCTGCCAGAATCTTGGTCGCCTGGCGTTTGAGGTTTGTCACTAGCTCAACTTTCATCGGTTCACCCTGCTCCACATCTAAAGTGACACTATAGTATCACTTTTAAGTTAAGGCAATCCCAGCTAACGTGCGCCGGTTGCATGGTTTTGTTCGGCTTTACATCAGCATCAAGGGTTACTTCATTAGGGAAACAAATTTTGATCTGCCCCCGAAATTCCAAAAACTGGCCAATGCGGTTGGCTACTTTTAGGTAATCCGTCTTTTCTAATTTCACTGCAAACTCGGTTGCGCCCTATCTAAGTCTGGCGCCTGCTATTGCCTTGATACCGTCGCTAATTCACCCTGTTTGATGCAACAATGCCCGCTCAATTGCGAACACATGCGCATCGTGCTCATTCATATCGCGCAGCGCCTGCGCTAATTGCAGTAAGTAGTCGCTATTGGGGCCACTGGGCCCCTCACTTTTGGCAATATGGGCGGCTATTTCCTGGTCGCTGGCGGGGCCAAGATAGGCTGCGTTATCGGCGCTGGCTAAATAGACTAAGCCTTCTGTCTGGCCTGGTTCGTCCAGCCAGTGCAACTCGGTAAATACCCGTAAATAACCGTTTTTCTCGCGGTGGTCTAAATGCTCAAAGGTATCGGGGGTCACTTCATAGGCCATACCGGCACAGCGCTCGCCCGGTGCCTCAATGAGCGTCAGCACCCGGCCTGGCGCCTCTGGTGTGCCACGATGATCATGCGAGCCCTGCCAAAAGCGGCGTTGCCAGCCATAAATACAGGCCGGTTTGCATTGCAGAAAAGGGAAATCAGCCTTGTAGATCAGCGAGCCATACCCAAATAACCAGACCGACTCCAGATGATCCAGCGGCTGGCGCTGCTTGTTCAGGGCAATGGTGTTGTGCGACATAGCTCTCCAGATTGACACTGTTAGCAAACAGGCATTGTAGGCATGAGCAGACATGGTAGCAATATTTTGGCGACAGTGCAGAACTGCCAGGATCATTGCAGCTGACGCCACTATCAGCCGTAAGAGGAAAGAGCGGCCGCTGCGGGCGGCATTGTCATCACTAGCTCAATGTCGAAATAAATAATAGATAGGTGCAAGACCTAGAAATATAAGTAGTAAAAATAGAATCTTACTGATTTCCATCCAAGCACAGAGCCACCACTGGGTTTTACTTGCATAAATTTTCATCCGCTCCGGTTTACTAAAAAAATGTGTGTCCCCATTGTTGAAGCGACCAAGTGGATAAAAAATCGCCCAGGCATAGACCCAAGGCTTCCAGAGAAAAATTACCCAATCACTAGTGACATCTTCTTTGTTGGCTCTCAGCTGCTTTTGAATGGGGCGCACCACAAACCAGCCAACCACAGGCCAGGCTACCAGAACAGATAAAATTGCAAACGCACAAGACAAACCCACAATTAGATACAATGTGTCCATTATAGATACTCAAAAGAATTGGTCGTAAACAAACTCTCCGGAAATTCCGTTGATCTGACCCGAAACTCTCACCTTAGCCAGACTTGGCTCGCTCCTTCAACAGCTCCTGCTTTATATGCAACACTCGTTGCTGATAGCACACCATTTTTTTGAACCCTTTAGTACTGAAGAGGAAAGCTGCAATCGCAGCTGCCACGATTACCGATAAGGCTAGTGCAGTCAGCAATGGCGGATGAACGCTTTGCTGGCTTAGCAGCAGCCACACACAGCCTAAAAGGATACAAAACACTGCATACAGTTGCGCCAGCTTAATGCTGCTAATCGAGGCTTTCCCCTGCATTAGCCTCAATAACAAGGTGAGAAGAACCAAGATGAATACGGCACCGGTTATCACCAATGCAAAAGAAAACTCAAGGAAGGTAAAGCTGAATAACATAACCAGCAAAAAGCTTGCTGTCATTGCGCTTAATAATGCCACCAAACCAAGCGCGAAATGAGGCGGTAACAGACCATGATAATCCTGGCCCATCATTTCTTTTATAGCATGAGCAAGTGATAACCCTGATAAAGTACTTCGCTTAATATGCTTTTGAGATAATTTCATGCTTAGCGCCTAATACAGGCCATCAAAGAGTTAAAAATAATATCCAAGCAGCCAGCTCAAAAGTACTAACAGCAACGAACAACTCATCGCGCAGATTAACCAAAGGCTTAACCACCACTGTGTGGCAGAAGAAAGCTGCCGCACTTTATCCATTCCCTCAATGAAGTAATGGTTATTCCCTTTTGCTAACCAAAATCCGCCCTTATCACGTTCGAGCCTCCAGCGAGCAAACGGAAATAGAATAGCCAGTGCATACCAAAAGCTTTTAAACGGCCAAACTACCATGTCACTAATCACATCTTGCTGATTCGACCTCAATAAACGTTGTAATGGCCTGGTGACAAACCATGCTACTAGTGGATATGAGATGATCAATGACATAATTACAATGAAACCAATCACCTCAAACCATACAGAAACGGATTTATCCATAACTAGGTACCTGTCGCATGCATATAGATCAACTTACATGTTTATAGACACGACCTGTGTGATGGTAAGCACTTTCGCCGAAGCCCTGCCCAATTTCATCCGCTAATCCGGCAGCAGTTACACCAATAACGAGACTATAAAATCTTCTGTGTAAGTGGCTGTTTATCATAACGCTGCAACGGCAAGGTTACAAAGAGTACAACCATCGGATAAGCAATTATTGCGGAAGCGAGTAAAATACCTGCTAACCCATCCAGCCGGGCTCCAGCTGTATTCAGCATATTACCGATCTTTAATATTTGTATATACCTGTTCAAGCTGCTCGAAGGAGCCTTCACCCAACGTCTGACCAATGCCATCAAGCTTAAATGCAGCGGCAATAACAACACCGACTATATTCAGTGCTTGATTAGGCATCACCAGTCAAATACCTGATCCAACCCAACACCAACAACAACGACGATCAGAAAAAAAATTTTACTCATTTCCATCCAGGCACAAAGCCGCCACTGGGTTTTACTGGCATAGGCTTTCATCCGCTCCGGTTTACTATAAAAATGCGACTTTCCGCTATTAAAACGCCCAAGCGGGTAGAAAATAGCCCAAGCATAGACCCAAGGTTTCCAAAGAAAAATCACCCAGTCGCTGACGACGTCTTCATTGTTAGCCCGCAACTGCTTTTGGATCGGAAGCACCACAAACCATCCCACAAACAACCAAGCCGTTAGAAAAGAAACAACTGATATAAAACCCAAAAACAATAAACTCAAGACTACGTATATTTCCATATGATTAATCGCCAAAAATGTAATCATAAGACAGCTCAACACCACGTTGCGTTAAGCTATCAACAGCCGTTGAAGCCGCAAAAGCAACGACAGAAGCTCCAATCAGCAGCACCCAACCAGCGGGGGTTAATCCTAAGCCAATCGATATCGCGGCTCCAACAATGGCTGTACCAGTCATACTTCCAGCAACGAAACCAGAGTACTGTTTAGCTCGTTCTCGCCGATAATTCTCACCATTGAGACGAGCCCGGCGAACTTTGCGGCTGCGACTGCGAAAATCCCAAGTCATCACCAAAGGGCCAGCAATCTGCAGCCCTCGAATAAACCGCATGACCTGCTGTGCTTGGGCGCCATTGGCAATATTCAACGTTCGCCCGGTGCGGCGGCCTCCGGCGGTATTGCTGTGCATGGAGCGGCCACTGCGGGCGACATTGACACCACGATCGACATTGGCCAGCGCGGAGCGGTTGGCTTGCGTGCCCAGATTGGCTTTATAGCGCGCCAGCTGCGACTGAAAACGCTGCTGCATATCGGCATGCAAGCGGCGGACCTGCGCTTCTTTTGCCGCTATTTGTGGGTTGTAAGCACCCCGGCCACGGGCACCACGCGCTTGTGTCTTAGCCTGGCTCACCTCATGCAAATCCACCAAAGCTTGCTGATACCGCACAATGGACTGCTGAAACGCATTGTATTGATGTTTGCTTGCCCCAATCAGGGCACTGGCAGCATTGGCACCATGCTCTTCCACCAGGGCCATTACCGGTTCAATTAACTCTTCGGTAATGGCGGCAATAGCCAGTAAATGCTCGTCGTAGAGCGCAGAAGCATGCTGCAAGCGCTGCATTTCAGTGGAGGAAAACTGGTTCATCACCGCAAGCACACGCTCATCGCCCGGCTGGCAGCTCATCAGATAAGGCCTGTTGGGTAACAACAGATCACTGCGCGAACGATTCAGCTGGCGGTATTGGTTTAATAACTCAGGTTGAGAGGCAAATAGCTGATCTGCACGTTCTGCCGAGCGGGGAAAATAAAGTTCGGCCATAGCGATGTCCTTATTGCTGCCAAAGAAAAGGCTATTTTATGGCAATAAGGAAGCTCAGATCAACAAAATAATTAACATTAAAATTACCAAACGCTAATTCACCGTAGCAAAGGCGGTAATGCACCCATTTTTAATTGACACTAAAAAGTTGAGGGTTGTGTTATTAAAGCCTGTTTGTATTTTGGTGGTATGCCAAGTTGGAAGCTATGTTTGTGGCAAGATTAAAACGATTTGGAAGGAGATTCTAAGTGAAAGTATTACCTATTGGGCTGCTCTGCCTGATGTCATTCACTGCCGCTGATCTTAATGCATTGGATTTACTAAGCGAACAAATTGAGCCATTAGATCCAGAGGCTGTGTGCCAGGAAGCGCATCAAGTGCGGCAAGATACCATTCTGTACTCGGACTGCAAAGGGTTTGATTACATCAATCAGCGAGTGGTGAAAGACAGCATGCCCCCCGCAGATTTTGCCCAATTTCTGGCCGGGTATGAGTTAGGTGCTGATTATCAAACCAATCCGGAACAACAGCTCCTAAATTGGTTTGAAGCGGCAATTTCACCCTTTGACCCAACAACACGGGTTAGCCAGGATGGTCACCGTTTCTTGTTTAGAACTCAGAGTAGGCATATTTTCTTTGAGTTCGATGGTAGTGAATGGAAAATACAACAAGCTGCATTGGCGCCGAAAAGCTAGTTTACTAGCTTCGGTACACGGCTTTCATTAGCAGCGAGATTATCGGCCCGATTCAGGTATTGCGCGATTGGATGGTGAAATAACTCAAAAACAGACGTTGTTATGGGCTTACAAAGCTAACGAAGCCATCCTGGATTGCGTAGTACGGTCCAACTGAGCCCACTCTTTGGCGATATTGATCTGCATATTGGCTGCCGCAATGTCCTTTATCGCAGTATCAACCTGTTTCTGCTGCGCCACTTCATACCACTGCAGAAAATTAGCCAGATGCCAGATTGCGACCTTGCCGCTATGAACCGGCTGTGGAAAGTTGGCCTTGGTGGTTTCTAACTTGCGTAAATACTGCCTGCTCACCCCCATCAGGTTGGCGATATCGGTTAAGCCAACTAAATCCGGTGTTGATTCGATCAACTTCGCCGCTGGAATGGCGCTTTTTACATCAGCGATGGCTGAAGTGATGGCAGACCATGCATCACTGGCTTCACGGGTAAACTGCAGCGCGACCCGGCCTTTTTGGCCAATGCCAGTGATGGCATCATCACAGCCAGCGGCTCCCAGTGCTTCAAGATAGGCTTGCGGATCCTGCGTAGCATCTGGTAGCGAAAATTTTAGGGTAAATTCAAACTCTTTCATCCACTACTCCTCCGAGTCACTGTCCCGGGCCATGCAGCTATCAACGACTCTTCGAATTTGTTTGGCTGCCGCCAACATCCACTTTCCAGCCGTGCTCTTCGGTGTAGCTAAGCGCTGCTTCAACTTCTTTTTTGGAGTGTTTTTTTCTGGGCATGCTTTAGCCACAAATCTTTTTGTGAGTTTAGGAAACCAAACAAGGGTTGTCAATTGACAACCCTTGTTCATGGCGTGGCAGTAGAGGGAAAGTCAAAACGAGCATGTCACCTGAGGGATCCCCACGAATTTAAAGCATTGCTCATAAATTTTGCTCTGACCCCGAATTTCCGAATTTCTAAATTTTGCTCTGACCCCGAATTTCTGCTCTGACCCCGAATTTCGTGGCAACCTTAGTCACGAAAAAATGACTCTTTGGAGTGAGCATCTGAGGAAGCTTGCCCTTCACAGCTTTCACAGTATTTTCCGTCATTTTGATAATACTCCACTAGATCATCGTCATCTAAGATATTGGGACACTCTTTTGGAGCTTCTTCAAACTCATGGTTATAGCCTGAGCATTGAACGTTCTCAATTAAATGACGGATACAATTATCAAAATGATACTTTTGATTATTGGATAGATTTTCGTATCCATTACCGATTGCGTATTTAGCAATACCAACAACCGTATTTTCATCAGCGCCATTATCTCGCGCAGATGATTCTAAAATTTCTACTTGGTTATCAACTATTTCTTTCAGGGCATTTAAGTTCATAAACTCTCCTTTTTATGATGTTGGTCGGATCAGAAAGACCACTAACGCCCGCCACACACGCGAGCAACTTGTTGCGAGCAGGGGCCGTTGGCCCCGAATGCCGCACCTTGTTATGTTTTTGGGCGTTGCGCATTAGCTTTGCTTTCTAGAATATTTAATAACTCTTCGTACTTTGGTCCTGGACCAAATTGAGGAAGTCCAATTGCCACAAAAACAGCCGCTAGAACCAAATAGACAATTTGATCAGTAATAACCACACCAGTGAGCATTAAGCCAATCCCGCACAGCATTACAACGACCAGTATAATTCTGAACAATTTTGCAGTCTTAAGTTTTTTCTTGGCACCAGCAATCACTGCCAGTTCCTTATCACTGAATTCCATGGATACACCTTTTGAAAACATAACGCTTGCATAAACGGCGGCCTGAGAAGGCCGTCCGGTGGAGACCCTTTAGGGTTGGAACGAAGTTAATGTAATTGTTAGAGCTCATTACCTTGCCTTCTACGGATTTTTTGCAAATAGCTAGCCCCGAAATCTGTTAACTCATTGTCATCATCAACAATTCCATGCTGTTTAAGATCTTCGAGATAACCATGTTCAAGGTTCTCAAAGATCTCGGAGAAGCGGCGCTTCAGAGCAGATTCCGTCAACCTCCTCCCTAAGGGCCAGATTTGATCGAGAACATGACTCGCTGTGTAATCGATAAATCCAGGATCATCTAAGAGCGTCTCATGGCGTCTGTGTACAGAATTCATTCTCGAAATAGTCAATCGGCGCTTCAACTGAGCCATTTCGCTTTGAGTTTTTTCGAGCTGTTCCTCCTTCTGTCGCAGCTCAGCCATAAACTTAGTTTTCTCCTCTTCTTGCAAATGCGCTCTGTCAATCAGCTCCATGATAAGCGCGTTTCTTTCCTCCGAGGTTTTGTCGAGAGTTTCTTCGCCTTCTTCGAGCTTTTTCTGAGTCTCGCGCACTCTTTCGCCGTTCGGCATTCGTTGTATATGATCCCGGACACTTGAATACCCCTCATCCAGGTGACGAAGCCGCTCACCGAATCCGCTCTCCATTTTCGTAATGAGCTGAGCGAGTTCACGAGTAAATTTGTACGTATTGTCATAAAACGTATTGCTTGTTTCTGTCGCTTTGAAATAAAAAAGCGCTGCGAGGCCCACAGAGAAGAAGGCCAAAAGCAAGGACAACAAAGTAGGAAAGTCAAAGACAAAATTGAACGGTGTGACCGCGATCTTATAGGCCGTAATTGATATTAAAACGATCAGCGCAAAAGCCTTAACAGAATGCCAGCGATCTAACTTATCGCTGTCGCCCTCTTTTATTTCATTCATTACAGATCTTCCCTGTGTGCTCTAACATTTATTCGGCGGAATAATCCGTGTTCAACCACGGACCTGTCCGCCTTTGTAAACTTTATGTACCCAACCCTACCCGCTTTTCTGCCTGCTGACAATCACTTACAGCGACAAGCGAGGCTTTTTGTGAACAAACAAGGAGGCGTCCGTCTAAGCCCTTGCAGCCTTAGCTTAGCTCAGAATCAGCCAGTTCAATTTTCGCATCGAAGTGCTGGCGGATTTCGGCCAGTGCCGCTTGCAGGGCGCCGCCGCAGGGGAGTGTCATCGCCTGGCGGGCTTTGCGCTGGCGGATGCGCTCGGCGCTTTGCAGGTAGCGCATCACTTCCAGCTCGCTGGTTAAAATAAGCCGGGGTACCGGCACGCTCTGGCCCTGCTCGTCTTTGGCAATCATGGTGAAGTAGGAGGAGTTGCAGTGCTTGATGGCATCGGTCTGGATGTTTTGTGCATCGACCCGGATGCCGATCACCATCGAGCTGCTGCCAACAAAGTTGACCGAGGCTTTTAAGGTGACCAGCTCACCGACTTCAATCGGGTTGAGAAAATCGACCCGGTCGACCGAAGCGGTGACGCAGTAACGGCCGCTGAATTTGGAGCCGCAGGCAAACGCCACCTGATCCATTAAGGACAACAGGTAACCGCCGTGGATTTTACCACTGAAATTTGAGTGCGATGGCAGCATTAGCTGCGATAAGGTGACTTTGGAACTGGCAACGGTTTTGTAGTCTGCGCCCATAAAAGCTCCGGCTGGTGTTTTTAACACTCTAGCCGAAGCCTGCAGGATGGTAAAGCGAACGGCTTAGTTCAGCTGGCTAGGGGTCGGTTTATCCTGCACCAGCACCCAGGGCGCGATCACCACAGCCCACAGCTCTTGTTTGGCAGCAAACCACTGCCTGGCTTGATCTTCCTCGACCCGCTTGACCAGCCCATCGTTCAGCCAGGCTTGGACTAGCTGGCTGTGATCCTGACTAAAGGCATAGGCGACCTCTACCAAATCCAGGCTAAGATCCACCGCCACCACAGCGCCTGCGGCGTAGAATTTTTGCAGTTCCAGCCAGTTAATGCGGGCGGTTTCGCTGGTGATTTTGGCTTTGATCAGTTCCGGGGTTTCAATCTCCGGTGGGGTGATGGCAGTCATGGGGTTTCCTTAAAAGCAGTTACTGCCCGCAGTATACCATGGCCCGGCGCTGGGTTTTAACCCAGCCTGTACCGGCTGGGTGCTTTACTCGCTGCCTTCTTTGTCTTCCGTCACCTGCTGGGCGCTCAGTTCGTGCTTTTTCAGCAGCTTGTAAAAATCGGTGCGGTTACGCCCGGCCAGCTCGGCCGCCCGGGTGACATGGCCGTCGGTCATTTGCAGCACCCGCACCAGGTACTGGCGCTCAAACTGATCGCGCGCTTCGGTTAACGTCGGCCAGTAACTGCTGTCCTGCGCCAATGCCTGCTCGACCAAACTGGCACTGATCACCGGGCCATGGGTTAACGCCACACACTGCTCCACCACATTGACCAGCTGACGCACATTGCCCGGCCATTTGGCGGTGGTGAGCAGTTGCATCGCATCGTCGGTAAAGCGGGTGGCGTTGACCTGATGACGCTCGGCACTTTGCTGCAGTGCATGGCGCGCCAGTAGTGGAATATCTTCCGGCCGCTGCTCCAAAGGCGGCAACTGCAAATTCACCACATTCAACCGGTAGTACAAATCTTCGCGAAAGCTGCCCTCGCCCATCGCCTGCTGCAAATCCTGATGGGTGGCCGACAGCACCCGCACATTGATCGGGATGGTTTTGCTGCTGCCCACCGGCCGGATTTGCCGCTCCTGCAAGGCACGCAATAATTTTACCTGCAGCGGCAGCGGCATATCGCCGATTTCATCCAGAAACAAGGTACCGCCATCGGCCTCACGGAACAGGCCGTTGTGCTCATTCACCGCGCCGGTAAAGGCACCTTTGGTGTGACCAAACAGCTCGGACTCCAGCAGGTGCTCGGGCAAAGCGCCGCAGTTAATCGCTACAAAAGGTTTTTCGGCCCGCGGGCTGGCACAATGAATGGCCCGCGCCAGCAGCTCCTTACCGGTGCCGCTGGCGCCGGTGATCAGCACACTGACATCACGCTGGGCTACTCGTTGCGCTTGCTGCAGTACGCTTTCCATCTGCTCGGAGCGGCTGATAATGGCTGCGCGCCAATCCGACTGCTCCGGTACACTTTGATGCAGCGCCTGCTGCAGAATATCGCGCAGTTCGCTGTGATCGAGCGGCTTGGTTAAAAAGCCAAAGACTCCACGCTGAGTAGCCGCTACCGCTTCAGGGATGGAGCCATGGGCGGTCATTAAAATCACTGGCAAACCTGGATTGCGGCGGGCGATTTCATCGAACAGGGCCATGCCATCCAGCCCAGGCATCCGCAGATCGCTCAGCACCACCTCGACATCCTGCTTGGTCAGCACTTCCAGCGCCGCCTCGGCACAATCGGCGGTCAGCACCACAAAGCCTTCGCCTTCCAGTCGCAGCGTCAATAAGCGCAGTAAACTGGGATCATCATCCACCAGTAAGACGCGGCCCTCAGGGTTGCTCATTGTTCACTCCGTTATCCGGCTGATTCAATCGGGCTTCAATCTGGGTTAGGGCTTCGATTTGTTGCTCCAGCTCCAGATTGCGCGCCCGCAGCTGCTCGTGTTCATGCTGCACATCCGCCAGGGTGCGCGACAGCGCGCTGATGGCAGACTCGGCCTCCAGCAGCTTTTGGTTAAACGCCAGGTCCCAGCCAAACAAAGCCGCCAGATCCGGCGCTGCCAGCATCAGGTGTTCGGCCAGCTGCATTTGGGCCCGAAAGCGGGTTAAGTAGCTATTTTCCGGATGCAGCTGCATCAGGCTGGTCTGAATCGCTGCCAGCTCGGGTTGTTCTTCCAGCTCCCATTGCTCCCGTTGCAGCGAACTGCTGCTAAGCACCTGCTGGCGAAACTGCAACCAGGCCAACAGACTGTTGTCGTCGTCGGCGAGGGTCAGCTCCAGCTCCGGCTCAACGGTTGGTTCCGGCTCGGGTTCAAGCTCAACCAGCTCGGGCACAACCTCCGGCTCGGGTTCAGCCTGCGGTGAACCAAGCAACTGACATCCCGCCAGGCTCAGTAGCATCAAACCATAAAGGAGAATTTTCATACCAATTCCTCGGGCAAAGGCAGACGGATACGGACACAAAAATCCGCCTGAGGTGAATCGACAATGTCGGCTTTACCACCCAACAAGCGGGCGCAATCCGCGACGATGGACAGGCCAAGACCGGAGCCCTGCACCTGATCGTGGCGCGGGCTTTGGCCGCGCTGGAAAGGTTCAAACAAACGCTCACGCTGCTCGGGCGCTATGCTATGGCCTTTATTGGCGACATCCAGCCACCAGTGCTGCTCGTGCTGCTGCAACTCAATCCGCACTTCGCTGTTCTCAGCACCATAGGCCTGGGCATTGTTGATCAGGTTATCCAAAATACGCCGGAACAACATGCCATCGGTGTACAGCTGCTCCACCTGGCAATTGAGCCGAATGGCCTGGCCGCGCTGCTGCAGTGCCAGGGTATGATCCTGCACACAGGCTTCTATCATGGCGCGGGCCGGGTGCCATTTCAACTCGGGTTTGGCTTGTTGCAGCAAGCGGTTGTAATCGAGCAACTGCTCGGTCAGTTGGCTGAGCCGGTCGGCACTGCCGTTTAGCAAGGCCACCACTTCCTGCTGCTGGGGCGTTAAGGGACCAACCAACTCTTCGGTCAGTAAGGAGCAGCCTTCGCGAATACTGGAGAGCGGCGTTTTCAGTTCGTGCGAGGCATGACGCAGTAAAATCAACCGCAAGGATTCGAGCTGCTGCAAACGACCGGCCAGTACCCGTAGCTGCTCGCCCAGCTCGGTCAGCTCTTTCGGGCCTTGTACTCTGGCTTCCGGAAATGGCTGCTGCCGCCCAATGGCGCGGATCATCCGCTCCAGCATGGTGACCGGGCTGGTAATACGGCGCGAGCCCCAAATGACCAGTAATAAGGTTAAGAATACCAACAGTATGGTTTGCCAGGTCAGTTGTTGCTGGGCTGAAGCCACATCGCGCTGCTGCGCTGCCAGTTGCAGCTCCAGTTGTTGCCAGATCTGCTGCGACAAGCGGCCTTGCTGCTGCCGCAGTTGCTGCAATAAGGGTTCTAATTGGTCGGCACTTTGCTGGGTAAAGGATTGATTAAGCTGCTGCAGGGTGAGCTCTTGTTGCTGGCACAAGGTACTTTCGGTGAGTGACTGACAGACCTGAGGCAACAGTTGCTGGTAGCTGGCCAGATGGTTTTGCGCCAGCCGGGCCAGGGCATCGGTTTTGAGCACGGCAAACTGGCGGATGGCACGCTCGATATCCACCACCTGGTTTTGCATTTGCTCCATCCGCCGCACGCTGGCAGCCGAGTTGCTGGCCTGCTCGACCGCTTGCTGGCTGATGCCGGTTAAAGCACGGTGACTTTGCCACATCAACACCGCCACCGGGATCAGCGCCAGCACAAAGCTGGACAACACCAGTTGTCGCAAGGAAGCGGTTTGCAGCAGTTGAAGTTTCATCGATTGGATACGGTCGTCCGATTTAGCTCAAGCATACCGTGTTTTAAGGGCAAACGACAGTCTGAGAGCGGAGTGACAAGATCCCCAGACTGTCGCTGCCAAGGGGACTTAGTTGCCCGTGACAGGCTCAACCTCAGCAGGCAGTGGTGTTGCAGCACCAACGGATTCTGCCTGCTCACGTTCCCAGGCAATAACGCTTTCATTGTTCAGGTCGATACGACGCAGCATGGCGGTAACCAGCATCAGATTCAGAATCAAAAAAGTGACCAGCGTAGCAATTACAGGGTCCATCGTAGTCTCCTCAGGCGCCATGATACAAAGTTCGTGATGAATTCCAGCGCATTCTGAGATGACTAATACAACTGTTGTGCCAAGTTTATTATTTGTTATTTATCAAAGCCTTATGCCGCAGATGGTTAATACAGAGTACGCAAGTGTCTCTGATTGGCGACAGCAAATACGACCTAAATTAAAATTTCTTTAAAAACAAACAGTTATACTGTCTTTGTTTTGCGACACCAGCTGCAAAGCCGCGAAAAGCCGGGATTTGGCGGTGACTTGCCGGCTGCGCCGACCACTGAAAAAGATCGCCGTTTAGCCATCTATACTGTTGCAACCCCAAATAAATGGTGGTACTAATAGAGCCAGTATAAAAATAAGGCGAACCACAATGCCACTGAATGCTTGCCACCACAGCATTATTTTCAACCTCCTCCTCCGTCGTATACCACACGGGGCAGTTGGTGCTGTGCGCAAGTAACGCAGCCAAATTCTGAAAAAACCCCGTGCCTAAGGCCGGGGTTTTTTGCTTTTAGGCAGCGCCATCCCAGCCAGGGCCTACCACTGACAAGTACGATGAAAGGAAAAGCAGCATGAGTGCGGACAATAAAATCTGGATCTTCGACACCACCTTGCGTGACGGCGAACAGGCGCTACGGGCCAGTTTAAGCCAGAAGCAAAAGATCCAACTGGCCCATGCCATCGCCCGGCTGAATGTCGATGTGATGGAGGTCGGCTTCCCGGTGTCCTCCCCCGGTGATTTTGACTCGGTGCAGCGCATTGCCCGTGAAGTCAAAGGCCCGGTGATCTGTGGCCTGGCCCGGGCCGTGGCCGGCGATATTGAAGCCTGCGGCGAAGCGTTAAAAGACGCCGAGCGCAAGCGCATTCATACCTTTATCGCCACCTCGCCGCTGCACCTGGAGTACAAGCTGCGTAAAACCCTGCAGCAAGCGACCGAGCAAGCGGTGGCGGCCATTCGCCAGGCCAGCCGCTATACCGACGACATTGAGTTCTCCTGCGAAGATGCCGGCCGCACCCCGATAGACGATCTGTGTTACATCATTGAACGGGCCATTGCCGCCGGGGCCACCACCATCAATATCCCGGACACCGTGGGCTACACCATTCCGACTGAGTTTGCCGCCATTATTCATGCGCTGAAAAACAAGGTACCGAACATCGACAAAGCCCGTTTGAGTGTGCATTGCCACAACGATCTAGGGCTGGCGGTGGCCAACAGCATCAGCGCGGTGCAGGCCGGTGCCCGTCAGATTGAGTGTACTGTCAATGGCATTGGTGAGCGCGCCGGCAACTGCTCGCTGGAAGAAGTGGCGATGATTGTCAGAACCCGCCAGGATGTGTTCGCGCCGCTGTACACCGATATTAAAACCACCGAGATTTACCGCAGCTCGCATCTGGTCAGCCAGATCTGCAACATGCCTATTCAGCCGAATAAAGCGGTGGTCGGCGAAAATGCCTTTGCCCACTCGTCCGGCATTCACCAGGATGGGGTGTTAAAAGCGCAGAATACCTACGAAATTATGGCCCCGGAGCAGGTCGGCATTCGCCAGAACGAACTGAACCTGACCTCGCGCTCCGGCCGCCATGTGATCCAGCACCGGTTAAGCGATCTGGGCTACAGCAAAGACGATTACAACCTGGACGAGCTGTACCAGAGCTTTTTAGCACTGGCCGATCAGAAAGGCCGGGTGTTTGATTACGATTTGGAAGCCCTGGTGTTTTTCCAGAACCTGCAAGAGCAGGACGAGTTTTACCGGCTGGAGTTTTTAAGCTCCTCCACCCATACCGGCCATGTCGCCAGCGCTACCGTCGGCCTGCGCTGCGGCGACGACCTGCTGACCGAAGCGGCCACCGGCAATGGCCCGGTCGAAGCGGCTTTTCAAGCCATTCAGCGCATCAGCAAACTGCCCATCCGGATGGTGGATTTTAACTTATCCGCCAAAGGCAGCGGCGAAGATGCACTGGGCCAGGTCGATATTATTGCCGAATTTGAAGGCCGCCGTTTCCATGGTGCCGGCCTTGCTACCGACATTGTCCGCGCCTCGGTGCTGGCCTATGTCCATGTATTAAATATGATCCAGCGCGCCCAGCAGGTCGATGCCTGCAAGCAAGCGCGCCAACGAACCGCAGGAGCAGAAACAGAATGAGTCAGACACGTTTTAAGGTTGCCGTCCTGGCCGGCGATGGCATCGGGCCGGAGGTGATGGCCGAAGCCCACAAGGTACTGAATGCGGTGGAAGCGCGTTTTGGCCTGACTTTTGAGCGCACCGAGGCCCTGGTTGGCGGCGCTGCCATTGATGCAGTCGGTCAGCCACTGCCGCCGCAGACCTTATCCATCTGCCAGCAAAGCGATGCCATTTTATTTGGCTCGGTCGGTGGCCCAAAGTGGACCGGGCTGGCACCGGATCAACAGCCCGAACGCGGCTCTTTGCTGCCGCTGCGTAAAACCTTCGATTTGTTCTGCAATCTGCGCCCCGGCCAGATCTACCCGGCCTTTGCCGATTTATCACCACTGCACCCGCGGGTCAGCAGTCAGGGCATGGATGTGTTGTGTGTGCGCGAGCTGACCGGTGGCATCTACTTTGGCGAAAAAGGCCGTGGCGAGAACAGCGCTTTCGATACCCAGACCTACAGCACAGCAGAAATCAGCCGCATCGCCCGGGTCGCTTTTGAAGCGGCGCAAAAACGCAGCCACAAGGTGACCTCCATCGACAAAGCCAATGTGCTGCAAACCAGCATTTTGTGGCGCGAGGTGGTGACCGAAGTGGCCAAAGACTTCCCGGATGTGGCGCTGGAGCATATGTACATCGACAACGCCGCCATGCAGCTGATCCGCAGCCCGCAGCAATTTGATGTGCTGTTGTGCGACAACCTGTTCGGCGATATTTTATCCGATGAACTGGCCGCCATTGCCGGCTCGATGGGCTTATTGCCATCCGCCAGCTTAAACGGCAGTGGTTTTGGCCTGTACGAGCCGGCCGGTGGCAGCGCGCCGGATATCGCAGGTAAAGGCATTGCCAACCCCATCGCCCAAATACTGAGTGCCGCCCTGATGCTGCGTTACAGCTTTGGGCTGGAAGACGCCGCCAAAGCCATTGAGCAGGCGGTGCAGCAATGCCTGCAGCAGGGCATTGTCACCCGTGATATTCAACCCGATTCGTCCTATGGTACCGCCGATGTCGGCAGTGCCATCGCCAACGCCATAGCAGGAGCCTGAGCATGGGCCAGACCTTATACCAGAAAATTTACCAGAGCCATGTTGTCGGTCAGTTAAATGCCAGCACCGATTTGCTGTACGTCGACCGCCACCTGATCCACGAAGTCACCTCGCCGCAGGCCTTTGCCGGTTTAAAGCAAGCCGGCCGGCCGGTGCGCCGGCCGGATCTGACCTTTGCCACCATGGATCACAATGTGTCGACCCAGCGCCGCAGCATGGACGCCGCTGGTGAAACCTCGCGCAAGCAACTGGAAGCCCTGGCAGAAAACTGCGATGAGCACCGCATTCCGCTGCTGGATCTAACCCACCCGGATCAGGGCATCGTGCATGTGATTGGCCCGGAGCTGGGCTTAACCCAGCCTGGCATGATCATTGTTTGTGGCGACTCGCACACTTCCACCCATGGCGCTTTTGGTGCCCTGGCCTTTGGCATCGGCACCTCCGAAGTCGAGCATGTGCTGGCTACCCAAACTCTGCCGCAGCAGCGCGCCAAAACGCTGAAGATTGAAATTAACGGCAGCCTGTCGGCGCATGTAACACCAAAAGACGTGATCCTGGCGGTGATCGGCCAACTGGGCACCGCCGGTGGCAATGGCTATGTCGCCGAGTTTTGCGGCAGTGCCATCCGCGCCATGAGCATGGAAGGCCGGATGACGCTGTGCAATATGAGCATTGAAATGGGCGCCAAAGCCGGTTTGATTGCGCCGGACGACACCACCATCGCTTATTTACAAGGCAAAGAGCATGCGCCCAAAGCCGAGCATTGGGAGGCGGCGGTGGCTTACTGGCAAAGCCTGTATTCAGACGCGGATGCTGCCTTTGATCAGGTGGTCACGCTGGATGCCAGCCAGATCAAGCCGCAAGTCAGCTGGGGCACCAGCCCTGAGCAGGTGATTGCAGTCGATCAGCCGATTCCGGCAGCTGAGTCCTTTAGCGAAAGCAGCAAGCAGGATGCCGCCCGCCGCGCTTACGAGTACATGGGGCTGCAGCCAGGCCAGAAACTGACCGACTTAGCCGTGGATGTGGTCTTTATTGGTTCGTGCACCAACAGCAGGATTGAAGATTTACGCGCTGCAGCCAGCCTGGTGAAAAATAAAAAGGTAGCTGCCGGCGTACGCGCCCTGATTGTGCCGGGCTCTGGCCAGGTGAAGCGTCAGGCCGAAAGCGAAGGCCTGGCCACCATTTTTAAAGACGCCGGCTTTGAATGGCGTGAGCCGGGCTGCTCGATGTGCCTGGGCATGAACGATGATCGGGTAGAAGCCGGTCAGCGCTGCGCCTCGACCAGCAACCGCAACTTTGAAGGCCGTCAGGGCCGTGGCAGCCGTACCCATCTGGTCAGCCCGACCATGGCCGCCGCCGCAGCCATTGCCGGCCGTTTTGTCGACATCACCACAGGAGACTGGGCATGAATCCAAGCATCCACCCGGTATTTGCCAGCGGCCTGGTTTGCCCGCTGGATAAAAACAACGTTGATACCGATCAGATCATTCCAAAGCAGTTCTTAACCTCGGTCAGCCGCGATGGTTTTGCCGAGGCGCTGTTTTACGACTGGCGCTATCTGGCCGATGGCAGCCCAAACCCGGATTTTGTGCTGAACTTCCCACAATATCAGGGCGCCAATATCCTGCTCAGCCGGGCCAACTTCGGCTGTGGCTCCAGCCGGGAACATGCCCCCTGGGCGCTGCAGCAGTATGGTTTTCAGGTGATTATTGCCGAGAGCTTCGCCGATATTTTCTACAACAACTGCGCCAACAACGGCATGCTGCTGATAGCGCTGAGCAAAGGCAACATCGACAGCCTGTTCACCCGCTGCAGCGAGGGGCCGCAGCAGTGGCAGATCGATTTAAAAAATCAGGAAATTCGCTTTGGCAACAATGCTGCGCTCGGCTTTGAGATTGACCAGGACATCAAGCAGCGCCTGTTAAGCGGGCTGGATTTTATCGGCAGCAGCGAGCAGTTCGCACCGCAAATCAGCGATTTTGAGCAAAGCCGCAAAACCAGCCAGCCCTGGCTGGGGTAAGCACCTGGCATCAGCCCCGGTTTCGGGGCTGATGCTATATTTCGTTACAAATTCATACTGCCATCACACTTACATTTCCACTGCCAATTCGCTACCTTGAAGGCTCAGCAGCTAACGGAGCCCTACCATGTTATTTACCACCACCGATACCCTGCCCGGTTATCAGATCCAAACTGTGCTTGGTGTTGTCACCGGCAATGTGGTGCAATCCAAGCATGTTGGCCGCGATATTATGGCGGGCTTAAAAGGTATTGTTGGCGGTGAGCTCAAAGGCTACACCGAGATGATGAGCGAAGCGCGGGACAAAGCCATTCAGCGACTGGTCGAAGAAGCCAGCAAACTGGGCGCCGATGCGGTGGTGGGTATTCGTTTTAGCACCAGTGCTATTTTGGCTGGCTCTTCTGAGCTGCTGGCTTATGGCACGGCAGTAAAACTGCAGCGAGCCTGACGATGAATCAACTCAATGAGCAGCAAGCCAAGGCCGCCGCCGATGCTCTGCTGGGCCCGCAGCAGGCAAACATCGATGCCAACAGGCAGCGCAAGCTGTTGGCACAGCAAAAAGCCAGCGCCCACCGCAAACGCATGGCATGGGCCCTGCCCTGCGTTGCCGGCGGCTTTGCTCTAGGCTTGATGCATACAGCCCCACTTTTGTCGGCAATACTGGCGGTTCTTGCTATCGCCACATTTGTCACCTTTCTCGTCCGACAATAGACCGAACTGCTCAGGGAAGAATATATGCCCACCAGACTAGCCCATCTTTCCATCAGCCTCTTGCTGTTGGTTACCGCTTGTACAGCCAAACCACTCCTATCAGTGACTTCAGCCGATCAGTCCCCCGAAGCTACCAGCCTGTCCAATTGGCATCAGGCTAGTAGTGCGACCGGGTTTTCCGGCCTGGCTTTGGTGGTTCAGGACGGCAACATCCTGCTCAAACAGGCCTATGGACTGGCCGACTATGAAACTGGCCAAGCATTTACCACAGAAACCGTCTTTGATACCGGCTCGGTCACCAAGCAATTTACCGCTGCAGCCATCCTAAGGTTGCAGCAGCAAGGGCTCTTATCGGTGCAGGATCCGCTGCAACGATTTTTCCCGCACTTACCTGCCGACAAAGCCACCATCACCTTGCATCAGCTGTTAACTCATAGCTCAGGATTGGTAGGAAATCTCAGAGGAGGTGATTACAGGGTGGTTTCACGCCAGCAGTTTCTGCAGCAGCTGTTTGCTTCTAAGCTGCAAAGTACACCGGGCACCGAATTTGCGTATTCAAATGCAGGCTATGGTTTGTTAGGCCTGGTGGTAGAGCAGGTTTCAGGCCAAAGTTATGAGGCTTACCTGCAGCAATGGCTGTTTCAACCGGCGGGCATGCAACATACCGGCTATGTGCTTCCCAAGTGGCAACCAGAGCAACTGGCTGTCGGCTACTATCAGGACCGGCGCTGGTTTCAGCGGCTAAGGTATAGTCTGAGCAAGGACGAGCTCCCGGCCAGGCGCTGGGGCAGCCCACTGGATCACAGCTGGGCCGACGATGGCCCCTGGTGGAATCTGCATGCCAATGGCGGTTTGCTGTCTACTCTGGATGATTTGTATCTGTGGTATCAGGCATTGCAATCAGACAAAATCCTGAATGATGAACAACGTAGCCTGCTGTTTGAGCCACACCAGGCCACAACACGGCCGGGGCTCTACTACGGTTACGGCTGGATGATTGACAACAGCAACCCGGAGCATGGCAGCGTGATCCGCCACGGTGGCTCCAATGGCTTATTTACCATGGACTTTCGCATTTACCAGCACAAAGAGCAACAGCTATTGCTGCTTTGGATGACCAACTATTCCGATCAATATTTCAGCCACAATCGCGATGCTTTGCTGCAAGCAGTGCTAAAGGATTAGGGTCTGTTAACGAGCCTCTTTATACGCTAGGAAAGGAGGCTGCCTGGTTAGATACTGTGCTGACACTGGTATCTAACACCAGCTGATACAAAGGAAGGGTATCGGTCTTCCCCGGCATATTCACCCGGCCAGCAGGCAAGAAACCAAGCTTGCCAAGCAATCGGATGGAAGCCAGGTTGTCATCATTCACAATCGCCAATAATGGGTTCAAGCCCAATACATGCTGCGCATAGTGCACCACGGCAGTGGTCATCTCCAGCGCCAAACCAACCCCGCTGTAACGGGATAACAGTGCATAGCCAATATCTGCCGCCGGCAAAAAATCCCGCTGTAACAAGCCAGCCATGCCAATTGGGATCTGCGGTTGCTGCAGGCAAACACACCATAGCCCAAACCCAAATGTCTGGTAACTTGCCAGCGGCCCCTGCCTCAGATAATCACAGGCAGCAGCCAGGTCACGTACGCCTTTATCGGCAATGTGCTTAATAAAAGCCGGCTCATTTAACAACTCGAGAATAAAAGGTGCATCGCACAGCGTAAAAGGCCGGATAAGCAGCCGATTGGTTGTGAGGCAAAGATCCATTCGCTTATCCTTTTGCATGTTGGCAGTTCATCAGGTTGGTGGCTGGCTTGGACTGGTGCTGCTGCGCTTACTTTGGATAGTAGCGAAAGCTCCAAGCGCAGCATCAGCTTTATCGGCAGGCACAACAATATGGTCGTGGTAGTAGGCAGCCATCACATTGGCGCTATTGCCCAAACGCCAACATGGCGCGAACTTTACATCCATAACACACTCAGCACTATCAGCGCCAGAAAAGCGCAGAGGAAAATCAGGTTGTAGATGGAACTGGTAAGCCAAAACTTCAGCACCGTTTTGCCCCAACCCTGCTGGTAGTAAAATTTCTGGCACAGCAGTAAGTACAGAGGGATCCACCACAGCAAAGCGGTTTTGAACCAGCCCACCGAGCTGGCCAGCCAGGGCCAGGGGATGCTGCTTTGCAGCATGCCTAGCAGCAACACAAAAACGCCCATTTGCAAAATAAAGCTGTGGCTATGCAGCGCCAGGATCAGGTGTTCCATGTAAAAACGGTTGGAGCGGATGTACATCAGCTTCAGTAGCAAGGCAAACAGCGGTAGCAGCAAAAACATCATTTGCGGTGCCAGCGAGAAAAACTTATTGATCGCGAGTTTAGGGCTGGCTATCAACGCATTAAAACGCTCATCAACCCGCTGCTGGGTTGCATCGGAAAGAAAAGGCAGTGGCAAAGCATAGGGCAGCTTTTCCACGCCAACCAACTGAGTTGGCCCATTGTCAGGCGCTGTTGTTGCGTCACCACGGGCCTCGGCCTCAATTTTCAACATCAGCTCGCGCAGGGTTAGTTGGCTGCCATCCTCAATTTCTATCAGAATGCTGTCAGGATCGGTGTGAGAACTGTCTTCAATCGCCTGATGCGGTACCAGCTGCGCCAGAATTAAAAAAGTGAGTACCGAGGTAAAAATATACAACCGCAGCGGCGGCACATAGGGCACCCGATGCCCCTGCACATAGCGCCTGGTTAAAAAGCCAGGACGAAACCACAGCGGCCACAAAGTGCGCCATAAACGGCTGTCCCAGTTGCTAAATTCGCCAAAAAACTCCGTCACCACACCGCTAACGTTGCGAATATAGCTCTTTTTTTCCTGGCCACACTGGTGGCAAAAATCACCTTGCAATCTGGTGCCGCAGTTATCGCACTGTATTTCTGGCGTATCCATACTGTTTTACTTGTTATTATTTTCTTAAGCTGATTGTACGCAACATCATGGCTTTGACAATACTTTAAGAAACAGTCACTCAGATTCATACCTACCGACCATGGTCGGCTTTTGTTCGTGAATGATTCAAGCTATTGTTATACTGCAGATTCATAAAGCCTGACGGGAGCCGGTTGTGGCAACAAACACCAAGAAAAGCAGTCCCCAGTACGATTTTGACAGCATTATTATCGGCACCGGCCCCGGCGGTGAAGGCGCCGCGATGAGCCTGGCCAAAAGTGGCCAACGGGTCGCTGTGATTGAGCGCTATCAATCGGTCGGTGGCGGCTGCACCCACTGGGGCACCATTCCCTCCAAAGCGCTGCGCCACTCCGTTAGCCGCTACATTGAATACAAAGAAAACCCATTGTTTCAGCTGGATGAAAACAAAACTCACCTGACCTTTGATGAAATTTTAAAACACGCTGCCGGCGTGATCCGCAAACAAGTGCGGCTACGCAGCAGCTTTTACGATCGCAACCGGGTGACGATTTTTCATGCTGATGCCACCTTTGTTGGCCCGCACCAGCTGGAAATCACCGAAGCCGATGGCTCCAAGCAGGTGCTAAGCGCTGCTAACATTGTGATTGCCAGCGGCTCACGCCCTTACCGGCCAGCCTCTGTCGATTTTAACCACCCGCGCATTTACGACAGCGATACCATCTTGTCGCTGCGCGATGATCCACGCCATGTCATTATTTATGGTGCAGGGGTGATTGGCTGCGAGTACGCCTCGATTTTCCGTGGCCTAGGGGTACGGGTGGATCTGGTGAATAACCGCGACCGTCTGCTGGCCTTTATGGACAGCGAGATTTCGGATTCGCTGAGCTACCACTTCTGGAATTCCGGCATCAACATTCGCCATGGTGAGGAATTCGACAGCATTGAAGGCCGCGATGATGGCGTGGTGCTGCATTTGAAATCCGGCAAAAAAATGAAAGCCGACTGCATTCTGTTTGCCAACGGCCGCACCGGCAACACCGACAGCCTGAACCTGGCTGCGGTAGGGCTGAAAGCCGATGGCCGTGGCCAGCTGAAGGTAGACGACAACTATCAGACTGAAGTACCGCATATTTATGCCGTGGGCGATGTGATTGGCTACCCAAGCCTGGCCAGCGCCGCCTACGATCAGGGCCGGATTGTCGGTACCGCCATTGTGAAGGGCCAGTGTGAAAGCCAACTGATTACCGATATCCCGGTGGGCATTTACACCATTCCGGAAATCAGCTCGGTCGGTAAAACCGAGCAGGAGCTGACCGCGGCCCGTATTCCCTACGAAGTAGGCCGAGCTCAGTTCAAGCATTTGGCCCGGGCGCAAATAGCCAACACCAATGCCGGCAGCCTGAAACTGCTGTTTCACCGCGAGACCAAAGAGATTTTAGGCATCCATTGCTTTGGCGAGCGGGCGGCAGAAATTGTCCATATCGGCCAGGCCATTATGATGCAAAAAAATGGCGGCAACACCATCGAGTACTTTGTGCATACCACCTTCAACTACCCGACCATGGCCGAAGCCTATCGGGTGGCGGCATTAAATGGTTTAAACCGGTTGTTTTAAACTGAGATAGCGGGAGTAGGCGTGTGATTACCAGTCTCACGCCAACGCGCCGCAAGTATATCCCTATAGGCTCTGTACAGGCATCCATGCCTGTAAAGGTTGGCTTAGAGGCTGCTAACCACCCGCTTATAACTCAGCGAGTGGTCAGAACAGAGTTTAATCGTCGGTATTCATATGGTAGGTCGGGCTAAAGGATTGCACCGCCTCGACAAACACACTGACCCGTTCAGGATCCACATCTGGTGTAATACCATGGCCGAGGTTAAACACATGGCCGCTGCCCTGGCCGTAGCCGTCCAGAATGGTTTGCACTTCCTGACGAATACGCTCTGGGGTACCCAGTAAAATATTCGGGTCCATATTGCCTTGCAGCGCCACCTTGTCGCCAATGCGTTTACGCGCCTGACCAATATCCATGGTCCAGTCCAGGCCCACACCATCACAGCCAGTGGCGGCGATTTGCTCCAGCCAGAGGCCACCATTTTTGGTGAACAAGGTTACCGGCACCTTGCGGCCGTCGGCCTCACGGGTTAGGCCATCGACAATTTGCTGCATGTAACTGAGCGAATACTCTTTGTAATCACGCGGCGTCAGTACCCCACCCCAGGTATCGAAAATCATAATGGACTGAGCACCTGCAGCAATTTGCGCATTCAGATACGAGGTGACGCTTTGCGCCAGCTTATCCAGCAGCATGTGCAGCACTTCCGGCTCGCTGTACATCATTTTTTTGATGATGCTGAAGGTCTTGCTGCTGCCACCTTCGACCATATAGGTCGCTAAGGTCCAGGGGCTGCCGGAGAAGCCTATTAACGGCACCTCACCGTTCAGCTCCTGGCGAATGGTACGCACCGCATCCATCACGTAGCGCAGCTCTTGCTCCGGATCCGGAATGGGCAGGTTCACCACATCCATAAAATCACGGATTGGCCGCTCAAACTTTGGCCCTTCGCCCGCACCAAAATAAAGCCCTAACCCCATGGCATCCGGGATGGTGAGAATATCGCTGAATAAAATCGCGGCATCCATCGGGTAACGGCGCAGTGGCTGCAAGGTTACTTCGCAGGCCAGCTCCGGGTTTTTGCACAATGACATAAAGTCACCGGCCTGTGCCCGGGTCGCCCGGTACTCTGGCAGGTAGCGGCCGGCCTGGCGCATCATCCAGATGGGGGTACGGTCCACGGGTTCTTTGCACAAGGCGCGCAGGTAACGATCATTTTTTAATTGCATGATGGGATCTGTCCTCGGAGTGAATGGTGCTATCTTAGCATTGCTGCAGTCAGTGCTCTAGTTCCAATGCGGATCCAAATCAAACTGACTGCAGACTGAATTCTGCAAAAAAAGTTCAAAAAGACGCTTGTATGCAGAAAATACATCTGCTATAAAATGAGTGCGCTAGTGAAGAATAAGAATAAAGAAGCCCGTTTACGGGACCTGTTAATCACCCGGTGTTACTAAGCGCTACGGTGATTTAAGCCACGTTAAGTGGCTTTTTTATTGCCTGCAATCCGCTGCTGCACCCGCTCAATCATTTGTCCGGATAAGGTTTGCACCGGCGGTACCTCGGGTAGTTTTGTCACATCAAACCAATGCGCCTCTTCAATTTCATTCGGCTGACAGCGGATATCACCGCCAACATAGCGGGCAATAAAGCCGGTCATCAACGAATGGGGAAAAGGCCAGGGTTGGCTGCCGACATACTCTAGCCCGTCGATATCTATCCCTACCTCTTCTTTCACTTCCCTGATGGCGGCTTGCTCTAAGGTTTCGGCCGACTCGACAAAACCAGCCAGGATGGAAAAGAAACCTGCTTTGTGGCGGCTGGAACGCGCCAGTAATAATTGCTCACCCTTCACCACAGCCACCAATACACAGGGCGCGATGCGCGGATAGCAACGGTGGCCACAACGATGACACAAAGCCGCCAGCTCCCAGCTCACCAGATGCATGGCTGACCCACACTGGCCACAAAAACGGTGGGTTTGGATAAAGAGTGCCACCTGTACCGCTCGGGCCGCCAATTCAAAAATCGCCTCACCCAAATGCAACAACTGTCTGGGGTTTTGCCAGTTCTCTTCATCATCCCGCTGATCATTGACCACCCAATAATACACCGGCTTACCATGCAACTGGCCTAGTGTGCCACTTTGCTCTGGCTCACCAAAAAGTGGCACCAGCTCGGCCATATTGCTAAAGGGCAAAGCATGCTGTGTTTCGGGCCAGTACAGCCGCTGTTGGTTGACAATGAACCAGTAGCCTGCCGTATCGGCTTGGAGTGGTAAACTGTGACTGATCATCATTCATCCTTGTTTTAGGAACATTTGGCAACAATGGTTGGCCTGCTGCCTGACTGGGGGTATGATAAATGGTCAAAGAGTTCAGACCAATGAAAAAAGCATTGATTTTAGCAGCAGAATTCTTTTAAGTAGACTTAAGACCAGACAGGGTAAGGAGCAGGTCATGTACAGGCGGGTTCAGGCAGCACAACAAAAGTGGGGCGGCGCTTTAACCGCAATCGATCATTGGCTGGAAGAACGCCAGCAACTGATCATCAGCTACTGCAAACTGGCGGGCTTGCCTCCCTTTGATGACAAGCAGCGCGCTAAACCCAGCCAGGAAGCCGTGCAGGAGTTCTGCCAGATCCTGATGGATTACCTGTCGGCCGGCCATTTTGAAGTCTATGAACAGATTGTCTCAGAATGCGCCATCAATGGCACCGACAGCCGGCAACTGGCCAATCGCTTGTATCCGAAGATTGCCGTTTCTACCGATCTGGCGCTGGATTTCAATGATAAGTATGCCGAGCACTTCAGCACCCGGCAAAGTGGTGCCTTTGATCTGGAGTTATCCGATCTGGGGCAAGCAATGGAAGAGCGCTTCGAGTTAGAAGATGAGCTGATCCACACCTTGCATCACAAGCACAGCGATCGGCAAACCACAGCCTAGTGCTGGCTAGGTGTGCAGACAGCAAAAGGGCAGCTCAATGGCTGCCCTTTTTCGTGGTTAGGTTGACCGTTACTCACCGGCTTTTTTGATATCCAGCAGCTCGACTTCAAACACCAGCACGCTGTTCGGTGGGATCACGCCCATATCACGCTCGCCATAAGCCAGCTCAGATGGGATGGTGAAACGGAACTTAGAGCCTACATTCATCAGCTGTACGCCTTCAGTCCAGCCAGGAATCACCCGGTTTAATGGGAACTCGATCGGCTCACCCCGCTCGTACGAGCTGTCAAACACGGTGCCATCGATCAGGGTACCCTGGTAGTGTACCTTCACGGTATCCGCCGCTGCTGGATTTGCCCCTTCACCTTGCTCCAGCACCTGGTACTGCAAGCCAGACTCGGTGACCTGCACGCCATCTTTACCGGCATTCTCAGCCAGGAACGCCTGGCCAACCGCTTTGGCTTCAGCCGCTGCAGCCTGAGCCTGCTGCTCTTGTTTTTCCCGGAAGCTTTGATCCAGCGCCGTTAAATGCTGCTGAATGTCTTCCTCAGTGACAATCGCTTTGCCGGCAATGGCATCTTTCATGCCACGCACAATCAGATCGGCATCCAGCTCAATGCCCATGGCCTGGTGCTCAGCCACGGCATTTTCAATGTAGTAGCCAGCCGATACACCAAAGCTGTACGATTGTTTCTGGGTATCGGTATCCAGCGTTACCGGGCCTTCATCAGATACAGAAGCAGGTTGGCAAGCGGCCAGAGCAAGAACAGATGCAGCCACCAGGCTGAGTTTGGTTGTTACGCGCATTATTTTCTCCAAATCGGGCAGCCTAAGCTGCGCACTGTGTTATGATTTTAATCATCCACCTATACTAACGGTTTGTGGAGATGAGGTTAAGCCATCACAGCAAATATCTGCCAATTTTCCTGCTTACACTGTTAGCAGCAGCCTGCAGCCGGGTAGAAACCACACCGGTGCAGCAATGGAAACACGCGGCACAGGCTACCTATGCGGCCGCTATCTCCAGCGATGGCCGCTATGCGGTGCAATCCTCGGTGCAGCATGGCATCACCATCTGGGATACCGAGCGCCAGGGCCTGATGTACCAGTGGAATCATCGCGAGGCCGATGAAAACATTGTGTTTGCACTGGCAATCAGCCCAAACAACAGCCATGTGCTGAGCGCTGATCGCACCAACTTTGCTTTGTGGCGTATTGCCGACGGTGAGAATGTCGGGTTCTGGCAGTTGGATGAATCCTCCGTGCGCGATATTGCCGTGTCGCACAATGCTGAGCACCTGCTCATTGGCAAGGGCAATGGCGGCGTACAGCACATTACCTTTGCCAGCGGCCGACGGTTGGAGTTTTTAGGCCACAGTGAACGCATCAACAGTGTCGACTTGTCACCCAATGGTCGCTTTGCTCTGACCGGCGGCAATGATTACATGGCCTATTTGTGGAATACCGAGACCGCCCAAATCATTCACAGCTTTCCGCACCCAAGCCGGGTGACTAAAGTCGCGCTGGATCCGCAAGGCCGCTTTGCTTTTACCGCCGATAGTCAAAGCACAGCGCAGATTTGGGATATTCAGACCGGCCAGCTGGTGAGCCGGCTGCAATTTACTGCCCGCCAGCAGATTTTCAGCGCCGTACGTTTTAGCGACGATGGTCGCTGGCTGGCCACCGGCGCCCCCAGCCGTAATTTAGCTTTGTGGGATGTGCAAAGCGGCCGTGAGCTTCAGCGCTGGCGGGTTTCCCCCCGTGTTGGCAGCCGGCCACCCAGCGCCGCTGTGCATGCCGTGGCTTTTTTTGGCCCGGATCAATTGCTCAGTGAAAGCTCCAGTGGTTTGGCCGAAGTCTGGCAAATCCAGCTGGACAACCACTAAAGGGGTTGCGTAGACTTCAACCCCGCCACCGCTAGCGAGTTAGATGATGAGTACAGCAGATAACGACAATGTCGAACTTCACATTATTGAATTGGAAAGCAAAATTGCCTTTCAGGACGATGCCATGCAGCATCTGAGCAAAGAGTTGCTGGAGCACCAAAAACAAATTAAGGTGCTGCAACAGCAGGTGCTGCTATTGGCAAAACAACTGCAGCGGCAAGATCAGGATGACATGATGCCACAGGAGCAGGAGCCGCCGCCACCGCATTATTGATGCGGCATTAGCCGGTTATTCCGGTTTAAAAACCCCGATCAACTGTTCACTGGCACGCGCTGCTTTGCTCACCTCGGCATCCGGTTGCGTCATCTGATAGCCGCAGTGCACGCACTCCACTTTTTCCACATTGTGCTCTAAAAACAGCATCATGCTGTCCATGGCATGGCATTTGGGGCAGGTAGCACCAGCGATAAAACGCTTTTTCTTGCGGGTATTCATAAGACTCTCGATCAGTGAACTCAGCCCCATTATACATCAGTGGCCACTGAAATGATCAGCACGACCACCCACTGTACTCGCTGAGCAGCCTCCTCTTCAGGTATACTGCCTGCTTTGTGCCATCCCGCAACCGAGATGCTTTCATGATCCAACTGCAACAACTTGAACTACGCCGTGGCAGCAAAGCCTTGTTCAGCGATGCCAACCTGACCATCTTCCCCGGCCAGAAAATCGGCATTATTGGTGCCAATGGCTGCGGCAAGTCGTCTTTGTTTGCCTGCTTTTTGGGCCAGCTGGCACCCGATGCCGGTGAGCTGAGCATTCCGGGCAGCTGGGCCATCTCGACAGTAGAGCAGGAAACACCGGCGCTGGATTGCCCGGCAATGGATTATGTGCTGCAGGGCGATGAAGTGCTCTACCCTTTGCTGCAGTTATTGAAACAAGGCGGGGATGGTGAGCAGCTGGCCAAAGCGCACCAGCAGATTGAACAATTAAATGGTTACAGCGCCGAAGCCAAAGCTGGCATTCTGCTGGCAGGTCTCGGTTTTGATGGCGCTATGCAGCAACAGGCGGTGAAGTCTTTCTCTGGTGGCTGGCGCATGCGGCTCAATCTGGCGCGGGCGCTGATGAAGCCCTCGCAGCTGTTGCTGCTGGATGAGCCGACCAACCACCTGGATTTGGATGCCGTGCTCTGGTTGGAAAAATACCTGCAAAGCTACGATGGCACCCTGCTGCTGATCAGCCACGACCGGGATTTCCTGGATGCCGTCACCGACAGCATCATCCATATCGAGCGCCAGCAGGTGCAGCTGTATAAAGGCAATTACAGCCAGTTTGAACGCCAGCGCGCCGAGCGGCTGGCACAGCAGCAATCCATGTTCGAGAAGCAGCAACAGCAAGTGGCGCATTTGCAGCAGTTTATCGATCGCTTTAAAGCCAAAGCTTCCAAGGCCAAACAAGCCCAAAGCCGGGTCAAAGCGCTGGAGCGCATGACGATGCTAGCACCAGCTCATGTCGACTCGCCCTTTAGTTTTGCCTTTCGCCCACCGAAAGCCCTGCCCAACCCACTGCTGAAGCTGGAAAAAGTGCAGCTTGGTTATGGCGATCACACCATCTTGCACAACATCAACTTTCAGTTGCTACCGGGCAGCCGCATTGGTCTGCTGGGCCGTAACGGCGCCGGTAAATCCACCCTGATCAAGCATCTGGCTGGTAACCTGCCAGCCCAGGCCGGTGAGCTTTGGACCGCCAGTGGCATCAGCCTGGGTTATTTTGCCCAGCATCAACTGGAAACGTTGCGGCCAAGCGACTCGGCGCTGTTGCAATTGCAGCGGCTGGATCCGGCCGCCAGCGAGCAAAGCCTGCGCGATTTCCTGGGTGGTTTTGGTTTTCATGGCGATAAAGCGCTGGAGCCCTGCGCGCCTTTTTCCGGTGGTGAAAAAGCCCGGCTAGTGTTGGCCTTGCTGGTGTACCAAAGGCCGAACTTACTGCTGTTGGATGAGCCAACCAACCACCTGGATCTGGACATGCGCGAAGCCATCGTGATGGCGTTGCAGGAGTTTGAAGGCGCCATCGTGGTGGTGTCGCACGACCGACACTTACTCACCAGTACCACCGACGAATTTTATCTGGTAGCCGATGGCAAGGTCGCTCCTTTTGCCGGTGACTTGCAGGATTACTATCAATGGCTGCAACAAGACAGCCGTAAACAAAGCAGCCAGTCAGAACCCAAGCCAGACAGCGCCAGCCAGCGCAAAGATCAAAAGCGCCTCGAAGCCGAGTTGCGTAATCTGCTTCGGCCACTCAAAAAAAAGCTGGAGCAGGCCGAAGCCCAACAAGAGCAACTGACGGCAAGGCTTTCCGAGCTGGAGCAGCAACTGGCCGAGCCGGAGCTGTACGAGGCGGCGCGTAAAGCCGAGCTGACCGAGCGCCTGAACGAACAGGCCAGTGCCAGCAAAACCCTGGCCCAGGTGGAAGAAGACTGGTTCCTGCTGCAGGATGAGCTGGAGCGGACCGAGCAAGCGTTCTGGCAGCAACATGGCTAAGCTGCCAACGGCTGGGCAATTCTGGCAGTTCTGCCTGCAGTACTATCCGGGCCTGCAACAGCCTTTGCTCAAATTACAGGATGAGCTTGGTGCCAATGTCAATCTGCTGCTGTTGCTGCTGTATGCCGAGCAGCAGCGCTGGCATTGGTCTGCCACAGAGATAACCCTGCTGCACCAGGCGGTGCAGCCTGTCAATCAGCAGTACACCCTGCCCATTCGCCAGTTGCGCCGTCAGTTAAGTGGGCAGCCCACCATCAAAGCAGCTTTGTTGCAAGCCGAGCTGGCAGCCGAAAAATTAGAGCAACAGACGCTACTGGCGGCTTGCCCGGAGCCGGCCCATCAGCCAGCGACCGATTTGCTTGCATGCTACTTGCAGCAGTTGGCGCCACAAACTGAACGCTGGCAGCAGACATTGTTTGATCTGCGTCAAAGCCTGATAGACTAACCCTCCATACGCCAGCAAAGCCCCCGCAAAGCTTGATCCAGGTCAGTTTTTACCCAGCGACTTGCTTCTACACTGAATGCAGTTATCAGACAGGAGGAGCATCCCATGAACCTGTGGCAAGAATTTATATCCGATCCGGTGATCTTTATTTCCTTTACTGGCCTCGCCATTGTCATTGGCCTCTGCATCTTTTATGCGGTGTACTTTCTGTACAAAATTGACCACGACGAGCAGCAAGCCAAGTAAGCGCCAAACCGCATTGCCGTGAGCCAGCGCTCGCGGCTTGCTGCTGTTGATGGTGCTGCGCCAGCTGCCAGCTACCGCAAACCGCTACTTTTTTAACAGGCCCCTCTTGCATTTTTCTAAACTGAGCGCCATCTTAGAAGCGTAGTTGATACTTTTGTGGTGCCTTGATGCCATTGTTTCGTTCACTCTGGTTGTTGTTGCTGGTCACTGGCTTTAGCCAGTCGCAGCCTTATGCCAGCAGTGAAGCCTCGGTCCTGCCGCAGCAGGACAGCATCGCTGCGCTGTTGCAACACAGCAGCGATTGGGTACAGCACACTGAATCACACGATGATAATGATGCGGCTACCACAAGCCTTCAGTCACCACGGGTAACATGCCCCTTCAACGCCACGACCCCAGCCAGTACGGTGGAACTGGCTGCAGTTCGCAATGCCAATCCGGCCCGAGCCCCACCAGCGATATCCTTCTAACACAACAGTCATTTTTTTGCTCCGGCCAAGGAGCCTCACTGCTTTGTTGCATCAGCCAAAACGGCTGCTGCGGAGGATTGACCATGAAACACCTGACCCTGTACTCACTGGATGCCAACGATCATCTGGTGCAACCCAATGAATGTCATCAGCAAGAGCTTGGTACTGCTGCTATCCAGTGGCTGACCGATTTTCAGCAGCATCAACCCAGTCTGCTGGAAGCAGAAACCCCGGCTACTGAAGCATTGATGATGCTGGAGCGCGAGCACAGCACACTCAAGCTGGTGGTCGATGCCAATGAAGAACTGATCGGCCTGGTAAGCCCAGAGCAATTATCGGCGCAAAGCATTATGCGCCGGGTGGTGATGGGCGAGGCGCGTGATGAAATCACCGTGCGGGATTTGATGCTGCCACGCAGCCGGTTAAAAGCGTTGGCCTACCAGGACTTACTGCACAGTAAAATAGGCGATGTGCTGAATACCTTGCAGCGCGAGGGCGAGGCATTTTGTCTGGTACTGGATCGAGACAGTCATCAAATCCGTGGCGTGCTGAGTAGTGAAGCCATCGCCAAGCGCTTGCAACTACCACTGAAAGTCACACCAGCGCCGACCTTTTTGCAATTATTTGATTCGGTGCTGGCTTGAGATCCGCTCGTTTTTTAGAAAGCAGCAGGCCCGCTAGTGCGGGCCTGCCTGAGTTGACGCTATGAATCTTTAATTGCCGGCCAGCTGCATCGACTCAATCAACACCGAGCCGGTTTGCACGCCGCCGCGCACATCCACATCCTTACCAATGGCAACAATGCGCTGAAACATATCCAGCAGGTTACCGGCAATGGTGACTTCTGCCACCGGGAACTGGATTTCACCGTTTTCGACCCAGAAACCTGCCGCACCGCGCGAGTAATCACCCGTCACGGTGTTCACTCCCTGGCCCATCAGTTCGGTCACCAACAGGCCACGGCCCATCTGCTGGCAAAGTGCAGCTAAATCCTGCTCGCCATGCTGTACCAGCCAGTTGTGAATACCACCGGCATGGCCGGTACTGGCCAGACCCAGCTTGCGGGCCGAGTAACTGGTTAATAGCCAGCTGGTCAGTACGCCCTGCTCAATCACGGCTAAGTCGCGGGTTTTCACCCCTTCCGCATCAAAAGGGCTGGATGCCAGCCCTTGCCGCAGATGAGGCCGCTCGATGATGTTGAGATGCTCCGGCAAAATACGCTGGCCTAACTTATCCAGCAAAAAACTGGACTGACGGTAGATGCTGCCACCGCTGATGGCACTGACCAGATGACCAAACAAGCTGCTGGCGATATCGGCGCGGAAAATCACCGGTACTTTTTCAGTCGGTACCTGGCGCGCATCCAACCGGGCGACGGTCTCTGCGGCCGCTTCGCGGCCCACCTGCTCCGGACTAAGCAATTTGGCAAAATCACGATGCACGCTGTAGCTGTAATCGCGCTGCATGTCCTGCTCGGTTTTCCCGATCATCACACAGCTGATGCTGTGCCGGCTGCTGGGATACCCCACCAGCTGGCCATGGCTATTGCCATAGACTTTGATGCCCTGATGCGACGAAAACGACGCCCCTTCAGAATTGACAATACGGCTGTCGTAATCAAAAGCGGCTTGCTCGGCGCGGGCGCAGTTGGCAATGGCATCGCTGGTATCCACCTGATGCGGATGAAACAAGTCCAGCTCGGGTGGGCTCAACTCCAGCCAGGCGGCTTCGGCCACACCGGCACAGGGGTCTTCTGAAGTATAACGGGCAATATCCACCGCAGCTTCCACCGCACGCTTCAGCGCTTGCGGGCTGAGATCAGCGGTAGACGCCGAGCCTTTGCGCTGCCCGAAGTACAAACTGATGCCAAGGCCGCCGTCCTGATTAAACTCCAGGGTTTCCACCTCACCATGGCGGGTTTCGACACTCAGGCCGCGGGTGCGGCTCATCGACGCCTCAGCGCTGCTGGCGCCCAGCTGTTTGGCATGCGCCAGCACCTGGCTGACCGCTTCTTTGACTTCGGCAATTTCCTGCTGGATGTCTTGCTGTATTTGCTGCTGCGATGCTTGCATAGCCCCTCATTCCTGCAATAAAGAGCCCCCTTTTTGCAAGGCGCTGCTCTTTCCCACTGCGATACGTTATAATGATGCCATATAGTGTACTCAGATAAGTGACAAGATGACAGAATTTCTCCACGGCGACTGGGATGAAGACGAAGAGCTCAAGAGCAAAAGCCAGGTAAAGCGCGAAATGGAAGCGCTGCAAAAGCTGGGCGAAGAGCTGGTGGCGCTGGCGCCGGCCTCCCGCGCCAAAGTACCGATGGACGACGAACTCAAAGATGCCTTGCTGCTGGCCGACAAGTTATCGAGCAAGCGTGAAGCGCTGCGTCGCCATATTCAATTTATTGGTCGTTTAATGCGCAGCCGCGATATCGAGCCGATTGAGCAGGCACTGGCGCTTATTCGCAACACCAATCAGGCCGCTACCCGTAAGTTTCACCTGGTGGAGCAGTGGCGCGACCGTCTGCTGGCGGAAAAAGACGCCGTCACCCACTTTGTCGCCGACTACCCGGAGGTGGATGTGCAGCAACTGCGCCAGCTGATCCGTCAGGCACAAAAAGAGCAGCAGAAACAGCAGCCACCAAAGGCGTTTCGTGAACTGTTTCAGCTGATCCGCCCTTACATCACCACCGAGCAATAACCTCTCGTGCCCCATGCCCCCGCATTGCAGCGTCCGGCTGCTATGCGGACTGCCTGGCTGAACGCTTAACCAGCAAAAGCCGATAGGCGCTGGCCATAAAATCAGTTACCATTCTGCTTACAGTTGATGATCAAGTAGACAGCCGCATGGAAACCGCGCCCTTTGAAAATCTTGCCGTTCATCCCGATCAGCTACCGGCACTGGAGCAGCTGGACTGGCAGCCGTTATCGCCCCGCTATAGCCGACTGAACCTGTGGCTGAACAGTGCCACCAGCCTGTTGCTGATCCTGCTGACGCTGGCTTTCTGGTTGCAGCCGTTCTGGCAACCAAGCGAGCACAACCAGCAGATCCTACTGGCTTTTGCCGGCTTGCTAATTGCCGGCAGCTTGTGGGTCACCTTGTATTGCTATCTGGCCTTTCCACGTAAGCGCTATGCCTTGCGCGAACACGATTTAAGTTTTCGCAGTGGGCTTTGGTTTGAGAAAAGTGTCACCCAACCCATTTTACGCATTCAGCACATTGAGTTAAAACGCGGCCCAATCGAACGCCGGGCCGGGCTGGCGACCTTGCAGGTATTCAGTGCCGGCGGCGCTCTGCATACCTTTGAAATCCCGGGCTTACCGCTGGCGGAAGCAAAGAAAATCCGCCAGTTTATTCTGCAGCACAAGAGCAGCCGCCAGCATGACTGAGCCATCAGTAAGCAGCCAGGCAGCCACAGCTGAGTTGCACACCCTGCAGCAATGGCAGCGGGTCTCGCCTATTGCGCTGCTGTACTTTTGTTTGCGCCTTATCAAGGCCGTGTTTGGCAATATGGCCTATCTGGCTCCGACCTTGCTGGTGTTTTATCAGGGCATCAAACGCTACCCTGGTTATTTTGCGCTGGCTTTACTGGCCATGCTGGCACTGCTACTCACCATTGCCTTGTTGCGCTATCTGGCCTTTCGTTTTCGGGTCACCGGCGAGACGGTGGAAATCCGCTCCGGTGTACTGCGCAAAAAGCAGCTGAATTTGCCCTTTAGCCGCATCCAGAATGTGCGGCTGCAACAACCACTGTATTACCGACCCACCGGGCATCTGTGTTTGCAACTGGATACCGCAGGCTCCAACCAGCAGGAGGCCCAGCTTGCCGCCTTGCCCAAGGCGCTGGCCACCGAGCTGCAACAAGCCATTTATGCGGTGCAGCAACAAAGCGCACTGCCAGCTGCCGATCCGAAGCAGCCGGCTCAACCAGAGGCAGTCAAAACGACCAGTGATGAACGGCTGCTGTGCCGGCGTTCGGTCGGCGATCTGGTGCTCTACGGCATCAGCAACAACCGGGTAATGCTGGCGCTTGGCCTGGCGGCGCCGTTTTACAACCAACTGACCCAAATACTTGGTGATCTGTTCCAGCGGCTGGGGCTGGATATCGGCCATTGGTTTAACCCAGAGCAGCAGTCCTGGTTCTGGCTTGGGCTGGCGGTGCTGGCGCTGACCATGCTGATTATGCTGCTGATCACCTTGTTCTCCATTGCCGCCTCGGTGCTTAGCTACTACCAATTCCGATTGGTACGCAGTGAGGATCGTTATATCCGCCGCAGCGGCCTGCTGACCCGGCACGAAATCAGCATGAAACCTTCCCGTTTGCAATGGATCCGGCTGCAGCAGGACTGGCTGGATAAAGTCTTTGGCCGCTACAATCTGCGTTACGAACAGGTGCAGGCACCGATGAGCGCTGCTCAGAGCCATGCCGAACATGGCAAAATTATGGTACCGGCCCTGTATCCAAGCGAGGCACAGCAATTGCTGAGCGAAGCATACCCGGACCAGCAACTGCACAAGGTAAGCTTTCGGCCGGTCAACTGGCGCTTTGTGTTACCCAGCCTGCTGCTGTTCTGGTTGCCGGCCCTTGCTATCAGCCAGTGGGCGCTGCGGCCGGACGATGCACTGCTGGCCAATCTGCTGTTACCACTCTTTGCGCTGATACTCGGGCTCTTGGTGCTGCGCTGGCGCCGCTTTGGTTATGCCACCGACGACCACTTTCTGTACCTGCGCCGCGGCGTGATCGGGGTAGATTATTTCTGCGTGCCGCTGTACAAACTGCAGCAAGTCTCCCGCCAGCAGCACTGGCTGATGCGCCGCGCCAAATTGCGTCATCTGCAGTTGGTGTTTGCCTCCGGTAGCCTGAGTATTCCTTATATGCCAGCAGAGGATGCCGAACACATTGCCAATGACGCCCTCTATCAGGCACAAAGCAGCGGCAAAGGCTGGATGTAGCCTCTGGTTGGCTAAGTGTTCTAAAATGACAAAGGCCCGAAAACGGGCCTTTTGTTAGTGCAGTAGGCTGGCTTAGACTTTGCGTAGCCAGCCGTGCTTGTCTTCGGCTTTACCCCACTGAATGGCATTCAATGCCTGACGCAGCTTCATGGTGACCGGGCCGGCTTCACCGCTGCCCACCTGATGCTCCTGGGTACCACGGATTAAGGTGCCTACCGGCGTCAGCACCGCTGCGGTGCCCGACAGCGCGGCTTCTGCGCCTGGCTTGGCTGCGCGTTCCAGCAGCTCTTCAACCGTTAGTTCGCGCTCAGAGACCGTCATGCCCAAATCGCGCGCCAGTGTTAAGATGGAGTCGCGGGTGACCCCATGCAGAAAGCTGCTATCCAGCGCCTTGGTGATGATTTCATTGCCATCAATCAACAGGAAGTTGGCGGCACCGGTTTCCTGCACATCGCCGCCCGGGCAGAACAACACCTGATCGGCCTGCACACTGGCACGGGCTTTTAAAATGGGTTGCAGCGCGCTGGCGTAGTTGCCGCCACTTTTCACCATGCCCATATGGGCAGCGCAGCGGGCACCGTTTTCTTCCAGCAATAAGCGCAGCGGCTTGGCACCACCGGCAAAGTAGTCACCGACCGGCGACAGCAACACATACAGCATGGATGACGCCGTTGGCGCAGCCGCTTTGCCGATGGCCGCTTCGGTACCAATATGGGTTGGCCTGATGTACATGGAGCCCGGCGGAGCCGGGACGTCGGCAGCAAAACGCTGCACGATGTCGATGATCATCTGCTCCAGCATATCTTTATCAAAGGCAGGCAAAGACAGCAGCTCACTGCTTTGTTGCATACGGGCGACGTTGCGATCCATCCGGAACAGATGAATGGAGCCATCCTCATGCCGAAACGCTTTTAAGCCTTCAAAGCAGGTGCTGGCGTAGTGCAGCACATGGGCGCCCGGGTGTAGGCTGATGCTGTTGGATGAGACAATCTCTGCGCTGCTCCAGCCGCCGTCGCTGAAGCGGGCTACTGCCATTTCTGGCATAAAAACGGTACCAAATGCTGCCATAACTTCTTCCTGTAAGGGTTCTGAGTCTAAGCCCGCTCTGAGGCGGGTTGATAAAACAAATTCGTAAGGGGCCTGAGTGTACTCACTGGCAGCCAGGCTGGCAAACTAATCCCACCAGCCAAGGCTACAAGACCTATTGGGTGCCACCGACCGTCATGGCATCCAGCTTCAAGGTAGGCTGGCCCACGCCGACCGGCACACTCTGCCCTTGCTTGCCGCAGACACCAACGCCGGTATCCAGTGCCAGATCATTGCCCACCATCGACACCTGCTGCATCGCAGCCGGGCCATTGCCAATCAGGGTTGCCCCTTTGATCGGCGCTGTGATCTTGCCATTTTCAATCAGATAGGCTTCAGACGCCGAGAACACAAATTTGCCGGAAGTAATATCGACCTGACCACCACCAAAATTCGGCGCATAGATGCCTTTTTTCACGCTGGCGATAATTTCTTCCGGCGCATGCTCACCGGCCAGCATGTAGGTATTGGTCATTCGTGGCATCGGCAGGTGGGCAAAGGTCTCACGCCGGCCATTGCCGGTAGGCGCTGTGTTCATCAGCATGGCGTTGTGCTTGTCCTGCATGTAGCCTTTTAAAATGCCGTTTTCAATCAGCACATTGTACTGCGACGCTGTGCCCTCATCATCGACATTGAGCGAGCCACGGCGATGTGCCAGGGTGCCATCATCAACGATGGTGCAGTGTTTGGACGCTACCTGCTCGCCAATGCGGCCGCTGAAGGTGGAGGAGCCTTTGCGGTTAAAATCCCCCTCTAAGCCATGACCAACCGCTTCGTGCAGCAACACGCCCGGCCAGCCCGCACCCAGTACCACAGGCATAGTACCAGCCGGTGCATCGATGGCCGTCAGATTCACCTGCGCCATCCGCACCGCTTCACGGGCATACTGCTGCCAGCGGGGGCCGCCATCGACCTCGGCAGTGAAATAATCGTAATTGCTGCGGCCGCCACCGCCGGCACTGCCACGCTCACGGCGCTGACCCTGCTGCAGCAACACCGAGCAATTGAGGCGGATCAACGGCCGGATATCGGTGGCAAAGGTGCCATCACTGGCCACCACCAGCATTTCTTCGTACACACCGGATAAACTGACCATCACCTGCTTGACCCGCGAATCCAGCGTGCGGATATAAGCTTCAATCTGATGCAACAAGGCCACTTTTTCGGTATTGCTCAGGCTTTGCAGCGGCTCACACGGCAGGTAAATCGACTGATTTTCCCGGCGGCTAAAGGCTTTGACGCTGCCTTGCTGGCCCTGATTGGCAATGCCCCGGGCGGCCGTGGCGGTTTGCAGCAAGGCATCCTGACTGATGGTATCGGCATAGGCAAAACCGGTTTTTTCACCGCTGATGGCGCGCACACCGACACCTTGCTCAATATTGAACGAGCCGTCTTTGACCAGGCCGTCTTCCAGCACCCAGGACTCATGCACGCTGGATTGAAAATACAGATCAGCATAATCCAGTTGGTGCTGCAGCAAATAACCTAAATTCTGTTGCAGATGCTGTTCAGTCAGCTCATGGGCATGCAGCAGGTTTTGTTCGACTCGGTTCATGGTGTCAACTCACAGTTAAAACGGTTGTGTTGCCAAAGTGGCATGGCCTGACGCACGGCCGTCAATTCACTCAGATCAATACGGCAGCTAATCCAGCCTGGCTCAACGCCGGCATCGGCCAGCACCCGGCCGTAGGGATCAATAATCAGGCTATGGCCATAGGTCTCGCGGCCGTTGGCATGCTTACCGGTTTGGTTCGGCGCCACCACAAAGCACTGGGTTTCAATGGCTCTGGCCCGCAGCAAGCTATGCCAGTGGGCGGCACCGGTGACTTTGGTAAAAGCCGATGGCACCGCAAGCACTTGCATACCCTGCGCGGCCAACTGCTGCATCAGGCCGGGAAAGCGCACATCATAGCATATCGTCAAACCAAGCTTCAGCCCCTGGCAATCGGCTAGCGTGACTTTTTCACCGGCCATGGTGCTGTCCGACTCGCGGTAACTGCCGGTGTTATCGGCAACCTGAACATCAAACAAGTGCAGTTTCTGATAATCCGCCAGCAGGCTGCCATCCGGGCCAAATAACAGGCTGGAGGCAGAAAAACGGGTGGGATCAGCGCTTTGCGTTGGAAAAGAGCCCAGCAGCAGGAATATCTGAAACTCCCGGGCCAAAGCCGCCAGCTGCGCTTGCCAGTGGCCCTGACCAAGCGGCTCCTTATAGCGCTGTTGCCAGCCCTCAGGCCCACCAAAAATCAGCGCACATTCCGGCAACACCACCAAATGCCGTTTAAAGGAGGGCAGCTGCTGCAAGAAAGCACGCACTTGTTGCAAGTTAGCAGCAGGCTCGGGCGCACTGCACCACTGCAGGGCACTTAGCTGCCACTCAGCCGCCATGGGGTTGGCCATTTTGTTCCACCGGTTCCACTTCATGCTGTGGCTGGGCCACCCGCACCGGCACCGGTACTTCGGTGCTGTGACGGTTCACTTCGGTCACCACCGGCTCATCAAAGGTACCGGTGACGGTAAAGTTGACCCGGGAAATGACTTCGGCCGAGGTAAACATTTCATCCAATGCCAAAGCCGCCAGCCCCGACACCGGATTCACCATCCAGGCAATGATCACCGGTAAACTGGAGGTTACTTTGGGTACCAGCGTCATCTGATAGTCCAGCTTACGGTTCACCAAATCGGCGTAGCCCTGGATACTCAGGTTGCCAGCCACACCATCAATGGTGCTGTTGCTGGTTTGCGCCACGCCTTGGTGCAGACTAATATCGCCTTGCATCCGGTTGTAGAAAAAGCCCTTCGAAAAGACATCGCGAAAATCCAATCGCAATTTACGTACCAGAGAATTCAGGCTAAACAACGAAAATAAGCGGGCCCCTTTGTCGCTGACTTCGGAGAGTGAGCCTTCGCCCAACTGCCAGCTGGCAGTGCCGCCAAGACTAGCCAGCTCAAATTGCAAAGGACTGCCCTGCCAGTGCAGGTCAAACTGAATATCCGCCCGGCTGCCGCTGATGGCAGTGCTTAGTTCATACTCACTGAGCAAGGATCCTAAGTTGGGGCTGGTCAAACTTCCCTTAAAGTGGCTTTGGCCAAGGCCATAGTCTGGTTGCCAGAACCCGCTCAGCTGCAAGCGATTGCGCTTGTAATCAGCTTGCAAACGCGCTAGCTCAAGACCTCGTTCAGTATTGATCACTTCAGCCGTCAGCTGTCCAAGCGCATAGGAGCCATAGCTGCAGTCCTGACAGCGCAGTCGGATCGGAGGCAACTGCTGCAGCCAGTCCATGGGCTGTCGCTCTGACGCTGACAACACCTCTGCCTGGGGCGGTTCAGTGCCTGATGCTTTCAGACGCAAATAATCCATATCAATGGCGATGCCGCCTTGGTGCCAATCGTGGTAAAAACGCCATTGACTGGCCAGCTCAGCACCATTGAGCTGCATAGCCCAATGATCCTCTTTGGGCGCGAGCTCAAACAATGTCTGATGCAGCGCCAGTTGCTCAGTCAGTTGCAAAGTGGCTACCCGGCCACGCACCCGGTTAAGCGCTGGCCATACCCCGGAGCCCTGCTCACTGGCAGCGGTCAGCGGGGGCAACAACAACTCAAACCAGGGCATTAATTCGGTGGCTTCCAGCTCAATATCCACCACCATGCCAGGCTCCAGCACACCGTAATGACGCCCGCCCAGCCGTAACAATACCTGATCCATCATGCCACTGTCGTGTTGCAGCCGGGCCTGAAAATACAGTGGCTCGGAGTAGGCAGCCCGAATCAGGCTTTGTTCCGTGTCGCCTTGCACCCAGACTTCCAGCGCCGACTCATCACCAGCGGCTTTGGCATAAGGTGCCGGCAAGGCCAGAGCTGTCTGGTCAAAATTAGCCTTTAATTGGGCCTGATAGGAAAAACCGTTACCTGGTAGCTGGACATCCAGTTGCAACATCCAACTGGCATCCCCACTGGCCAGTTCTGGTAATGGTATCGGCAGTTGGCTCAGCATCTGTGCAGCATCTTGCTGGCCATCCAACTGCACGGTTAGCTCGTACTGTTGCTGAGCTTGTTGACCTGCCAGTTGCACTGCAAACGGCAGTCCCAGCCAGCTGGCCTGCATGTCGCTGGCATCTATCCGATCATTATCAAACCGCAAGCGACCACGGATCTGTTCAAGCTTTAAGGTAGGTGCTTTCAGATAAGCTTGATTGTCCTCGAACCACACTTGACCCTGCGCCCGTACACCAGGCTCTTTCAAACCAACAGCTAACTGTAACTTGCCCTGCACCTGGCCCTCCAGCCCGACATAAGCCAGAGCCTCGCCGACTGAGCCGGCCAACGGTGATTGCTGCATCAGGCTCTGCACCTCAGTCGCATCTGCTGAAGTCGCCACATCAATCCATAAGGTATCGGCCTGAAACAGATCATCGATACGCACCTCAACCAAGTCACTTACCGTTAACCCCTGCAGCTGGGCTTGTGAGCTGGAAATCTTCATCTGGCTGTTTTCAAACCAGAGTACAGCTTCAACCTCAGTGAGTTCTGGCCAGTCCGGTTGAAAACGCATGCGCCCCTGCGTTACCTGACCGGTTGACTGAAAAACACCTTCCTGCTTATGAAACGGAAACTGCGTCACAGGCCCATGCCAAAGGGTAGCCGCATTGCGGACTTCACCACCTGACAAGGCTTCGGATAAGTAGTCGATAATGCTAGCTGGCATGTAGCGACGCGGATAAAAATGCATGGCATTGGCTACAGCCACCCCATCGGCCGCAGCCAGCAAGAATAATTCAGCTTGTTCGGTCAAATTAAGCACCAGCTGCGCTTTAGCCTGCACATCGGGTCCCTGCAGTTGAAGTTTAGGCATCCGCAGTTGCCAGACATCGTGCTGCTTGCGCAGCTGCAGCTCTGCCTGCAACTGCTGATACTGCATTGGCTGACTGAAGGCGCCTTGCCACTGCAACGCACTGTCCTGACTGGCGAGGTTTACTTCAGCAAAGCCCGTTGCTGCGATTACATTGCCGCTCAGTCGCTCAACACCGGGTATATCCGCATAGGGCTGACTGTGCACTTGCTGCAGTTTTGCGTGCAGCTGCCAGTCATCCTGCTGAATGGCCCAGGCCAACTCACTTAGCTGGCCGGCTGGCTGCAATCGGGTGAGTAGCTGCAGTTCACTGCGTTGCTGGGCAATTAACTCGCTTAATGGCTGCAAAGCAGCCAACTCGAGCCCCTGCAACTGACCTGACAGCTGCTCATCAATGCGGTGCAGCTGCAGTTGGATACCCGGGTAGCTTTGCTCGGAGTTGCTCAGTTGCAATTCGGAAGAAAACAGTGACCAGCCACGCTCAGACGGATGCCAAATCACTTGCCCCTGGCTCAGTTTCAGCCAATGGTCTTGTTGCTCCAATTGCCATCCCAGAGTGTTATCCGCCAAATCGACCTGGATGCGCTGAATAGCCCCTTGCTCTACCCGGCCCCAGGCTTGCAAATTAACATGGGCATAGTCCAGCTCGACCAACTCTGGCAAGAACTGGCTGAGCCAGGGTTGAATATCAAGTTGCTCACTTTGCAGATACAACTGGCCAAAAGTAGTGTCGAGCCGCTCACCATACAGATCCAGCACAAAGGATAAACTGTTCCCGGTGACCCCTTCGACCGCAATGGCCCCTTGCCCCTGGTGACGCTGCCCCTGGTTGCGCCAACGAAGTTGGCGCACCGACAGCACTAAGGGCTCTCTGTGCGCAAGCTCGAGCCAGACCCGACTGTCCTGAATGGTAAACTGCTGCAGCTGGTGGAAAAAAAGCTGCTCCAGCGCATCCGTGAGGGGCTCTTGACGGCTGGTATCACCGCCAGCAAGCAAATGATCAGCCACCAAACGTAGCTCAACGCCGGTTAATTCGACATGACTGGAGCGTAGCTGCAAACTACGCAGACTATGCCAAAAGTGCAGATGCACTCTGGCACTGGCAACCGAAAACCCCAACTGCTGGCTCTCACTGGCAAACTCTAAGTCCTGCAGCAGCAAAGCCGGCCCCCTGGCTTGCCAACTGGCACTCAGCTCACCGATACGCACTTCGGTACCATACTGATTGGACAGCAGTTGCTCAATCTGAGACTTGTAATGATCGGCATAAGGCAAGCTGTAGCGCAGGATGGACACCAACGCCGCCAGCAGCACCAGACTGATGGCCGCTATCAGCCATAGCTTGTGCAAGCAAAATAAACACAACCGCCCTACTTTTTGCACTAAATCATCACCACATCAAATTGTTCCTGGTTGTACAATGGCTCCACCTGAACACTGATTTGTTTGCCAATAAATACCTGCACTTCGGCCAGATTATGAAACTCATCGTTGCTCAGTGCATCTTTCACTTCCGGCGAGGCATACACCACAAACTCATCTGCGTCGTAGGCCCGGTTCACCCGGACAATTTCACGCAACACCTCAAAACAAACAGTTTCCACTGTTTTCAAACTGCCACGCCCCTTACATACTGGACAATCAGAACAGAGGATATGTTCCAGACTTTCGCGGGTTCTTTTACGGGTCATCTCTACCAGCCCCAGGGCTGAGAAACCATGAATGTTGGTTTTAGCCCGATCACGGCTCAGCGCCAGCTCCAGGCTATGCAGCACCCGTCGCTGGTGCTCTTCATTTTGCATATCAATAAAATCAAGGATGATGATACCGCCCAGATTACGCAGCCGAAGCTGACGGGCAATGGCCTGAGTGGCCTCGATGTTGGTGTTAAAAATGGTATCTTCCAGATTGCGGTGCCCGACAAAAGCGCCGGTATTCACATCCACCGTAGTCATGGCTTCGGTTTGATCGATGATCAGGTAACCACCACTTTTCAGCATCACCTTGCGCTCCAGCGCCCGCTGGATTTCATTTTCAACATCGAACATATCAAAAATCGGCCGCTCACCCGGATAGTACTCCAGCAGGGGTGTCATCTGCGGAATAAACTCATCGGTAAACGCCAGCAACTCCTGGTAAGTCAGCTTGGAGTCGATTCGAATGCGCTCCAGATCGGTGCCAATAAAGTCACGTAAGATGCGATAAGATAAATTGAGATCTTCGTACACCCGGCCTTCTTTACGGGTTTTCTGTTTGCGTTTGCTGATTTTGGCCCACAGTTTTTTCAAAAAGCGGGCGTCCTGCTTTAGCTCTTCCTCACCAGCACCCTCGGCTGCGGTGCGAATGATGTAACCACTGTGTTCATCGACAAACTCCGCCACCACAGCTTTTAAGCGCGCCCGCTCGGTTTCACTTTCAATCCGCTGCGACACCCCAACATGATTGGCATCGGGCATAAATACCAGATAACGGGAGGGCAGAGTGATATCGGTGGTTAATCGGGCGCCTTTGGTGCCAAGGGGATCTTTGACCACCTGCACCAGCAACAGTTGCCCTTCGCGCACCAACCCCCGAATATCACGGGGCATCGCTGCCTGGCCGGTATCATCGGCGACCTGAGGCTGGACAATATCGGAGGCATGCAAAAAAGCCGCTTTATCCAAACCGATATCCACAAAAGCCGCCTGCATACCCGGCAATACCCGGCTGACTTTCCCAACGTAAATATTGCCGACAATGCCCCGCTTGGCCTGCCGCTCAATATGCACTTCCTGCAACACACCGTTTTCAATCAGCGCCACCCGGGTCTCACTAGGTGTTACATTGATCAGGAGCTCGGAGCTCATGCAGCCACCTCCAACTGTTGCAACAGCTGATCGGTCTCGTACAAGGGCAAGCCTACCACAGCACTGTAACTACCCTCCAGGTAACGGACAAAGCGACCTCCAATGCCCTGAATACCGTAGCCGCCAGCTTTATCGGCAGGCTCACCGCTTTGCCAGTAGTCGGCTATCATCTGTTGCGATAAAGGCGCGAAATGCACCCGGCTGGTTACCAGCTGTTCCAGCAACTGCCCCTGACAGGCAATCGCCACCGCAGTATGAACCTGGTGGATCTTGCCAGACAACCGCTGCATCATGGCGGTGAAGTCCGCTTCATCCGCCGGCTTTCCGAGCACCTGGTTCTCAATCACCACGATGGTATCAGCCCCAAGCACCGGCATGCTGCCGCCTATCGCTTTAAAACCAGCCTCCGCTTTACTGCGCGCCAAGCGCTGCACATAATCCACAGCTGCTTCAGCTGGCAGCAGTTGTTCATCCACGTCAATGCTCACATGCTCAAAGGGTTGCTGCAGTAAGCTTAGCAGTTCATGCCGACGCGGTGAGGCTGAGGCCAGTCCAATCGTTGTTTTCATGCCGTTGTGTTACCGTACTTTAAATTGTCGTCGAACCCGGCGTAGCAACCAGAATAACCAAGGCCAAACCAAGGTACCGGTCAACACCGGCCAGAGGTAGTCCGGCAAAAAATACACGCCAGTTAAGAAATGGCTCAGCCAGAAAATAAGCAGGTGATACAGAGCCAGCAACAATCCCACCAATAAAGATTGTTGCAAAATCGAAAAATTGCGGATTTTCTGATGGTTGGCCGCCATCACGAAGGCCACCACAGAAAAAGCCAGTGCATTCACCCCAAGCACTGTGCCCACCAGCACATCGACCAAAAAGCCAACCACAAAAGCAGTGCCAATATTGGCACGAAATGGCAGTGCCAATACCCAATAGAGCATAACCAGCAAAGCCCAGTCTGGCCGGAACAATTTCACCATCGCCGGCATGGGCATGACCATCAGGATCAACGCCAATAACAACGACAAGTAAATCACCCCTATGCCTTTCGCTGCTTGCATTAGTCGTCTTCCCCTTGCTGGTTTAACTCCATCTGAGGCCAGAGCAACAGCACATAACGAATGCGATCGAGTTGCGCATAAGGCTCAGCCTGAACTTGCAAAAAAGGCTGGCTGACATCTCGTTGAATACGATTGACCCGAGCTACCGGATAGCCCTCAGGGAAACGACCATCCAGCCCTGAGGTCACCAACCGGTCGCCATCCTGAATATCAATACTGTGCGGTAGATGCACCAGCCGGATACGATCCCACTGCCCCAGCCCCTCGGCGATCACCGTCACGCCAGTGCGCTCAATGCGCAGTGAAATGGCATGGGTGGTATCGGTAATTAACAAGGCCCTGCTGCTGGTTGGTCCCACACTGACCACTTGCCCCAGAATGCCCAGCTCATCAATAATGGGCTGAAACTCGGTCACACCGTCATTGCTGCCTTTATTCAGCACAATTTGGTGACTGAACGGATGGCTGTACACGGCCATCACTTCAGCGACCAAGCGCTGCCCTTCAGTGACAGGGGCAGAACCCAACAGCTCACGCAACTTATTATTCTCTTGCTGCAAAAATTCCAATCGCTGCAGGTTGCCGCTTTGCCGCAGCAAGCGTTCACGTAACTGATCATTTTCTGCCAGCAGACGCTGATGCGACATAAACTGCTCGGAAGCGCCGGTCAGGATCACCTGCGGCAAACTGGCAACATAGATTAACGGACTAACCGCCGCAGTGAGGTAACTTCGCAACTGGGTGGAACTGTCGGTGTAGCGGTCCACCAGCATCAGACCGATACTCAGAACCAATGCAAAAAACAGCCGCAGCCGAAGCGAAGGGCCACGCTCGAAAATTGGATTCATCAGGCAGCCCTAAAAGCGCAGGGCTGCCACCTGAATTGTGACTTACTCATAACTAAAGACATCACCACCGTGCATATCGATCATTTCCAGTGCCTTGCCACCACCACGGGCCACACAGGTTAACGGCTCATCAGCCACCACCACCGGGATGCCGGTTTCTTCCATCAACAGACGGTCCAGATCGCGCAGTAAGGCGCCACCGCCCGTCAAGACCATACCACGCTCAGAAATATCTGAAGCCAACTCTGGTGGTGATTGCTCAAGCGCCACCATCACCGAACTGACAATACCAGCCAGAGGCTCTTGCAAGGCCTCCAGGATTTCATTGCTGGTCATGGTAAAGCTGCGGGGTACCCCTTCAGCTAAATTACGACCACGCACTTCAATTTCCAGCACATCATCGCTGGGGTAGGCCGAGCCAATTTCAGTCTTAATGCGCTCTGCCGTGGCCTCACCAATCAAAATACCGTAATTTCGACGGATGTAATTGATAATGGCATCGTCGAACTTATCACCGCCAATACGTACCGATGACGAATAGACCACACCATTTAACGAGATAATCGCTACCTCGGTAGTACCACCACCGATATCCACCACCATGGAGCCGGTAGCTTCAGACACCGGCATACCGGCACCGATAGCAGCAGCCATCGGCTCATCAATTAAGTAGACTTCACGCGCACCAGCACCCTGTGCCGACTCACGGATAGCACGGCGCTCAACCTGGGTAGAGCCACAAGGCACACACACCAGCACCCGCGGGCTTGGACGCAGGAAACTGTTGCTATGCGCCTGTTTAATAAAATGCTGCAGCATTTTTTCAGTCACATAGAAATCCGCAATCACCCCATCTTTCATCGGACGAATGGCTTTGATATTGCCAGGCGTACGGCCGAGCATGCGCTTGGCCGCATGGCCCACTGCAGCCACGCTCTTAGGACCACCAGCGCGCTCTTGCCGAATAGCAACCACTGAAGGCTCATTCAGTACAATACCCTGATCTTTGACGTAAATAAGTGTGTTTGCTGTACCCAGATCGATGGATAAGTCGTTGGAAAAAATACCGCGCAGTTTATTAAACATGGAACTGATTGATCCTTATGCTCATTCAAGCCCGGATGCTGCAAGCAAGGTGCTAAGTGACCGGCTGCATTCCCGGGTATCGGATAGACAAAAATTCTGTGGTTATTCTATGTAACAATGCCGCAAGAAAACAGCTTTATCCAGCATTTTTACTGAATTCCTTGCAGAAAGACTGATTTTATGAAGATCACAGGTTCGACCTTTACTTAGGGCAAAGGTTCACGCCAGAAAATCCGCCTGGGATTGCCGCGATAACGACCAAAGATTGCTTCAGCACGGGGGTTTTCATCACCGTTGCCGTTCCAGTCAAATTGCAGCCAACTGTCGGTGCTCAGTTGCCATTGCCAGGCCCCGGGCTGCATAGGTGGTGTTAACCAAAGTGACTGCGCCTCATTCTGACCATTGAATAGCAAGCCACCAGGACCCTGCACGGTGAGCAAGGGCAAGCCGGCACTGACATCGACACTGGCTTCGCTGGCACTGAATGCTGTGCATTGATCCAATTCGGATAAGCGAAAACGCTGGCCATCCCAGTACTGGCTGCGAAGGGTCAGGGGTAATGGGTTGTCTTCCGGGCCAAAAGCTTGCTCCAGTGTCAACCGGCCATAGCGCACATCCTGCAGGCCATCCAGTTGCACTGCTGTGCAGCTTCCGCTAGCTGCACAATCTCCGGCCGCACCTGGATCCATGTTAAAACCGGTTAATCCAATGCCATCGCTATCCTGAAAACGCAGCCCAAATTGCAGTTGGCTCAAAGGGCCATCGGGCTCACTTGCACGCAAAAAGGTCACTTCCTGCTGCAACCACTCCGCTTCGCCCGCTTGCCAGTTAAAACCAGCAGCCATGGTACTTACCCGGGTTGACACGTCCTGCCCGCTGGCGAGCTGCCCAGCAACCAACTGCCTGTTTTGCGGAGAACGGGCAAAATTGGCAAAATAATTGAACGTTCTCTGCCCGGATAATGCTCTGGCCTGAAGCGCCATGGACCACCGCATCGGTTGTCCCATGTAGCTAAAACCAGAACAGCCAGGTTCGATATCAGCGTACACCAACGCAAAGTGATCGGGTGTAATGCGTCCAATTGGTTGACTGCTGGCTGGCGGTATGGTCATGCCAAGATAAGACAGCGGGGTGGGTCGGGCAGTAATACGAAACACCCCAACTTCCGATAAGAGTGCATCAACCACCGTAGTTGCCGTTACAGAGCGTTGATGGTGATAAGCGGCTGGCTGCAGCTGACCTGGCACAGCGCCATCGGCTGCGAGCGGTGCCAGGAGTTCGTGCTCCAGGGCAATGCCTGCCAGGGTAAAGTTTGGCGTGACCGGCATCTGACAAATGGCTGCGCCCCCCTCCTGCCAGGCATGGGCACTGAGCTGCAGAGGGAAGGTTTCGCCCGCACGGACAAAAGCCGGGCAACTGGCATTGCCAGCGGCGCAATCCGAGGCTGTCTGCACACACAACCCATAAGGTCGCTTGCTAAATTGGGTTGCTCCTTGCAGTACCAGGCCTGCATCGCCGGTTGCGTTTGAACCCTGGTAACGGGCATTCAGCTGAACCCGGCCAGCATCGGCATAGTTTACACGAAGTAATGCTTCGCCATTTCCATCAAAGCTGAGCGAACGGCTGGATGGGGAGGCACTGCTGAGGCTAACAGCTTGCTCATTCACTTCCAGCGGCATGGATACCGGCCGTCCCGTCGCATCTGGGGTAATATAACCCGACCAAAACTGCACCGTGCGGCTTACATTGGCAAACGCCGGCACACAGGCCTGACCGGGATCACTTTCCCGCACAGCCCTAAGCCGGACGTTTGTTTCCGGCTGATTGGCAATCCCATCTGGAACCTCAAGCACAAATCCACTGCTGGCAAAGCTCACAGTGCAACTGGCAACGTTTTTCGGGCCACTGCCGGCCCGGCAAAGGGTGGTGCTCAGTGGGCGGGTGCCGGGTACTGAGCCACTGACACCCACAGTGACAGTGCCCAGGGTACTGCGCCGCAGCTGAACGGTGGTACTGCCACCGCTGAAATTAATCAGATGCCCTCCAACCCACTCACCACCGGGCACCGGCTGAGGGCTTAGGGTTGCAGTGACTGGCTCAGTGTACAACTGACTGCAGTCCGCATTGAGGCAGGCCCGTACCGTCAGGGTCTCTGGCTGACAGGTCAATGCCTGACCACTGTGATCAAACTCGAAATGATCAATTTGTACCCCAACCGGCAAGGAGCGCAAGGCACAAATCCGGACATTGTCCAGCTCATGGATATTGGTTGAGCCACCAGTAGAGCCGGTCAACGAGAGTAAGAAATTTTCAGGCACCGTTGCCTGGCCTGGTTGAGCAAGTGCATCAAATGGAGCGATCAGGCTAAGAAAACCAGTGCCATGATCCCGCTCTACCGAGACCATGGCCCGGCCGGTCGCTCGGGAGTCGATGGTAATGCGATAACGATGCGGGTTTGTTTGATTGCCATCGACCCTTGGATTCAGGCAGCCGCCAGCCGGGTTGGTTGCACCATTATTGCAAGTCCCTCGTAAATAACGGTAACCGGACGTACCAGAACCCGACCCGCGAACGGCAACCGACTGTTGCCGTCGGCCGGGGCCGCCGGGGCCACCTTCCGTGGAGAAATTGCCAAACTCGTCCAGCCCTATCCCCAGCCAACCACCTGCAAAGCCTGGTATATTCTGATTAGCCCGGCTGCCATAACCAAGGGGTCCACCAAAGCTGCCTGGCTGTGGTGTCACGCTGGCATCCGACAGCACAACCGCCAGTCCATCAGCCCCCGTGCCACCATAGGCCAGGTAGTCAAACTCAATCACCACCAAATTATCTGCTGCAGGAAATAAACGCTGATAGGTCGCGGCTGTTGACTGGTCGCCCACCGCTTGCGTCATCCGTAAACGCCCATTCACAATAGAAGGAATAAAGCTGCCACTGCTGCGTGAGGTAACCCAATCATCCGATAACACGCTGCCAGAGAAATTATCGCTAAAACAACCCAAGGTAGGATCGCACAAGCTCCCCCCCTGCAAGCGACTCAGCGCATCAGCATCAAAGTCGACCGTGGCACCAAAGTTAGCCAAAGCGCCCTTAGCTGTCACGGCCCCACGAATTTGAACCCCATTGTTTAAGCTGATGCCCCCTCCAGCAAGAATAAAGCCATTAATGCGTGTATTCGCTTCAATGGTCAGACTGCCACTCACCACCAAAATAAAGTTTTCTGCCGGGCCTGAGCTATTAATCTGAACATTGCTCCGTATCGTGAGATTGCCGTTTATAAACAGGCGAGCTGTTGGCGAAGTTGTTGTTCTGATGGTATTAGACAATATCTCCCAGTTCGAATTGGTAGCAAAATAATAATCACCGGCGACTAAGGGTTGCGGGAAGTCTGGATTTGGTGAAGGGTAATTAATAACCCCCGGAACACTGCTATTACTTCGAATCGCTTGTGTCCATATTTGATCGCATTGCACAGCGACCAGAGGCGAGCTGATGAAAGCAAGGAGTAGATAAAAGAGAACTTGCGATCGGCGCCAAAGTTTCAAAACCCGACCTCCATCTGCACGGTGCGACTGGCGCATAACTCGCCGAGTTGACAAGGCACTGACCAGTCCGTCTGGCTACGACACATACCGGTACTTTGCAACAAAAAAAGCTGCCCCTGACTGGTGCCGGTATCAAGCGAAGCTGAAGCCGAGCAAGTCAGCTGCACCCGACAGTGACTAAAACCACTGCCACTCAATACAAATTGGGCAGCAACAGCACTGCAATCTGCGGTCTCTTGCTCCAATGGGAACAACTGAGTGGCCGCAAGCTCCAGTCCACTCTGTGCAGCCAAGAGTGCCCGGGTGCCCAGCACTTCGTACACCACCGAGTCACTGCTGCTTGTCAGGATCCGACTCATCGCCAATAAGAGGCCAAAGATCACTACGATGACAAAGATGGCCACCACCAATGCACTGCCCCGGTGTTGTTGAGCGTTAGGGTACATTTGGCAGATGCACCTCATGGTTGAAAAATAAGTCTTCGGTAAGAGCACCACCAAAATTCAGTACGATATTCACTACGGCATTTCGATTCAGTACAGGCGCGTCGTATCGAAAGGTAAGACCTGAAGGGATGGCTGCTGTGCGAATACCCTCCGCCATTAATACCCCTGTCCCCATAGTTGCAGGCTCAGGCTGAGAGGCTGCAAAGCCATAACCGGAATAGCGCCACAGCTGATTGCCCTGCACACAATAACTGATCGGCGATCCCAGCAGATAAAAGCGGCGCTCGGGTGAGTGCTGTGGAAAACTGTGACTGGCAGCCAGGTTTGCCAGCGCTACAGAGCCCGATGCATCCGGGGTGATGCCGCTTAACACCGCATTGTATGGCTGCGCTGCATCATAAATATCGGCTGTATTACGCGGATAAATCACTACCCGCTCATTACCAGCCACGGCAGCAAAACCAGAAGCACTGGCCAATTCCAGTTCAGCAGCCGTATCCGGCCCAATTGGCGCCTGTAAATACAAACCACTTAGCACAAAAGGTGTGAACTCCAGGCATTGAAAAGGGCCACTGCCCGCAATACGCACACTGTTGGGTGCCGCACTGCGTAACTCACGACTTAGCCGCTCAATGGCAAAGCGGCTTTGGCCCAGCAGTTGCTCCCGCTCACTGACATCGACATACATGCGGGCAGCAAAGCCAATAAAGCTGGTAACTGAAATGGCCAGAATACTCAGCAAGACGATGCTGGTGATCAGCTCTATCAGCGTAAAGCCCCGGCTAACCATCACCAATTCCCCTTGTAAGCACTAAAAGTAATAGCGCTGTTGGTTGGCGTGGTAATGATCACCTCAATGCGTTTGACTGAGCGCTGTGGCAGACCCAGCTCGGCACCGGCATAGCGCACGCTGACCTGTGCCCGGTAATTGCGATAAACATCGCCAAGCTCCAGCGCCAGAATATTGGTTAGAATATCAGCGCCACTGGCGCCAAAGCCATCAAAATCATCGACATCATTAAACCACAGCCTGGTTTCTCCATCCGGACCAAAATTAGCTTCGGCAGTGCATGGCTCTGCCCCTAAGCTCACTTCATCGCAGCGCAGCAAACCACCACTGCGATCGCTTTGTTCATCAAAAGCGCGAGCCAGAACTTCATTCATCAGGCTATGGCCAAGCTCTGACGCCCGTACCTGATGCCAGGGATCCGTACTGCGCACAAAGAGTGGCGATAGCACAGCGATGATCAGCGTTAGCGCCACCGCCAGCACCGTGATGCCTATCACCAGTTCGATCAGCGTGACCCCGCGTTGACTGCCGCTTAACATGGTCGGATAAACCCCTCACTTTCCAGGCAAATTTGCAGGCTATGACTGCCGGTAATGGTCAAGGTGCAGGCTGGCGTAGCTGCGGCACACCCTTGCGGGCGCCCCAGAGCATCAAAGCTTAACTGACTGAAGTTGGCAGACAAAGTGACAGCATCGCGACTGGCAATACAAAGGTGAGTGGCATCGTTACGACAGTCTGCACTGGTACCGATGGCGGAGCTGCTTAGCTGCAGAGCGCTGCCAGCACAAAAAGCAGCATCGGTGCACTGCATCGCTTCTATCTGCACCCGACGCAGTACGGCCAGGGCCTGATCCCGATACTGGTATTCAGACGTACCTGCCCCGCTCAAAAAGCGGGGCAGCAAGGTGACACTAAGGATCCCAAGCAGCACCATCACCACAATCAGCTCTACCAGGGTAAAGCCTTGAGGTGACACGTACTGCCTGATCATACTGGCCCCTTAACTAGCAGCCAGTCGCTTGCACAACAATGGTGGGTTTAGTGACAGGTGCATCCGACTCAGTATAGAGCACTTGACAAGCATCAGCAGCTGTCGCTGTATACACAGTTCCTGCCGGAGTAATGGCAATACTCGCTGGATCAGAAGCAGGCACTGCAGCCACGGTCCACTCGCTGTCATCCAGATCCAAAATAATCGCCATCACCGCCACGGTCGCTGCCGGATAACCAAAAGCTGTCGCTATGGTCCCTGCAGGATCGGCTACAGTCGCAGTTTCTTCATTCTGCACTCCGGCAATAATAGCTTTGCCATACACCAAAGCAGACGCTGACTCCAACGAGCCTTTGACCGCATTTAACGTACTGGCACGCGCATCCCCGGATATATTTAAAAACCGTGGTGCTGCAGTGACTGCCAGAATCCCCAGAATAACGATCACAATGATCAACTCTACCAATGTAAAACCTTGTTGTTTCTGCATGTAAAACCTCTGGGTGATTATGGTTTATTTAAAAAGATACTGATTTGTCCGCTTGCCGGGTTGTAACTAAAACCATTGCTGGCACTGATATTTGTTGGGGCGGAACCAAGGCCGGTGGTTTGATGATAAAAACAGTCTGGTGCTTCGTATCGAACGAACAGAGTGTTCGAGGTTGCGAAGGTAGTACTGGCTGATGGTGGGTTCTGCAAAATCAGGTTCAGTGTCTGCAAGCAGCGATCCGCACTCATGGCACTGACATTGGTATTTGTCACCGCTTCACCGGTTGGGTAGCCCCGAATCGTGCCTTCGACGTTAATTCCCACTACGGCACCATCAACGGTGACCGACGTCACATTTGCGCCCAAATTATCGACCGGACGACCCGCTACTTCCCACTGAGCCCGTACCAACCCTACGGCAGATGCAAAACCACCGGCAATGCCCTCAACCGCAGCTTCTTCCGCTTGTTCGGTAATATTTAAAAATCGTGGCAGTGCAGTGGCGGCCAGTAAGCCTAAGATGATAACCACTATCACCAGTTCAATCAGAGTAAAACCTGCTTGCTTTTTCATCGTCAATCTCCTGAGTTGCTTAGTTTTAGTATAGAGCGACTTGTTAAAATTACACGCTTTTTCGACAGTGCTAGTTTCCACCCCGGTAAGCGCTGAGCATATCCCACATCGGCGTAAAAATACCCAGTGCTAAAATCAATACCATCACAGCCACAATGGCAATCAATATGGGTTCGATTCGCGCTGTCAGGGTTTTTAAATCGTAGGCGACTTCACGCTCGTAAAAGCTGGCGACCTCGGCCAGCATCTCATCCACCTGACCGGTTTCTTCGCCAACCGCTACCATTTGCATCACCAGCGGAGTAAACATCTGACTCTGTGCACTCACCCGGTACAGACTTTCACCCCGTTCGATTTTCCGCCGCATCTCGCGAATTTTATCGCCCAGGTAAGCATTATCCACCGCTTCGGCCACCAGGCTAAGCGCTGTGGTCATCGGCACGCCGGCTTTTAGCATCAAACCAAAACTGCGGGCATAACGCCCCAGCGTAGCCCGGTTGATAATGTCACCAACCAGCGGTACCCGTAGCTTAAAGTGCCCCCAGCGCACCCGGCCTTGATCAGTTTCAATGCTGTAGCGCAGAGCCACAGCAGCCATGATCAAAACCAGTAACAACAGCCAGCCGTAATTCTGGAAAAATGAGGAGGTTGCCAACAGTACCTGAGTGGACCAGGGCAGCTCAGCATTAAAACGGGCAAACATTGAGGCGAACTGAGGGATCACCAATAGATTCAGGATCACCATGGCCACTGCCAAGGCTATCAGCACAAAGGTCGGGTAACGGGTTGCTTGCTTGATCTGTTTACGCGTTTCCTGCTCTTGCTCCAGATATTCGGAGAGTTGCAAAAACGCTTCATCCAACCGACCGGTATTTTCCCCCACATGCACAATACTAACCACTAAGCGGCTAAATACCTTAGGGTGAGCAGACATCGCCACCGACAAGGTACGGCCCTTTTCCAGCTCATCACTGAGCTCATGCAATACCTGTTGTAGCCTGGGTGAGCTGGTACTGCTGGCCAGCCCTTCAATGGCACGGATCATCGGAATGCCTGCTTTCATCAAGGCATACATCTGTCGGCAAAACATGGTTAGCTCGGTCAGATTAATACCCCGACGCCATTGCAGCCAACGGATCTCGGTGGATGCTTGCTGCGGCATCGCTTCAATCAGGACCGGGATCAGCTGACGCTGACGCAGCATATCAGCTACACCGGCCTCGCTGCCAGCATCGATCTGCCCCTGGACTGAGCGCCCCTGGTTATCGCGCGCCTGATAACGAAACTCAGCCATGCGCGCTACCTACAGAGCTACCCTCTGTATCCAGGTACTCAGAAACCCGGATCACTTCATCCAGGGTGGTGATCCCCTGCTGGGCATAATCCAGCGCCATCTGGCCCAAGCTCCGGAAATGCTCGCTGTGATACGCCAGCGAGACAAAGCCTTCGTTATCCCCACGCCGGAGTGCATCAGCCAGTGGCTTGGTCAGGATCAGCAACTCAAAGACTCCAACCCGGCCTTTAAAACCGGTGTGGTGGCAAGATTGACAGCCCTTACCATGCCAGTACTGAGCTGCAGGGTTCGCTTTGCTATGCCGTAGCCAGTTTTGCTCCAGTTCATCGGGCTGGTATGGCTCCTTGCAATTGTCACATATCCGCCGTACCAGACGCTGCGCCAAAATAGCCCGCAGTGAGCTCGCCACCAGGTACGGGGCTGCCCCCATATCCACCAATCGTAAAGTACTGGTCACGGCATCGTTGGTATGCAGGGTGGAGAGCACTAAGTGGCCCGTCAATGCACCACGAAGCCCCATTTCTGCAGTTTCCTGATCGCGCATCTCCCCCACCATGATAATGTCCGGATCTTGCCGCAACGAGGTGCGGAGTACTTCGCTAAACCCCAGGCCTATCTTGTAATTCACCTGCACCTGATTGATACGGGAAATACGGTACTCGACCGGGTCTTCCACCGTAATGATTTTACTCCCCTCCTGATTCAGCTCACTCAATAGCCCGTACAAAGTAGTCGTTTTGCCGGAACCAGTCGGGCCGGTAACCAGAATCATGCCATGCGGGCTTTTGATCAATTGCCGTAATTTGCGGATAAAGTCCGTTGGCATACCGGTTTGTTCCAACGACAGTAAGCCAGCGGTTTGATCCAACAATCGCATCACCACTGACTCACCGTACTGCACCGGCATGGTGGATAAACGCACATCAATCTTATGGCCTTTCACCTGGATCTGAAAACGACCATCCTGCGGCAAGCGCTTTTCTGAAATATCCAGATTGGCCATCAGCTTTAACCGCAGCACCAGTGCCGAAGCAATGCTGACCTCGTTAATGGTACTTTCCTGCAACACCCCATCCACCCGCTGGCGGATGCGGATCAGCTTTTCATCCGGTTCAATATGAATATCGGATGCCCGAACCTGCACTGCATCTTCAAACACCGACTGCAGCAATTTGACGATGGTGGTATCCGACTCGGTATCCAGGTTCAGGGCATTGAAGTCCAATTCACCGGTTTCGGCGTATTCTTCCTTAAGCTGAGTAGCAAAACTTTCAATCTCTTTGGTACGGCGATACAGATTATTAAAAGCCTCCATCAGTTGGCTTTCACGCACCACAGCAATCTGAATATGACGGGGAGCCAGCATCGGTGCCAGCTGGTCAAGTATGGACAAATCGGCCGGGTCGCTCATGCCTAACAAAGCTTGTTGCTCGTTCACTTCCAACACCAAGGCTCTGAAGCGACGGGCATGCACTTCAGGTAAGAGTTGCGCTACCTTTGGATCCAGGCGTTGTTGACTTAAGTCGAGAAAAGGCACATTCAATTGCTGCGCTAAAAAATGCAGCAGGTCATCTTCCTGCAATAGATTCAGATCGATCAGGGTGGCACCCAGTTTTCGGCCAGTCAAACGTTGCTCTGCCAGTGCCTGCGCTAACTGCTGCTCGGTAATCATTTGCTCATGCACCAGCAAGTCACCCAGCCGCATTTTCAGTTTAGGTTTCGCCATTGCCTAGTTCAGCTCCTGTAACCGTTGCCGGATATATTCTTTGCTTACGGAGGTGAGGTCATCCCCCAACTGCAAGCTGCGTTGAAACTGGTTAATCGCTTGCTGACGCTGTCCCAAGGCATCAGAGCTTATCGCCATTCCTAACCACCAACGGCCTTGCTGTGGTTCCAGCCGGCCCAGGTGTTCAAAAGCAGCCAGAGCTGCCTGATGCTCACCAAGTTGCTGCCAGGCTGCGGCACGCATGGCCAATTCAGCCGGGCGCAAGCTGGTTTCAGGCAGTAAAGCAAGCACCTGCAATACCTGCGACCACAACTGCTGCCTGGCATAACTGGCAGCAAGCAAAGGTGCCAACTGCTGCGCATCCGCCCCCTGCTCTAACCCTAATTGCAGCCAATACTGACTACCGGCTTCATAGCCGGCTTGCTGCGCCATCCTGGCCAGAGCGACATAAGCTTCCGCCTGCTGTGGTGCCAGGGCCTGTAGTTGCTGCCAATAGCTACGGGCTTCCGAAGAGTGGCCCCGTAGCTCGGCCTGCAGGCCTTGCTGACGAAGTTGTTGCTGCTGCTGAGCAAGGGTCAACTCGACTCGCTCCACCCTAAGCTGAGGCTGGACCGGCTCTGCAGCTTGGCTATCGACCACGGCGACTTGCACTGATTCAAACGCTTCAACCTTAGGCACCGGTGCAGGGTTTGCAGCCATTGCTTGCTCAGCAGTCTGCGGCTCACTTTTTGTTTGCAGCAACAACGGCTCACTGAGCTGCGGCTCAATCTCAAGCCGTTGGTTTGTCTCTGTCCTATCGGGCTGCGCTATCGTTGGTTCATTCGTAGGTATCCGCTGCAATGCAGCTTCGGGTAATTCGGCTTGGGTTCGCAGCACCACTGTCTCCGGCTTGCTGCTCACCGGCATAAACCACCACAGAACCCAGGCCATCAGGATGCCCACCAGGCCAATCAACAGCCAGAGGGGCAGCCGATGCCGCACGGCTATGGCCGGTGCAGGTGAGGCTTGCACCGGCTCCCCTCCCGCTTTGCGCTGGTCCAAATCTTTGAGCATCTGATTGATCACACTCATCAAGGCCCCCACTGCCAGAGTAAGGTCCCAAAAAGAACGACAACCAGCAGCACAGCAGACAACCAGATGAAAGCAGGTTCTGGTTGTACATCTTCAGTATCTTTTGCGGCGGCGCGGACATGCCACCAATTGATCTGTTGCAAGCCCCGGCCATAAGCCAGCATCAGGGCCTTATGGGCCAGTACGTTCACCAGCCGGGGAATACCACGGCTACACCTCGCAAGGCGCATTAGCGCTAAAGAACTAAAATGCAGCTGCGGATTCCCGGCAATACTTAACCGTGTCTGGACATAGGCGGCAACTTCCGACGCTGTCATAGGACGTAATCGATAGGAAAAGCTGATGCGCTGACGCAGCTGACGAAACTGATGCTTTGCCAGGCGCAGATCCAGCTCCGGCTGAGCGAACAGCACCACCTGCAATAATTTATGCTGCTCCGTTTCAAGGTTGGTGAGTAAACGCAGCGCCTCTAAGGTTTCATCTGGCAAGGCTTGCGCTTCATCAATCACCAGGATCACTTGCTGCCCCCTGGCAGCCAGGTGCAGCAGGTGCCGCTGCAGCAATTGATGCAATTGCTGTTGATCGATATTGCCCGAATACTGCAAGCCAAGCTCAGCCGCCAAAGCCCAGCGCAGCTCCATCGGTGATAGGGCCGGATCAGGCAGGTAAGCCAGACGCCAATGCGCCGGAGCTGAATGCAACAGCTTACGGCAAAGCAGCGTTTTTCCAGTACCGACTTCACCCGTTATCTTGATAAAGCCTTCACCCGCGTGTAACGCTGTCTGCAACACCTCAAAAGCTTGCTGGTGAGGTGCCAGCCCAACATAAAACGCTGTATTCGGCGTGAGGCTAAATGGCAACTGCGTTAACGCGAAGTGCTGAAGATACATGCGCTGCCCCTAAGGGTACCAACGATTCAAACTATCTGCCGACTGCTGAATATGGGGCTGCCATTGGTCTGGTTCCACCACCACCGGCCGCAACAAAATCACCAGCTCCTTTTTCTGCTCCAGCGTATTCTTGCTGGTAAAGAGTTGTCCTAACAATGGAATGGAGCCCAGGATCGGCGTGCGGGAGACCATATCGGTACTGACCGACTGCATCAGCCCCCCTATCACCACAATTTCCCCGCTACGTGCACGGATAATGGTATCAGACTCACGAATATTGCTGCGGGCCAGAGGCAGTACCACATCTTCATTACTTAACCGAATGGTTTTGATCTGCTCGGCAGTTTCAGTAACCGAAGGGTGCACATGCAAAATCACCTGACCATGCTGATCTATTTGCGGTGTCACATCCAGCGCGATGCCGGAAAAGAAAGGCTGCAGCTCAATCGATGGTGTACTAATGGTGCCGCCAACAGTCGCGGTGGTGTCGCTGCTGATGTTGGTCACGTAATACTCATCCTGGCCAACTTTGATCACGGCTTTCTGGTTGTTGATGGCAGTCACTCGGGGACTGGAAAGTACCTGGGCACTGCCCTGAGTTTCCAGTAAGTTGATCACCCCAGCAAAATCAGCATTACTGAATGAGATGGCAGTCACCCCACCAAGAGCCGCACTGGTGGTGTTACCTGGCGTGACTCCAGTGGTGGTAAAATTAAAGTCGGTTGAGCGCACCGATGCCAGCGCATTGCTCCAGTTAATCCCTTGTTGGTATTCATCACTCAACGTCACTTCAATAATTCGGGCTTCCAGAATAACCTGCCGTTGCAGGTGTTGCTCAGCAACGCCAAGGAAGGTACGAACCGCCGCTATCTCCTCCGGCATGCCACGAACCGTCACCAAACCAGCCTGGGGACTAACCACGACCATTCGCTCAGGGCCAGAGCCCAACATCTGCTGCAGGCCGCTTTGCAAATCTTTCCAGAAATCGGTTTCACTTTCACTATGAATGTTACTGCCACTAAACTGCTGCTGCATGCCTTGTTGGCTTCCCAGCATTGGATTTTGTGCCAACGCACCCGTTTGCTGACCGAAGCGGCCTGCTTGCTGGTTGCCACTGCGCAGGTCCTGCGACACACCGCCAGAATTTACCGAAATGGCTGAGAAGCCACTACGCTTTAACATCAGATAATTCACGGCGATGGTTTCGGTTCTGAGCCCGGCAGGCATCACCTGGTAAACCCGGCCATGCCGCCGAATGTCAAAGCCATACAAATCCTGCACCACGGCTAAAGCCTCGGGCAACGTCACCTGTCGCAGGTTCAAACTGATGCGCCCTTGTACTTCAGGATGCACCGCTATGCTGTAGTCGGTATCCGCTACCAGTGATGCAAAAAAGTCAGCCAACTCTACCTGGGTTGCGGCCACATTAAAGCGTGGCTGTATCATGACAGGCTCAGGCAAAGCACTGGCCGTATTTAACAAGTCCTGCGTAACCGAAGGCGGCACAGGGGTTGGCGCCGCTGAACTCATGGATTGCTGACGCGCTGCAGCGGCTTGCTCGAGCTGAGCTTTTGCCTGCTGCGCCTGATGTCCGGCTTGCATTCCCTGACAACCACTCAGTACCAATGCGATAGCACAGCTCAATGTTAACTGCTTGAAATAGGGTTTATTCGTCATTGTGCGTCATCTTTTGGAATAGAAATAATTGAAGTTGCTCACCAGCTCTTGCCAACACCACATGATCTGGCTGGATGGATTGCAGCACATAGCCATGGATCGTATCGCCAGCCTTCAGGAGGCTGCCATCGATCATTGCCAAAGAGTCAGCTCCTTGCCAACGGATCAAATGCAACTGGATGCTGGATGCCTCCTGCGGCTGTGCAGCCGTGGCAACGGCCCTGGCAGGACGGGTAGGATCTGCACTCGCGGCAAAACTCATCAGCAACACGACACTAAAGCTGAATAAAATCTGCATACTCCCCCACAGTGACAAGGTCAATCGAAAGTTCAGCCAATGGATGTTCCAGCACCCGATAATGCAAGCTTCGCCAGCCCAGCTGCCATGGCAACTGCTCCAGACTACTGAGTAACTCGGTCAGGCTTTGGTAGTTGCCCTGTATCACCATCCGAATACCGTGCTCATACAGCAGTGGTATTTGCGCCTCATCATAAGCAACAGGCTGAGGCGCCATGCTCTTTAACGACATCAAACGTACCTGGCTCTCATTAAGCAACAGACTTTGGAGCATAGGCAACATTTTGTCGGCACCGACAAAGTGAGCGGTACGCTCTGCCAACTGTTGCTCTAACTCATTCAAGCGCTGCTCTTGACGCTGGATGCGTGCACGATGCTGTTGGTTGATGTCACGGCCGAGTTCACTTTGTAAAGCAGCAATACCAAGTTCGGATTGCCGTACTTGCTCATGGACACTGGCCAGTTGAGTTTTCTGTTGCTGCATTAGCAACCAAGTCGGCTCCAGCAAAAGCACGAACAGCAACCAGACCAATAAGCCAAGACTGGCAAAAAACAGTAAACGGCGTTCTCGCAGTTGCAGTTGCTGAAACTTTTCTGTCAGCTGTTGCCAATTCATGACCCACTCCCCGGCAGAGCATCGACCCGAAACAACAAAAGTCCGTCATCATCGGCATGCTCCATGGTCAGACGCTGAAAACTCTGCCCGCGAAAGTAAGGGTGCACCGCCAGGCGTGACAACCAGCGCGGAACTTCGGCAGAGCGTAGGGTGTAACCGCTAAAACTGCTGCGCTGTTGTTGTAACTGAAAATCGCTTAACCAGAGCTCAGGCGCATCGGCCGTAGTCAAATGCACCAAGACTTCAGAAAACCGCACCTGTGGCTGTGTCTGTTGCTGCAATAACTGATCGATGCGCTCAATACGCCGGATCCGCGTTTGTAATGTTGACTGGATTTGCAAAAGCTCAGTGGATGCCGTTCTTTGCTGCAGTAATTGCTGGAACTGCTCCTGTTGCTGCAACTGCTGTGTGAGTTGCAGCTGCGCTTGCTGCAAGCGGATCTCTAACTGTTTCTGCTGATAGCTTAGTCCCCCCCAAAGCAGCACTAGTGCCGCGGCACAGCCACAGAGCAGCGCGCTAAGTTGAGGTAAACTCCATTGCTCTGCAACAGGTAAGAGCGATGCTTCAAACAGATTAACTTGCGTTTTCAAGACGGTCCTCCTGCACAGCAAGTAGCTCTGTTCCCATAGCGGCAGCCAAAGGCACGGCAAACTGCGCCTGTTGCACCAATGGTAAGTCAGGGAACCACTGCGTAAAGTCCAGCAACTCGACCTTAGCAAAACCAAGCTCGCGGAAAAAAGCAGCGATTTCTGCTTGCAGCTCGCTATCAAGAGCCAAACACAGGTGCCTGACCGGTGCTTGTTTCATCTGGCCTTCGAAATAGTCTACCGAGCGCTGTACCTCCAGTCCCAGCGTATCCAGGTAGCCCTGCTGCAACGCATCCAGGCTGAGCTGATCCAGTTGCTGTAAACCACGAATGCGCCGGGAAAAACAAACCTGCTCCCCCCGTACTATCATCATGGAAACGTCCTGGCCGCTGCGATGCGATAACACCAGTATTGGTTGAGGCTGACTCGGAATAAACGCTTTGAACAGCCACTCTTCCGGCAGGATAGTATGGATTGGCAAGCTTCTCTGATGGAAGCTTCGAACCAGTTGTTGCAATAAATCCTTACTGCTGACCACCAGCTGCAAACGTTGAGCCTGTTGCTGATGCGAGCTTGGTAAGTCCATATAATCAAACTGCATATCATCCAGCTCTAACGAAACCAGCTCTTTTAATTGCCAGCGCAAGGCCGATTTTAATTCAGCGTCCGGTACTTGCGGTTTATCCACTTGTACCAATTGATAAAACTCTGGTGCCAGAATCAGGATAACTTCAGTGACAGCGGGCAACTCTTTCAAACAAAGCGAAAGCTGCTTACTCCAATCCTCCCCCTGAACGCTTAAAGCGCGGCGAAAAGTACACTCTACTGAGAGCTGCCCCTTTGTTGCCACGATCACATGACAGCTATCTTGCTGCCAATGCAGGGCTGCAATAGCATGATGATGAGCCTGTTTATCGAAAAGCTTTCGTAGCGATGCCCACATAAAGGATATAACCTGTTAGCTAAGTCGCTATAATGAACGACTTTATTATTGTTGTCATTGTAGTCAGGTATCTTTCAGGTTTAGCTTAGCATGATGAACAAGAAGCCAGCAAATAACTGGCAACAAATCTGCGATCCTTTATTTGATCTGCATCATCTGAGGCTGTGGTTATACCATCCTGCCCAACCAGGCGATATGCTCTCAGGCAATAAGCAACTGAAGCTTCACTATCCACTGAAAATAGCTCAGAAAGATGGCAAAAAGGGTATTCTCACTTTTGGAGGCGCTTTTTCCAATCACCTGGCTGCGACTGCCAGCGCGTGCAAGCAACAGAACATGGCTTCCATTGGCCTGGTACGCACCGATCAGTTGGATGGCCACAACCCAACCCTGCAATACTGCCGCGCTTCAGGCATGCAACTTGTGCCCATCAGTCGCACTGACTATCGTTTGCGTCACGAATCAGGCTGGTTAGCGCACCTGCAGCAGCAGTACCCGGACTTTTTGATTGTGCCGGAAGGTGGTAGCTCTGCGCTAGGTGTACAGGGTGTGACTGAGCTGGATTTAACCCACACTCCAGATGGCCATAGCCAGTATATTGTGACAGCCACCGGCAGTGGCGGCACCCTGGCAGGCCTGGCTCTTGGCAACCCTAATGCCGGGGTGATAGGTATTGATGTGGTGAACGATCTAAGCTTACCGGAGAAAATTAAAGAGTGGTGCCCACAAGCAACCAACTGGCAACTGCTCACAGGGTATACCGGCAAGGGGTATGGCCGCTTTCATGTCGAGCTGCTGCAATTCTGTCTGGATTTTAAACAACGTCACCACATAACACTTGAACCGATCTACACCGGCAAAGCCATGTCTGCTCTGTATCAGTTGATCGCACAGGGCGCATTTCCCAAAGGCGGTAGCATTAGCTTCTTCCATACCGGTGGTTTGCAAGGATTGGCCGGGTTACGCTACAGAGGGTTACTCACTGAAGCTGACTATCAAATCCTTGCTCCAGGCTGAAACCTCCTTCAGTCTCGCCACAACAACTCCTTCGCTAATCGCTCAGTCAAACATGTTGATGTCGATCTGAACGAGGCCTCAGCCTTCGCGAATAGATAGGTGATGCACCGAACCCGCAAAGCAAAAAGCCCACTCGATTGAGTGGGCTCTTGGCTTTATAAGGTGCCTGGCGGTGTACTACTCTCGCATGGCGAATGCCACACTACCATCGTCGCAGCTGCGTTTCACTTCTGA